>Ga0326513_10000594_pt1 | contig 31033 bp, 54 predicted proteins | sample 2_2465_0518_D_FD_203654 | JGI IMG/M metagenome (GOLD analysis project Ga0326513, IMG submission 203654) | Bovine rumen microbial communities from UC Davis, California, United States - 2_2465_0518 | ecosystem: Host-associated > Mammals > Digestive system > Stomach > Rumen | place: USA...
CTACATTCATATATCATTAAGGGGTCCCTCCCCCCCTCTGTCTCACTGCATAAAAATACCCCGACAACGATTCATGCCGAGGTATCAAGGAGATTCGTCTGCGGAAGAGCAGGACCGCACGGGAGTGAGCAAAGAACAGGGTCGTCTGAATGATACCGCAAATTCCCGCGCGGTGAAAGCGTTTGGCGCGATCGCCTTTCTTCCGCCGCTTTCTTATGATACCATTATAGCACGTCAGATGAGGCAAAACAAGGCAAAATTAGGCAAAGTTTTTTAATTGCCTGCTGTTGCTTGTATCTTACAGTACGAGGACTGTAGTTCATTATCTCAGCCGTCTGCTCGATAGTATGATAAAGGACGTACCTGTGGATCAGCACGGCTTCGAGGTCGTTGTCATCGAGCTTTGAGATAGCGTCGAGTATCTCCGCATTGATGCTCAGGAGAGCAGCAGTCTGCGCGCGGAATCTTTCCTCCTGTTCACATAACCGCTGCAATGCAAATTCTGTGCCGTTTTTTCGCCCCGACGATCTGCCTGTGTCATTTGACGTGCAGCACCCTGCAAGTCCCGCAGCGCGCTCTCTGCTTTGTCTCACGCACTGTTCAAGCACCTTTATCTTCTTGTCTGCGTAGAAGCCGCGGTTCAGCCATGTGGTGAGCTCTAATTCTTTCTCGGTCATTTGTCCCTCCCCATGTACTTGCCGTAGGTGATGCCGAGCTCACTTGCACGGTTGGCAGCAGCGATGATTCGTTCGTTGGTGACAGACCTCTTTTTTCGCTTTATTGTTTCGACTGTCTGCCTTTCCGACTCTATGGCACGATATGCACGCTTTCGCAGCGTCGAGTGCGTGCGCTTGCAGTCATTGCAGACCGTCCGCTTCTGCCCGATGTATGTGTATACAAATTCCTTCCCGCAGTCCTTACACACTGTCATCGCTCGCATCGCTCGGCACCTCCGATCAGCTCAGGGTTGTCGTAGATGTTGCCGATAACTGTGACACTGTTTCCATTCTGTATGTAGTGAAAGAGGTCGTTGTTGATTACGTCGCTACCACTCTTCCCTACGGTAACCGAAAAACTTGAACGGAAATCAGAGAAGAATACTCTGCCGATTCGGAGCCTATCTCCGATTTCATACTCAACAATATCTCCCTCGAAGATCTTCACGCCGTTCTTGTCAGTCAGCCCTGTGTACTGTCCGACCGTATTACTTTCGACCTCAACGCCGTATAATGCGCTTGCATAATCAGGAATAATATATTCCTTTTCTTTTCCAGTCCAACCGTAACGGCAATAATACCCTTGCGTCCATTCGTTATCTTTGAGGCTCTTGCCTCTGAATAGTATTTCACGCATCTCAGTAATCTCCTTTCAGAATCATATCTGCTGCTAAGTGCTGCATATTCCAGAATGTTTCTGTGTGCTTCTTGTAGTAGTCCACATCGAGGAGCAGCAATATAATATCATGAGTTGTTTTCATTATCTTTTCTCCCTACAACTTCCCCGATCTTATCCCTGAGCTCGTCGCACTTGTCCTGATCCTGGTAGTTTGCGAAGAAAGCCCTGTGCAGTATCGGAAGGCTCTCACGCAGGAGCAGCTCCTGTTCATCATCGTCCTTTGGTGGTTCTGGTAAAGGTTGCCAATGTGTAACATCATCATCACAGTATTGCCAGCCGCCACTCGGTTTAGCCCATGAACTCCCAAGCCCTTTTAAAGTCTGATGATATCCGTAATGTACGCTTTTTATGCCATTTTCGCTTACATAAACGAATAGTACACTTGTATTATCCTCGGGCATTTTATCTTTACAGCTTATCCACTGATTAACAGGCTGTACGTCGGCGGCAGGAATCTGATCTATCCGTCTTGCTGCTGTTCCATACGCTTCTTTTACAGGTGGATAGATATATGCGGCTTCTAAGTCTTTCATCATTTTATATGCTTCGTGTTTGCTTATATACTCATCCATTTGTATCACCGACCTTTTCTTCGAGCACCGCTATCGCGATATCAATAGCCTCTATGTCCTTTTCAACTATCTCGCGCAGACCCTCGAATTTCTGAAAATGTTCCTTGTGCATCTTCATATCACGAAGATGTTCGATAGTTTCACTGATGTTCATTTTCTTCACTCCTTATCCGTTCTATCTGCCTGTCGAGCTTCTTGGCGATTATCCTGTCTATCTCATCAGCACCGAGGAAGTGATACATCTGTGCAGCCATGATGAGCACGTCCGCGACTTCCTCTTTCAGATGCTCGAATGCTTCCCGAGACCCCTGCACCGACTTCTTCCGCTTGCATTTCTGCACTGCAAGGATAGCCTCAGCGCACTCCTCGATAAACTGTTCTCGCTGAGCCTCGTAGCCGTAGTGTTCCATTATCGCTCTGAGCTCATCGGGCTTTTCGTGGAGGTCATTGATCACAGCTATCACCGTGTCGATTGCTTCTATATCCTTTGCGAATTCGCTGTCGGGCTCGTCCTCTGTAAGGAAGCTCTCACGGTCTGCCCTCAGTTCTTTTAGCTGATCAATCGCTTCAACAATATTCATTCTTACCTCCTAAGGCTTACTCTTGTGCTTGCCATATGTCCTTGATGTGAAGCTTACACAATGTCGTTCTTTCCTGACAATGAGCTGCTTCACGATTTCCTGATAGTCGTCCTCCACTGCCCGTTCTTTCCTTTTCCGCTCATATTCTCGGAGCTTGGCTGTGTGATATACCTTGTACCGCACGCACTCAATTCGGCAGAACGTAGACCGTTTCGTGCAGTTACGGCAGGGATTCTGAATCTTCATCAGAACGTCACGGCAGCGTTAAGGACTGCCGCCGATATCCAGTAGATGACTTTTCGAATGTCACGCTGTCTAAGATATACAAGCGCTGCAAGTATATCTATCACAATCAACAGTGCCGGGAAATACTGCTCCGGTTTCAGTTTTATCATCGCTTGCCTCCTCAGAACTTATTGATAACAATATTGTACTTGTCGATCTCATGGTCGTCGATAGGGACATTGTCTTGTTCCAACCACTTACGGACGACTGCATAAAGATCCCCGACAGGCTTGCCCTTGTCAGCATACCAGCTTTGCACACGTCTGACATATTCATCGACCTTAGCCTGCCCGTAATCATAGACGAGCTTATCAAGATCTTGCTGATGAGAGGGCGAGGGAGCTGAGCCTGTCGGCTCAGTCGTTTCCTCTTCTTTCCTCTCATTTATTTTACTTTTCTTTACTTTACTTTCCTTTGTTGCATTATTGCTGACATTATCTTTAGTTTCTGCAACGGAAACCGCATTTTTTGTAACAGATATGAGGGTTTCGGGGACATTTTTAAGACCTTCTTTGAAATTGTTTTTTTCAAGCAGGCTGTATTCATCAATATTTGAATGCCTTCGTTCAGTTGCTGCCAGGTATCGTTCCTGAACGCCTCGAGAGGTCAATATGTTTCTCTGCATAAGCTCTGATGAAAAGAGATTAATCTTAGCAAGAAAGTCGATTACTTCAATAACAGTCTTTTTGTCATTTATCCACCGATTACCGATAGACCTTATCAACATAGCCGCGAGCTTCTCCTTGCTGTCAAACTGATAATAATATCCATGCTTGTATACAAGGCACAGAAGTCGCAGGTAAATGACCTCACCTAAAGTACCGTACTCATTCTGGACGTCGAAAAGCTTATCGTCCGTGAAAATGTCAGTATCCAAAGGAAAGTAGTCGAGACCCCTTTTTTTCGGGCGTGCCATTGAACCAACTCCTTATTTTGTATCAGAACGGCACGCTGCCGTCTGCAAGAATGTCCTCAAATTCTCCCATAGATATCTCTACTCCCTGAGCCTGCGCGGACTGTACAGCGCTCTGAGCAGGCGTCTGAGCGTAGCTCTGACCTCCGCCCGAGCTCTCACCTTTACTGCCGCAGAACTCGGCGTTATCGACATATACATCGGACGTATAGTGCGTGATATCGGGATATGTTTTATCCTTGTAGGAGCCTGTTCTTATGCTGCCCTCAACGGCTATCATCTGCCCCTTCGAGAAGTATCTGCTGATGAATTCAGCAGTCTGCCTCCACGCAACGCAGCGTATGAAGTCAGCCTCGGTCTTGCCTGTTTCCTTGTCCTTGAAGCGCCTGTTGACCGCGACCGTGAACGTGCATGATGATATGCCGCTCTGGGTCTGACGCAAATCAGGGTCTGAAGTCAGGCGTCCCGTGAGTATTATCTTGTTCATTTTTGCCCCTTTCTATCATCTTGATGATGATGCCCTCGAACTCAAACCGCTGCCGGTCGGAGAGGATGATTTCTCCGACCTTCTTCTTATATCGCTCGTACAGCGGTCGAATTTTCGGGTGATTGATATTGATCTGATAGCCGTACTTGTTCGGCGGCGCGAATAGCGAATTATTCGGTGTCGTCATCTTTCTTCCCATGCTTACCGCCTCGGAGCTGTCTGAGCCTTGTAATTATGCCAGAACCAGTAGAACAGCTCCAGCATTTTCAGCGCTGACTTTTCACGTTCCCAGATAAACTCCACATCGAACCGGTAACGGTTGCCGCAGCGCCACGACTGCAACGTGCTGTAAACGGTAGCACCGATGTTCCTGACCTTGCGCCCCTGAGCTGCTGCACCGGCTTCGGAGATCTGGAACTCTTTCAGGTGCTCCCAGCTCTTGCAGCCTTCAAGCAACAGCGTACACTGCACGGCATTCCGACTTATGGTGTCAAGCTCCTTCTCAATGCGCTCACGGTCGCTGGTAACGTTGCCGTACAGCTCGTCTATCTTTGCCTTGCGCTCGATAACACAGGAGTGCGAGAAATCCTTTCCCTCGGCGGTAAAGCTGTAGTCGCCGTAGTCGAGTTTCCGGACTTCTGTCATAATACCGAGCTGAGCGAGCACCTGTGTGATGTGGTCATTGACTTGCTCCCTGGTGTCAATGAGGATCGTGGCTTTCTTCATAAAGTCCTTTTTTTCGTCTTTACTGCTCAACCTCATACACCTCGCAGTCCTCGTGGTAGTTCCTCGGCGCAGTCAGTACCTTTGTGAATCGGCAGTAGTCGCAGTGTCCGCAGCGCTGAGGCTGTAGCTCTCCGCTTTTCAGCTTCTGGTACCTCGGCGCGAGACTTGTCACAACTTCAAGAGCGCTGTCAAGATCATCGTCCGGCACAAAGAGCACATCATGATCCGGCTCTGCTTCTTTTGTGATAGCCGCTATGTAGAACGGCAGCACCTTTCCGGTATTCTGCCGGACTATTTCACGGTATATCGCACCCTGCAAGTCATAACCCCAGTAGTTGACGAAGTGCTGCCGCTGCTTTTTCTCAGCGTTCCATATAAGCTGGAAGTCCTTGATCGTCTTGAGGTCAACGATGCACTTGTCTGCACAGTAGCTGTCTATCTTGATCTTGAACGGAACTCCGGCTATCTCACCGGTCATTATGACCTGCTTGTCCCCGGACATGAACTGCATGAACAACTCTGAGCGTTCTGCTCTCTGTATCATCTTTTCAGCCTGCTTGTACTGGATCTTCAGCTCGCCGTCCTTCTTGTATATTTCCTTATGCTGTGCCTTGAAGATATCGAGCGTCCCCTCAAAGTGGGTATCTACATAGCTGCCGATAAGCAGCGCGTCCGTCACAGGTCGCTCATACTCACCGCGAAGCTCCGCAAGTGCGGCAGCTTCACAGTGGCAGAAGGTCTTGAACTGCGAACAGCTCATGTATGATTCGTTAGCCTCGCGGCTGTAGTAGTTTTCGGCAGTCAATATCATATGTAGTTGATCTCCATTTCTGCGCTGTCAGTCGTTCGGGTCGCGATAAATTGTACTCCCTTTTCTTTGCACTTCTGATAGAGCTTCTCACGATTCTCAGCCGAAAGCTTTTCCATTCCGTCGATAAGTATTATCTGTAAGCCGTTAGGCTTGGCAAGAGTCACATCGACGCAAAGTGAGAGCTGCTCGCCTTCCGAGAGATTGCTTATCGGCATACCATTGATAAGCGGGATACCGTCTGAAACTGTCAGATTCTCAACAGGGATATGTGCCGTTTCAAGAATCTTTCCGGGAAGAGTACGTGCAAGCTCGATTTTTCTTGTGTACTCTGCTGATCTCTTGTTCAGTTCGTCGAGCTCGGTCTGCATATCCTTCATGCGCTTGTACTCGTTCAGATGCCGCTTCATATCCTCGGCATTGCTTACCTCGGCTTGCAGCTCAGAACAGTCCATAGGCTCACGTTCTATATATTCGTCAGCAACACTCATATCAGCGTCAAGCTTAGTCTTAGCTTCGGCAAAGTGACTTTCCGCAAGCTGCTTTTTATCTTCAAGCTTTGAATCCAGTCCTGAGAGCTTATCCTCTGCCGCTCTGATCTCCGCCTTCATGCGTTCGATACCCGACAGCAGCGTTTCACGTTCCGCAGCTATCGCTTTTTCCTCGGACGATATTTCGATAGTCTTATCTGCTTCAAGCTTTCGTAGCTTGCTGTCATAGCTGCTGCGGAAAAGCTTTGCGCGCTCTATACGGCTGTTGAGTTCCTTCATCTGTTCGAGCTTCTTGTATGTACCGCCGAGATCGTAGCTTTCCCATTTCTCAGCGTCGTAATTATCAGGGATATCCTTAGCAATATCCTCAATGAATGCCTGTCTATTGCGGATATCGCGGTTGGTGTTCTGCCGTTCTTTGAACCACTCGCCATTTTCGGACTGCATATCACTCAGTACCTGAAGTATGTTCTGCTCGTAATTCACCCAGGAGGGAATTTCGCCGAACTGCTCACGAATATAGTTGAGATCCCAGTCAAACTCGACGAGGTCAAGGATCGCACGATTCTTTTCTTTCTCAGTCATCTGCGTGAATGCGACAGGGTCGAGCTGGAGGGGAGAGACAAGATTGCGGAGGAAATTCTCGGGCGACATGATCTCGCGTCCGCTTTCCTTGACGCTCTTATAGTCCGCCTTTTCTGTGCGCTTCTTGCGGTCGATGCTCAGCCCCGTGTCAGTCTCTATGAGGATTTCTCCTTCGGTCTCTCCGCTCCTGACGATGATCCGACGGTCGCTCTGATTAGTCAGTGCATATCTCAGTGAGTCAATGACCGATGTTTTTCCGACACCATTTGTGCCTGTGAGCTCAACGGATCGTCCGTCAAGCTCTGTTTCTGATATTCCGAAAAGGTTCCTGATTTTTATCTTGGTTGTCTTCATTTAACAATCTCCTTCTGCAAACGGATTCGGCGCTTTTTCCGCATCCTGTTTATCTTTGAGCTTCTGAGCACAGTCGGCACAGAGCTCTTTTCCGTACTTCTGATGTGTGTATAGTGAGAGCTTCTCGGCGCTCATGCCGTAAGCCTCGGTGATAGCCTGTCCACAGTCGGCGCATATCATGCTCGCGGTCTGTATCTCGGGGACAAAGGGTCTGATGCGCAGTCCGCCGACAGTCTCGCGCCCGAACTTGATCGTCGGGTCGTAGTATATCTGTATCTTTCGACCTCGCCAGTCCTCGATATACGGCGTTTTGTATATCTTTTGGATGGTCTTCATGTTTGTCTTATTGAGGATAAGCGGCTTGTTGCCGTCAGAGAAGTGCGCCACAACTTCTTCCTCGGTCTTGCCGCCGACTCCCGTGACCTTCTCCCTTTGGACGTAGTCGATAGTCGCAATGAGGTCACGCCCCTGCGGTATACTGTAGTCGCCCATGTAGTTCGGGTTCGTCATCTTCTTCCAGTGCGTTTTTTCAGGCATTTAGTTTACCTCCTCCCGACAAAGCTTGTTGTAGTACAAGTCGAGTTCATTCTGCGAGCACATACTTATGATGTCCTCGGCGTTCAGATGAATCACGTCGTGTGCCCTTATTCTTGCCAATACCGCAAGTATGCGGTCGGCTTTTTCTTTGTTACTCATTGACAAATCTCCTTTTATGTGTTATCATGTTGGTGGTATATTTTTGTTTCCGCTCCCTTCGGGGAGCTTTTTCTTTATAAGAGCGATATCTTTCTCGCAATACTCTCGGGAACGTCCGTAAACTCCTCACCGTCAACACCGACCACAAGAGCGTTCCCGACTATAAATCTATCGGCATATAAAGATGCAGTGCGATTCATTGTCATTCCTTTCAGCAGTCCTTCTTCGTTGACTATCATCACAGCTTTGTCGGGCGGTATAAACCTTATCGGCACAGTCTCTATGTAGCCGTCAATAGCGTGCTGTAAGGCTTCGAGTGTGTTCTCGATCTCCACCTGATTGATGGTGATTCCTTCAAGTTTAAGTGCTTTCATCGCTTTTTACCTCCTTTAGCCACGAAGTCAAGATACCGATACGAGAGCTAAATCGCTCATTATGCTGCAAAAGGCTCTTGACCTGATCTTTGTTCTGATTAATCATATACTGAAGTTCTGTTATCTTATCTTCTACAGCAGCAATTACTGCCTTAGGAACTTTTTCTGTTTTCGACTGCTCAGCCTCAGACTGTTCCTTATGTACTTCTACCTGCTCCTTCTGAGTTTCCTCTTTCTTGAGCTGGCCTCTCAGGTGATTGAATTTCCGATTGTCTTCTCCGCTTGCAACGAGTATTCCGATGATACACTCTACCGGGCAATCATTAAGCTCCGCAAGTATCTTGACCTGCTCACTCTTGTCCTTAGCTTGAGTGTACCTCACGACAATCTCGCTGTCAGACATGTCAAGTGTTTTTTTGTCCATTGACTTTCTCTCCTTTTTTCTTTTTCGGTTCAAAGCTTGTGCATATGTACTCCCTCGACCTGTCGGGGCATATGCCGTGCTTGCGACAGTCTTTACAGGTCATGGGGTATCACCGTCTTTCGTCATTTTTGCACCACAGTATGGACAGTAATCAAACAACTGCTGTCCGTAATCGGTGTCCCAGTACGCTTCGCTATTACATTCTGAACAGTATACTATACTTTCGTCGGTAAGATGAAACCACCTTCCATGCTTCACAGGCTGTACGTCTGAGGCTGGCATATTCTCAACGTATACATCAATCCCAACAACAGCTTTTTTCATATCGCTGTCAAAGAACTCTGCTGTCATACAGTCTGCTAAGTGCTTTCGCAGTTCATCTCTGCTTATATAGTCCATTTTCAGCCCTCCTTTGAATTCAAAGGCTTCAATCCCTTACCTTCAACAATGTCATCTATCGTGCGATTATACTCTTTGGTAAGCTTGCCAGCTCCGCAATAAAAATTCGGTTTAACTTCGGCAAACTGTAGTGTCTTATTCTCGATGTAGCACATCGGGCAGTCATACCGATTCAGCTTCACGCAGTCCTTACAGCGCACAATCTCTACACCCCTGTTCTTCTTCACGAGCTTGTCACGCTCTTTTTCGAGGGCTCTGACCGACCCCATAAGCTCAGCCGCTCGCTTGCTGTACTCGGCGACAAGTGCGAGGTTGTTGTCGATGAGCTGTTCAACTTCTTGCAGTCTTGTCATGTCTTATCCCTCAGCTCATCATCATAGTGAGCTATCTGCCGGCACTCTGACCAGTGCTTGTCCTCCAGCTCCGCGATACGCTTGTCCTTGCTGTCGAGCAGGGACTTGACCTCGGATTCCGTGTACCATTGACCATTAATCCACATCTTTTATTTCCTCCTTTTCCTTGCAGGCTTCGTGGAACTCCGAGACAGGTTCGTGATATTCAAGGCTGTTCGGATTTTTGCAGTAAGTAGTACAGCCGTCCAGTCCCCAAGCTATGTCGAAATACTCACAGCTTCCACACGTTGTCATGCACATCATATCCCTCCCCGACCTCGATAGTCACGCGGTTTACTGTCGGCTCGTTCAGCTCGGCGCGGAGCTCGTCCGCTTCGTTCATAGCAGCGACGACCATGTCCTCACACATCAGTGCAACGGTCAGAGCCGCGACGAGACCGCCGAGCGCTATTCCTGTTATCAGCATTTTAAACGTCCTCCTTTTCATTCAGTCATTGCCTTTATAAAGGCTAATCTCGGGATTTTCACTCTCGTTCCGATCAGTATCGTTGGGAACGGGAAGGAATTGGTCCCGTTCTTCTTGTCTTCTTTGACCTGCACATTGATGCTGTACTTGTCACAGCCGAGGACTTCCGCGATATCAGACGGTATCAGGCAGTCCTTAGTGCTGTTTTTGATTTCCTGCATAGTCATCAGCTCACACTCCTTGCTTCGTCCGTCAGGTCTTCGGGCTCGACTCCGAGCACCTTCGCGAGCTGTATCAGGTTGTTCTTTGTCGGGGTTGATCGTCCTGCTTCGTAGTGCGCGATCGCTCCCTGCGTAAGATTAGCACGCTCTGCAAGTTCAGCCTGATTAAGTCCGCGCTTAGTCCTGAGATAGTAAAGTTTCTGGGCTAAATTCATAAATTATCAAACCTCCATTCATACAAAAATTAAACAATAATATTGACAAGTTAAAAAATAGCGGTTATAATATAAGTGAGTAAAGATATCATAACCAGTCGCTGACCTCGTCAGCCGATGCTCTATTTTTATAGCCGCCTTTATTACTTCTTAATTATATCACCTTTTTAGGTGATAGTCAACCTAATTAGGTGATTTTAAAAAAATTCGTCATATCAACCATATTGAAAGGAGTGTTTTTATGGAAAATAGACAATTAGTTGCTGAAAGAATAAAACTCGAAGCCAAAAGACACGGTGTTTCTGTAAAGCATCTTCTTGAGGAATGTGAATTGGGTGTTAATACGGTCGGAAAATTAGCGAAAGGTACGGACATAACTTCACAGAATCTTGCTAAAATCGCCGACTACCTTGATGTTTCTGTGGATTACCTCTTAGGGCGTGATGTGCCTTATGACAATCGCCCTGAATTTTCGACAAAGATTAAAAGCAAGTCAGCAATTCTTTTAACTGGCAACAAAAAAGAGGGATTTAAAGTAAAAAAAGTCCCTGCCGGAGACAGGGACACTATAAAAGAGCGGATCAATCAACTGTCTGACAGTCAGATTGACCGATTGGAAGGCTATCTTTCAGCTCTGGAAGAGGAGGAAGAGTAATCGAGCGCAAGGATGAAGTGCGCGATTATTGTGGAGACAAGCTTGAAAGTTACAAACTAATCTCCGTATGCAAAGAGTTGAATATAGGCTGTAATAATTATCATAATGCCGCTGCCGACGCATTGGCTTGCGGCTTGATGTTCGTTGATATCTTAAAAATTGTAAAAGAAGTTGAAAACATTGATGATGCTGAGGTGAGCTGATGAACTGTATCAAATGTGGTGCTGGAATTCCCGAAAACAGTAACTTCTGCAATATTTGCGGCGCTAAGCAAGTCAAGCTTCCACATGGCACGAAAAAACGCGGAAACGGGCAAGGCAGCGCGTACAAGCTCCCTTCGGGGACGTGGGCAGCGCAGATAACGCTTGGTTACTATGTGCAGAACGGCGTAAAAAAACGCAAGATAAAGCGCAAGAAAGGATTTAGGACGAAAAAGGAAGCTATAAGCTATCTGGAAACGCTCCGTGTCGGAACTGCTGAGCGTAAGGCTATCACTATGTCAGAACTTTGGGAGCTGTTTCAAGGTTCTCTGAGTGAGCTGAGTGGTTCAAAGCAGACCGCCTACAGAATTGCATGGAGAAAGATCGAGAACGAGGTATCATATCGCACGATTGACAGCTTTTCTGTTCCGGAGCTTCAGGAGCTCATCGACAATGCCGCACCGTCATACTATACGCGACGTGACATAAAAACACTGCTGTCGCATTTTTACAAGATAGCGATCCGTGATGATTACACTGACAAAAACCGCACCGAATACATCAAGCTGCCGAAGCACGAGACTGCTGAGCGGCAAGTGTTCACGCCCGAAGCAATCAAGATACTGTGGGACGATTTCAGCGCGTCTCCAAGCGCCATTACAGCCGGTATGCTGACGATGCTATATACAGGCATACGCCCGGGAGAACTGCTGACTATACGCGCCAAGAACGTGCATCAGAGCGAGCATTATATGACAGGTGGCATCAAGACCGCCAAAGGCAAGAACAGAAAGATAATACTTCCCGACAAGCTTATACCCGTTATCAGCTATCTCATAAGCAGCTCAAAGCGAGGACTGCTTTTATACTACTCCTGTGCCGATGACTTTTATGGAGAGTGGCGGAGCAAGAGAGCGGAGCTGGCACTCTCGGAAGCGCTCACGCCATACTGTTGCCGACACACTTACATCACAAATCTGACCGTGCTGAAAGTATCTCCGGCTATGCTTCAAGAGCTCGCAGGTCATGAGGACTATGATACGACGCTCGAGTACACGCATCTTTCAGTCGCGGATCGTCTTGCAGAAGTTAATCGCTTGATATAGTTAATCGCTTGATATAATTCTATTGCACCCTTTTTACACCCTTTTGCCGACTTTTTGGCTATTTACCGTAATATTTCACACCCCTGCTAAGGGAGTAGGTCGGGAAACCGGCGCGAGAGTTCAAATCTCTCAATCCGCGCCAGATATAAATAATCCCCGAAATATCGGCTTTTTGTCAAAGCTGAGTTTCGGGGATTTATTTTTGTATTTTTTAATTTTTGTCGGAAGTTGTGAAAAGTTTTGTGCTATTGCACCCTTTGTTGCACCCCTTACATTGCCTTGACAATGTGAATTATATCTGCATATATTTAGGGTAAGCGACTATCTCCTGAGTTTTGTGTTCGTTTTTTTTTAGTGCATCGTAGTAGTGCGAATATTAATGATATTTGTTCGTATTTAGTGATATTTGGCGTTATTTAATAATATAATACCAATCCTCGCCGCCGAGATAGCCCTCGCCGAGACCGTTCTTCCGCTGGAAGTCGGCGATAGCTGTCATAGTCTTCGGACCCGCGATGCCGTCAGCCACTACGCCGAGTCGGAGCTGCACCCAGCGCGTGAGATCTCCGCGATCTCCTTCCTCTATGGTGTACTTCTTGCAGGCGGCAAGAGTCTGCTCTCCTGCGATGCCGTCCTTGGCAAGATTTTCGCCCTTGCATCTGAGAACTTCCTGCAAGCTCACGATTTCAGCATCGACCTTGCCCGACCATGTGTGAGCTGCGGTCTGCCTTGCGATGCTGTAGTAGCTGTAGTAGTCACTCGTCACCGAACCGCTTGTACCGCCCGGAACAGCTTCATCGCCGTACCACTTCGAGCCTGTCCGAACGTCCACATGGATAGCCGTGTATGTGCTGTCGATGTTGCCGATGCCTGTGAATCCTAAGTCCTGAGCCTTGCAAGCGACGAGCTTTGTGCTGATGACGTTTCCGCTCTTGTCGTAGCACTTGATATCAGCAGCGTTGCCTTTTGTGTGCTGACCGCTGCCGTTGCCGCCGACTGTCCTGTCATGTGTCGGACAGCGGTATCCCGATGTGACTATTATCTTTGAGCACCCAAGTGCGGAATAGAGCTTTTCAAGCTTTGTTATCAGCTCGGGGTTGATGACCGTATCATGAACTCGTCCGCACTTGCACCGAAACTCCTGAATATTGAAATGCTCCGAGAGCTGAACTGTTGCGTAATAGTTGTACTGCATATACTCCCTCCTCAGTCCTTCATGTACCAGTAGCCGACAGTGACGTACTGCTCACCGTCAATTTCGACGATGCCTGTGTCATCGGTCTGATATACGGGCGAATAGAACGCATACTGAGCCACGGAAGGATCGGCAATAGTGCCGACACCTGTCATGTTACACAGTGTAGTTACAGTCGGCGACAAATGCAGTTTGAATCCCAACTCCATAGCACTCGAATCACCGTAGCTGCATACGGATAAATGGTTCGTTCTGTACGGGGTTGCTGAATCATTTGTCATCGTGCCGCAAATTATTTTTCCGTCATCGTTTACGTTTAAGAACGCATACCACCAATTCACCGTCGCATGACTTACGATGATGAATCCGTGCGAGGTGCTGTAGATATCGCAAACGTGCCAATTATAACCCCTATCGTTCCGACCGATGTAGCCTGAACCGTTGTTGTAGTAACAATATATTCCGTTACCGGTACTCGAACTAAAAAACAGCTTCATGACAGTATGACTGTCACTGTCCTTGATAGCAATGTTGGTGCTGTCCATAACGGCGGTGATGCCCCAGCCATACATTGTGCTGAGCTCGTTGATAGTCGCCAGTGTATCTGCCACACTTAATGTCGGGTAAATATTTATAGCCATTTTAACCTCCTATTTCGCTGAATACAACGTTGCCTGTTTTGCTTCCTGTGTTTGATAATATCATTTTCAGCGAGCCTGTCGTCCCGACCATTTCCCTCACGGTCTTTTCCACGGTCAGAAACTGCTTTGTCCCGATGCTGACCTGCGGCTTGCGTATGTCAAATGATTTGAGCTTGACGTCCATTACTTATCCTCCTTATCTCTGAGCTGTGCGAGAATGTCGAGAAGTTTCTTCGGCAGCGGAATAAGAACTCCGGCGTTTTCGAGTATAGAAATGCCCTCGTTGGCTATGTAGAAGCCCGTGACCCCATTTCTGCACACGTCGCCGTCCCCGATGACATAAGCATCGAGGATATGTCCGACAGCCACGAGCATCAGCATGAAAACTTTCTTGGCTATCCCCTTAAATCCGACCTCTGAGGATAACTCTTTGTGTATGATCGCAATGATGACACCGCTGATGTAGTCTATCGCCATAAATGCGAGCAGTGCGCGCAGCATACCGTCAGCGTGCCCGAAGAGGAAGCCGATCACGGCGCATATGGCAGCGGATATGATTTTTACAATATTTCCCATGATTTACCTCCGTCAAATTGAAACATCAGCGATAACGTGCAGCCGTCCGCGTGCGAGCGTATATACATCGCTGCCGTATCTGAATTCAAGGTCGTATGGATAGAAGTCCTCTGCAAGCCCCTCAGTGTCCTCGGGGGCTATGTGGAAGATGAAGCTGTTGTCCCCGAGCGACTCCACCGCGCTCTTGTCCTTGTGAATCAGGTACTCGGTATCCGTAATGCTCCTCTTGACCGAAAACGTGAATGCTACGTTCTCGGAGTTCAGGTCGATGACCGTGCCTGCCTCTATCGAAAACGAGATGTTCAGCGTGTCACCGCGAACGTGGTCAATATCTTTCATTATGCTCCCTCCAGTGCATCAAGTCGTGATAGTATGCTGTTGATGATTTGTCTCAGCGAGTATCTCGCTCCTCCTGCGGTCGTTGCAAAATCAACATCATCGAAGCTTGCTATGCCTGTATCCGTGCTGATACTTGCTATCGTTTCTCCATTGTATATAAAATACAATCGTCCTGCCTGACAGAGTATCTTGCAGCCGATGCTCGTGTTTTCAAGTGACCATTCGAGCGGCGAAAACGAGTGTGTCCAGTCCCCGCACGAGAGCTGTATCACATCGTAGCTTTCAGAGTCCGTCGTGACGTGTATCGAGCCGCCTGTCATATGCAGCGCCGAGGCTGTGACCGTACCATTCGGTGAGACATGGAATGTGCCGTTGCCGTTTGTTATCTCGATACCTCGCAGGATACCCGCAGTGATGAAGTCCGCGACTATTGCTCCGTCCATTGTTATCGCCGTGCCATAGGGACCACTGTACCCTGTTGAACTGTAGCCGAAGCCTCCCGAATTCCAGCGCCAGACCCGTGTTGCCGTCGTCTTGTCGGGAGTGTCCATTATGAGTATCTCATTCTCGTTGACGACAACATACCCGTTGATACCGGCGTTTATGAGCGACGTTGCTATCGACTTTGCCGAGGTCAGTATCTCGTTTTTCTGCTGCGGCAGGTCGTACTCGATGAGCCGTGCCGTCCGCGCCGCGATGTCGGTCAGACGCACAGATTTGTCGCCGATTTCAAGCGTCGGCTTGTACGGCTTGTAGATATCGACCGTGCGCTTGATGACGCGCAGATTTTCGTCAATGCCCATGATTCCGTTCACAAATCGGTATGTATTTCCGGCAACTATCTCGCTCTCCGCATCGCTTATCGTGGACAGGTCGAGCACCTGCGCCGAGTATGCCTTTTTAATGCGGTTATTATTGGCAAGATAGGTCTGTCCTGCGGATTTTAGGTTTGAAGCGACCGTTATGTCGTCGAATTCGACCGTGCCGACGATGATGCCGTACTTTGCTATAGCCGCCGTGTCGTCGATGTAGATGACGCCGCTGTTGGCTGCGGCAATGGTCAGACGCTCGGCGCTGTCTCCCGGGTGGAGCTGAGCTCCGAGGGGTATCAGCCGTGTGATGATGTTGGTGCTGTCGGAGCTGACCTCAAGTGACTGCATATTCTTCGCAAGCTCGATAGTCGTGTTGCTGACAGAGCCGTATGAGGTCATGTAATCGAGCACGAGCGACCCGTTAACGCTGCGGATACGTATCTCACCGCCGAGCCGCTCTATCAGATTGACCTTTATTTCCTCCAGCGTGTTGCGGTAGGCGGTGGTCTTGCTGTTGGTGTTGCCTGTGACGTTGCACGTACCGAGTGTGATGTGTTTATCCGCTGAGGTCAGAGAGTTGTGCACGCTGAGGACGGCTGAAAGGAACTGTGCAGGTGTTGCGTTTGCGTAGTTGTGATACGGCTGTATCGTGTCGCAAAGGCAGCCGAGGAATCCTTCGCAGATGCAGGTCTTATAGAACTGACCTTTTGACGTCATGCGCTCCTTTGTCCTCAGCAGAAAGCCCTCGAAGGAGATCTTGTCAGCTCTTGTGTTTGTTATCCTTATTATCGTTTTCCGGTCGCGGAGTACTCCGGAATATGCCGGATTAAAAGGGAGAATATCAAATTCCGCAGACGGAATCTGGTTGACCTCTTCGGCGAATTTTCCCGACGCAGCAAGTGCCGTCGTGCCGTCCTCGTGGACAGTCGTTGATGTTCCGCTATTGACAGCTTCTATCGTGTACATTATTTACCCTCCGTTCCTGAATGCTGCCCACGCCTCTTCATCGGTCATATCTGCCCATTCGCCTGACTGATGACGTGAGTAATAGCGCAGTACAAGTGCCGCATCGGAAGAATCAACAGCTCCGTCCTCATTTGCATCAGCGCGTTCGAGCTGCTGAGCTATGGTGAGCTCGCACTTGTAGTAGGTATCCGTTACCCATACATCGCTCACGTTGGCTATGTACACATACGGGTCATCGGTCGTGCCGCTGCCGGAGCGCGTGAAGTAGTCGGTGTAATTAGTTGCCCAGTCCTCCGGCTGCTCGATTGTAAGCCTGTAGACTCCCTTGAATCCGCCTGTTGCGTCGCCTGCCTGTATCTTGGCGTAAGCGGACAGTATCATCGCAGCGTCAGATGAGTCTATAGCTCCGTCACCATTGACATCGGGATAGACCGTCGGCGTGATATATCCGGGATCGCATTCGGGGTTCAGATGCATCTCAGGAGCCGCCTTGAATGTCATGGTCACTGTGTATACTCCGTGGCTTTCGTCAACCTGAACATCGGGCTCGCGCACGATGAAGTAGTGGCTCGGCAGCAAATCATCATGAAGCTGCATAGAGCCCTGCCAGTGCAGCCATTCGCGCAGCCGTCTGAGCCGATATTCTGCAAAGTATCGGTCTGTCTCGATGAAATCAAAGGTATATTTAAGCATCCTCTCTCCGTAGCTCGATGCACCGTAGAGCACATCAAAGTCATACGTCACACTGCTGAATGGGACTCGCTCAGTGTGGTCGTCCTTCGGTGCAGAGCCGATGCTCCGCCGCAGCATTTTCAGCCGGAACGTTGAAAAAGTGTGCTTGCCGTTTATCAGTATGCCTGCGCTCATGTCGTAACACCTCTCTTGCTGAGCTCTATCTTCACGCCCTGCCGCTCGTCTATCTCGTCGGATACTAAGTCGATAACGCCCTCTGCGACGACCTCCTCGCCGACCACGAACTGAGCGTTGATAGTCATCGGCTGAGGCTGAGCAGCGGGAGCGTTATTGTACGTGCTGTAGCTGTTGTAGTTATTTACTATGTCCGAGGTCGGTGAGGGCGCGGACAGCGACGTGTCAGCCGCCGCAGAACGCGACGCAAAAGCCTGCACTGCCGATTCGGGAATGATGATGCCGCTCGGCTGCGGCGAAGGTCTGAGCAGCCTTGCAATTTCCTCCGCAAGCTGAGCTATCCAGCCTGTGTTGTTTTCAAGCGGTATGACCGCCTCGCGTCCTGCCTCACCTATCTGAGCTATCGTCGGTGCATCGACTATACCGCCCCGTGCAAGACGCGGCAGCGATACCTCGGGGATATCAAAGCCGACGTGTCCGCCGCCCATGATATCAGGCAGGTCAAAGCCGATGCCGTTGAGTCCGCTTATGAGGTAGTTGATGCCGTTCTCGACCTTGGATATCAGCCAGTTTATACCGCTTGTAGCGCCGCTTGCAATGTCGTCCCAGATGCCGTCGAAAAAGTCAACGACAGGTGCGATGATATCAGTTGTATTGTCAACAGCTTCCTGCCATACTCCCTTGAAAAAGTCGCCGACTCCCGAGAAAACGTCCTTTATCGACTGCCATATCCTGTCGGCTGCGTCACTTATCCCTGATACGCCGCTTATGAGCGCATCTTCGATATCCGCGGTAAGCTGGGTGAACCATTCCACCACAGCCTTCACAGCCTTTTCAGCGCCCTCGGCAAGAACATCACCGAGCTCGGAAAGTCCGCCGTACAGCGTTTCGAGGAGCTCTCCAAGGAGCGTGACGAGTGCATCTACAAGAGCTCCGAAAAGTATCACTGCCGCCGCAAGCAGCTTCGGCGCATTTTCGATTAGCACCGCGCAGACCTCGAGCACCAGCTCGACCGCCGCCTCCGACATCTTGTCGGCGTTGCCTACGATGTACTCCGAAAGCGCGAACACAAGCTGCGTCGCTGCGTCCACAAGTATGCCAATGTTGCTTATCAGCGATTCTGCAAGCACACTGATTATCTGCAATGCGCTGTCGATGAAAAGTCCCGAATTATCGCCGATGACCTCAACAAGTGCTGTGAGCACCTGAGTGACGGCATCAACGAGCTCCGGCAGATTATCCACAGCAGACGCTGTAAGTTCAAGGAGCAGCTCACGGACAGTATCCTTTATCAGCGGAACGTTGTCGGTAATGCCCTTTGCAAGCGTTATCACTGCTTTGGCTGCTGCGTCAAGGAGCTTTGGTGCGAGCTGTATGAACGTATCAACAAGTGCGCCTGATATTTTAAGAGCGGCGGTCGATATGGAGCCGATGTTTGAGATAATGCCGTCGCACAGCCCTGTCACGACTTGTACTCCTGCTTCTGCAAACTCAGGCAGGAGCGTTGTCACAGAATCAACAAGCTGCGGAACGAGCTCACCAACTATAGAAAGAAGCTGCGGCAGAATATCCGTGACCGCTGAGACAAGCTCCTCCGCTCCCTCCATGAATGCCGGAAGAAGCTCCTGTACGATATCGGGTATATATCCTGCAAGCTCTGATATCAGCTCAGAAACGCCATCGACAAGCCGCGGAACAGTTGCTGTGATTCGTGGGATAAGGTTGTCGCCGACAATTACAATGCTGTCGATAAGGTTGCCGAGCAGAGCATCAAAATCGCTCTCAGGGTCAGCCATACCCGTGATGAAGTTGTCCCATGCAGCACTTGCCATTGACATCGAGCCCTGGATAGTCGATGCTGCTTCTCTGGCAGTCGTGCCGGTGATACCCATTTCCGTCTGAACGACATGGATAGCGTCCACAATATCGGCATAGCTGCTTATATCGTACTTTACGCCCGATATCTTCTCGGCATCGGCAAGGAGTCTTTGCATTTCCTCCTTTGTACCGCCGTAGCCGAGCTTGAGATTGTCAAGCATTGTGAAATTCTGCTTGGCGAATCCCTTGTATGCATTTTCGACGCTCTCGGCATCTGAGCCCATTTTGTTAATGTTGTCTGCCATGTCTGTGATAGCCATGTCAGCCTTCTGTGCAGCTGCAAGTGTATCACCGCCAAGGCTCTGGATAAGAGCTGCTGAAAAGCTCGTGACGGTCTCCATGTAGTCATTAGCCGACATACCGGCAGTTCTGAACGCATTGTCCGCATTCGCGAGAACTTCCTCTTGTGCAGCGCTGAGCATTTCATATTCTGCTCGGACACCGTCAACAGTCTTGCCGACAGAAGCAGCGTAATCCTCGAGAGACTGTCCGCCTGCGCCGAATAGCGTTTCAACGCCGCCGACGAGCTGCTCATAGTCAGCATATCCTTCGATAGCCGACTTCGTGAGCGCTCCTATAGCTGCACCTGCCGCCGTTACAGCTGCGGTCGTTGTGAGAGCGAGTCCCTTGACGACCTTCATTCCGGCTTCGGCTATACTGCCGAGGCTGTCGATGCCTGCTTTGAAGCCGCTTTTATCTATCGCCGTATCAAATTTCAATGTGCCGTCAAAAGCCACACATATCCCTCCTTATCGTTGGTATGTGCGGCTCATGGGCTCAATGCACTTGTTTTCCGTTTATTATTTTTATTTCAAATTCACGCCTGCACCCTCGGGTACACTTGGCAAAGACTCCGCTGCAATTGGCTGTGTTATCATATAGCTGCACCTTTGCACCGCAGTACGGACAGCGCAGCCACTTGCGTTCGAGGGACGGCATTGGTAATTCACGCACTGAAAATTCCTCCTATATCCTCATCACTGAGCTCGAACGGGAGCGCAAGCTGTGCCTGTATCTGCATGATACGCTGCTTTTCTGCACGATCCTTTATCTTAGTCGTGTCCATGCACCTGTATGCGATTCGTTTTTTCATAACCGATTCGTCAGGCAGAGCCGCGAACAGTGCGCGGAATTTCCACCAGTGCATATAGTCGGTGTTGATAAGGTCAATGCCGTAATAGCACAGAAAATCGCCGATGATATACTGCGCATCTATCTTCCAGTCAAATGCCGGCGGTCTTTTCACGCTGTCCTGCTGACCGCTTGTCTCGGCGCTTGTCTCAGGAACATAGTTCAGCTCGTCTGCCCGATAAAAAGCAAATACCGCCTCGACGAGTTCCTGTGAGATCGTCTCAGGCGGCTGAGTTATCCAGTTAGCAAGCAGCAGTATCTTCTCGTGCATTTCAATTCCGTCATCGCGCAGCATATCTGTGAACCTGATCCATTCCCGGAAGTCCGTGATTATCGGGTACTCTGTACCGTCAGCGGTCACGGACTCGGGGAATGGTTCATAAAGCAGATTTATCATTTTCTGACAGCTCTGCGCTGCTTGCGGTTCTTAGGTATATATTTTGATATCATATCAGCGCGTGACTGCCGCACTTCCTCAGTCTGAGCCCTTACAGTATCGAGGAAGCTGACATATATCCTTTCATACTCGGTCGTACTGGTAGGGATATCCTTGAAGATCCTGTCTGCATCATCTTCACCGAATATGTCAGAAAAAAGTGTGCGGAAAAGTCCGCAGTACGCTCTTATCCTCTCAGACTGCTTGCCGTCCTTTTTAAGTACGCTCTCAGAATTCTTCATCTTCTCGAATGCGTTCTCGACCCGTTCCATGCAATCAGCGTCAGAAAGGTCGATGTCAAGACTGATGCCGTTAACTTCCCATGTCTTCATTTTCTTCCTCCTCAGTTATTGTTGAGTCCTCGGACATGGAGCTGACAGCGGCTGGTCCCGCCTCAGCTCCGTCTATCTAATCAGCCTCTGTGAATGTGATAGTCTGGTAGTCGTCTGTCGTTGTGATAGACGATACATCTACCTTCTCGCCGCGAGCCTTGAAGCTGCCCGAGTATGTGTAGATATTGACATTGTCGCCCTCTGTACCCGGAATGACCGAGTATTCGCGCTTGAAGCCCGTGACTGTAGTGTCACTGATGTCGATGATGACGATCGTTCTCACTGCCTCATCGCCGAGCTTCTCTCCATTGGTGACAGCAACGATGTCTTCATGGACTGTATTGCCTGTATGCTTGTCAAATGCGTAGTCGATAGTCGGACCGTAGCCGACAACGTCTGTTTCTGTGAACGGCTCATCGACGTACTGACGCGAATATTCGATAGGGTTCTTGTTCTGCGTGAGTGACGTGAATTTCGACATTCTCGTGTATGTTACACTGTCGTTCTCACCTGGAACACCGTAAAATGCAAGGACCTTATGTCTCTGTACTATACCCATATTATTTTAATCCTCCTCATAGATAAGCCGCAGCTGTATCTGATAACGTGCGGTAGTAGCGGTCTCGGAAAGGACATACCCGCCCGTCAGTACCTCTATGCTGACAGGTGTGCGTCCCTCGTCAAGATCGGGCAGGCTGCCGGACTGATCCTGTTCATAGATCCAGTCGGCAAATTCCTCGTAGAATGCGGAATTCTCTATCGCCTGATTAACGTCCTCGCCCAGATACTCTCGGCTTGCAAATATAAAAAGAAACTGCTTGAGGCAGCTTCCGTCAACGTATCGTGTGTGAATGGGGTCGCAGGGGACTGTCTCAACGGTGTACTCCACCGGCTCGGCGCCCAGCACGTCTATCATCAGACCCCCGTTCTTCAGCTCGGGGAAGCCGTTCATGATGTAGTCCCTCACGCCCTCGATCATAGGCTTTTTCATCGTTTTTTCAGTCCTCTCAGTATATCGTCTTTATGGTCGGCTTTCATGCGCTCGAACCATAGCTTGCCGCGCCCGGAATAACCCTTGTTTGTGTAGTATTCCTCGCGTGCAGTAGGCTCAGTGTTGATGATAACTCCGGGCTTTTCCACCTTATGAGCCTGACTCATCTTGCCGCGATTTTTGAATCGTTTCATTGCTATCGGCGTGTAGTCCGGCAGATAGCGCAGGCACTCACCGTCAATACGATCCTGAGCACCGGCAAATCTCTTCTGAGAATCGCTTTCAAAGCCACGCGAAAATGTAAGCCCTTTGAACTCTATCATAGCATCACTCCAATGTCAGCTCAATGTGCCGTACACGCTTCGAGCCGTAGCGGAGATCCTTGACGTTCATGACCGTAAACGCATCGTGCGGCGGAGTCTCGGCAGCAAGTATGCCGCGTACAACTCTGTCGTCCTTCTTCGGAAGATATGTTGTCGATGCTTCGGGGATACTGACGAACACAGAACGCTGCTCCTGCCTGTCCTTACTGCCTGTCTGACCGTCCGACGGCTGCCAGAAGATGTCTGCTGTTGTGTGCCTTATGTATGCAGGGGCTCTGTTTACTGTCGTCTTCTCATAGATCGTGCAGCCCTCGCAGTTCGTAAACATACACTTTCACTCCTCCGAATTATAAATATCGATAGACCCGTACACCTGACGCAGCAGACCAAGCTCTTTCAGCTCATTTCTGAGGAAGTACAGTGACTGCCCTGCGTTGAGATAGGTCATTGATATGCTGTAGCTGCCGTTGGTCTCTGAGCCCTGAGTAGCTGTCGGTGCACTGTCACTGATGCTGCTGAGCGCCCTTGTGACAGCCTGTATCACGATACCCTTAACAGCCTCGCCGTAGTCAGCATCATCACCTATAAGCTCATCAAGGTCCTTTCCGTGCTTTTCAGCAGCAAGCCGCAGCTTTGCAGAGGCAGTGCTGAGAAGTATCTCAGCTGCCTCCTGCTGCTGTGCTGTCAGGCTTATCCCCAGAGCTGCTATGTCGCTTACGCTTGCGTAGACTGTTCCCATTGTCAGCCTCCTTTTTGTTGTCACCGGCAGGAGCAGTGACCTCTTCCCAGTCGGGAGAGATCAGCTCGGAGGTTATCTCGATAATTGCGCCGGTCTGCTTATGACGATATCTCATTCTGATGCCACCACACGAGTGAATGATGCCGCATCGAGAATTCCCCAGCCGACATAGCACTCAGATCTGAGCACTATCTCATTTGTGCGCTTGAGGTCACCCTGCCCGTCGGGGTCACCGTAAGGAATGACTTCAAAGGTCACGTTCTGAGCATATCCCCAACGGAAAGCATTTGCAAAATCACCGACGACAGCTCTGTCAAGACTGTTGCCGAAGGAGACCGTGCTGTTGATGTCCGCAGGCATACCGCCGAAGTTGCCGGGGTTTGCACCATAGCGGAATTCAGGATACATCGGAGCGTGAGAATCAGCCATTTTCATCGCACCGAGTGCAGAGCCGAACGCAGGAGCCATAGCAATGCCCGTCACGTCCTTCTCAGCCGTCTGGATAGGTGCAACAGCGCTGTCGATGTTATCATCGGGAGCAGCCGAATCGAATGTGATCGTTGTGGTAACTGCACTGTCAAAGCAGTTCGTTCCGACAATAGTTGAAGCGGTGTTTGTTGCAGGATTGACGCCGTGGAAAGCAGCAATATCAAAGCCCCTTGCTATCTTCTTTGAGAAGCTGTCGTTGAATGTCTGCATGATAGGGAGCTGCTTTTCCTCTGACATTTTCAGGAATTCGTCCGAAACTCTGTGCTGATATACGAACTTGACAGGCTTGATAGTCACAGTACCTGTGGCAGCTTCACCGGCAGGCTTCTGAGCACCCTCACCGACGATAGCTGCCTCGCCGTCCATAGAAAATGTCATTACGTCGATGCCCGAAAATGCGATGGGAATGCCGCCGCAGAGCTTTGCGAGCGTTGACCTGCCCTTGACCTTGTTGAAAAGGTCGAGCACGAGTTCAGACTTGAACAGTGTTCCTGATGATGTTTTTGTACCCATAATTATTTTCCTCCTTAGTTCTGGTTGACCTCACGGAGAGCGTCGAGCATGGCAGCATTTGTGCCGCTTACAGTGCCACTCTCGCCTGAGAATCGAGGCGTAGGCTTATACTTGGGAGCATTGAAATACTTTGCAAAGCTCTCAGCATCACGGTTTATTTCCTCTTCAGTCTCGCCGGAAAGCTTTTCGGCAAGCTCAAAGGGGATCCCCTTTTCGTTAGCCGCTTTCATCTTCATGGCAGAGAGCTTATATGACTTGTTCTCTGCACTGAGAGCATCAGCGGCATTTTTGCTGTCATCGCGCTCCTTTGTCAGAGCGGCGACGTCCTCGGGAGAGCTATAGCCTTCATACTTTTTCTCATTCTCCGCGACAGCTGCTGCCACCGCGTCGCTGATCTTAGCGTCAAGCTCAGCCTGTGTTGTGATAGGTGTGAATTCGTTTCCCATTGATTTTTCCTCCTTTTTGATATCATATTTCTTTGTGACTCCTGCATTTATCTGCGCAGGTACAGCTACAAAGCTCCATTCGTAAGCATCGGTGATGTCGTCAAGTATAACGTGACATTCTCCGCTGCCGATGTATAAATGTCCCTTGTGATGCTCACAGGGCTCCTTGTTGATATCGGCACCGCAGACCGAGCATATCCGTTTATTCGCGGAGCAGTTCACGCTGACTTCTTTCTTTATGCCGGCATCTATCTCGGTTATGAGGTCCGCGTTCCTGTCTGTACGCACCATATATGCCTCAGCCCTGAGATACCTATAAACGCGACCGTCCTTTGTATGCTTTTCGGGGGAGACAACGACTTCGGCGTCAAAGATACGTGCAGTCTGATTGTCACCGGTGGGGTTGTGGTCAAAAATGCCGGTCTTTCCGATGAAAAGCTTGCTCATGGTGAGCAGTGCCTCGTCCGAAAAGCGTTCCCCGTCCCTGTCGATATCGTTATCGCACAGAGTTAACGGGAATGCGTATATTTCCTCCTCACGCAGCGGACGGCGCGTGAACGTGTTGATCTTGTCAAGTTTTGATTTTTCCATAGCTACCTCCAAAACGGCATAAAAATAAGCGCCATAAGCGCTTGACAAATCTCATATATGGTGATATAATACTATACAAAGAGAGCATCGCATAAGCATCATGGCTCAGCGGTCACTCCCCTTATTGTTTGACTATAGAAATAGTCGCCCATGTGGAAGTCGGGCGGCTATTTCTTTTTATGTAAAAGAAATTATTTCTTGTCGTAACGGTCTTTAGTGACCATGTATACAAGAGTGATAACGCCGGTGAGCATTCCCTGTTAATAAGTTATCCTTTGCTTTTTCTTTTCCTTGGCAGCGGCACACAGCCAGTGCGCAAGGGATACTGATTCAAGCAGTGTTATCTCAACGCCCTCGAGCAGCGAAACATACCCGAATCCACCGCTGCTGCCGATCGGACGGTGCTCGGAGTTGGAAGCCGCCTGAGTGAGTGAAGGCTGACCGGCATGACATATACAGCCTGCGAACAGATCCTTCTCGAACAGCGCGTTTGCATTGACAATATCCGAGACCTTCGGCAAAACAGCCCTGCACTTTACATCTGCTTCCTTCATCTCCTTTGCAAGTATATCCTGATTGCCAGCTCCGTCGATAGCCACCTGTTCCGCGTGGACATTCCTGAGATAGTCGATTATCCAGCTGTTACCGTCCCGTGTTGGTCGGCAGTCAACAGCCTCGACGAATATCCGTCCGTCAGCCGTTTTCACCGCAGCAGACAATGACACATTCGATGTCGATTTTGCATATTTCACGCCATAATACAGCTTGACCGGAGTTTTCAGCTCCGGCTTTTCTATGATATATGACTCCCACTCTCTTCGGCTGATAGCAGACTTCTGCGAGTAGGTCAGCCACAGACCGAGACGCTGGATATTATCATCGACCTTGTCGTCGTCGCCGCCCAGCTCGTCCCTGATAGTACGCTCACTGAGGATATATCCAAGCGAGGGGTTAGTCTCATACCACAGCTCCGGGTCGTGCGCATCTGTAAGAGCCGGCACGCTCCATTCAGCCCAGCCGGCATTTTCATTTTCTCCGCTGAATGTCCTCTTGCGGTACTTCATAAAGACTGTACCCGATGAGACAGCAGTCGGCGGAGTTCCGCACATAAGGGTCTGAGGATTCTTGCTGTCGGTAACGACGTATTTCAGAGCGCTCTCCTGATCGGTGGTGTACTCCTGAGCCTCGTCGATGATGAGGTCGTCATAACCCTCACCGAGACCGCCCTTGCTCGAACGTGTACGGAAGTTTATGACCGCACCACTGCCGTCTTTGAGCCATTCAATAGTTTCAAGACCGTATTTCTTGGTGGTCTTGTAGTCAACACCCTCCTTGTAGCCTGCTTCGGAGAGACGGTCGCAGCACTTGCTCCACGCATTGCTCGATGTTGTCGTCCTGTGGGCGGTATAGAGCACACGGCGTCCGTGAGTCACACCCCATATAGCTCGCATGATAAGCACCTCGGACTTGCCGTTGCGTCGGGGTATTGACCAGCCGAATTTCATGTGGACGAAGGTGCCGTCCTCGTTCACTGCCATGATGTCTTCGAGCATCAGCTCCTGCCATGGCATTGAAGAACGCTTCGACCTGTTGTATATCTCTACAGCCTCTGCTCCGAGAGACTGCGTATACGGCAGGACGACTGATAGTGTAGGAGTCTGTCTGCCGAACCGTGTCTCAGTCATAAGACAGCTCCTTTCATATGTGGCTCAGCGGCTCAGATCTGTCGCCAGTCAAATGTCAGCGGCAGCAAGCGGTTGGATATAAGCTCCGTACCGTCGGAAAAGTCCTGACCCGGTCTCAGCTTGTCGGACTTCTGACGGTTGCAGGTGAAGTGTGCGAGCTGGAGATTACTCATGTCCGAAGGGTGACCGCCCTTTGCAACGGGGATAATGTGGTCAACGGTCGGACTCAGAGGGTGGGGGAATTTAAAGCCGAAGTCCACGGGCTTGCCGCAGATACCGCATACCTTCTGCGTGGCGAATATTTTCTTCTTGTTGCTGTTGAACTGCGCCCTCTGAGTACCGTTGTGGTCGGGGCGTAGGTTAGGCTTTGCCATTTTGTCACCTGCTTTCATGCATGAAAAAAGCACCTGTTATGGTGCTTCGGGCATATATGATTTTTGGTTGCTGACGATGTGCTTGAATTCTCCATTTTTATAGTTGCCGATTCTTAATGTATCACCATTGCTTTCAAAACAGGTATATAGATCATCGCCGTACATTGCACTTATATTGTGCTTTTTCAGCAGCGCATCAAGCTCGGTGAGGAATTCCTTCTGCTTTTCAGTCATGTGCTTCTCCTTTCAGGGCTTTACAGCCTTATCATCAATATACATATCAGCATAGATCTTGCGCGGGTCATACCCGAAACGCCTGATGATATCAGGAATATTTCTATTTATCGCATTGAATCTCAAGCCGTTCTTTAAACAAAAAACGACCGCTTCATCAAGCCTTTTTCCCTGCCTGCAAGTATTCAGTATGATAGCATTGCCCTGCTTCTGCTTTGATATCAGAGAACGGAAAAGCGGTATATTCGGGTTTCCTGCTATCTGTAGGGTCTCATCGAAATCAACAGCGATTATCATGCTTGCTCCTTTCATGAGGGCATAAGAAAACCGCCTAATTACTTAGACGGTTCATTGTTATTAAGTTCATTATACTGTTTTTCAAGTTCTTTTAATAACTCGGGGTTGTTTTTTTTCCACTGTTCAGCATTATCATCTGAAAAAATTCTAATTTCTTCGTTCATGCCAATCACCTCTTTTGATAAACAAACGCATTTGTCTCATACAGCTTGTCAGTTGCTTTAGCTGCGGCAAAATCCCTCGGAAATTGCATATCTATACACTTATTATACTCGTCATAATAGATTTTGTCAAGAGAAATTTTTCTATCCATTTCAGAAATAAGAAAAACGGTCCCGTCATGTCCCGCAACAATGGAACAATCAGCTTTTTCTTCCCTCCAAAGCGTTAAAATATCTGTTCCTGAAGGGCGCGTGCTTCCCGGGTGATTATGAAGAATAACAAATCTGCCATTATGTTTTGTCACATATGAATATTGCTCATTTGTCAGACCTGTTTTTAGTTTGATGTCAGAATTTTCAAAATTATCAACAATAAGCTTTCCGGTTCTTGAATCAAGAACGATGAGACTTTCGTTTTCGCTTCCGTCACGAAATTCAAGCAGCCGTTTTGCTTGTTGATATATATTTTCGTTTGTCGCCTTGTGAGGTGTTATATCCTCAAATTTATCGTGATATAACTTAGAGTTTACAAGCTCACGGTTAACAGAATAGGCGTTTGATGAATGCTTAGCAGAAATAATATAATTCTGATTTTGAGACAGTCCTCGGAACTGTACCATGTTTTCTCTTTCTTTTTCCCTCGCCTCAGCCTCGGAAAGCACTGTCGGCTTGCTTTCGGGAACATCGGGAACTTCCTCCCACGTCTTCGAGCGTGAGCCGTCGGCATTCTGTTTACCGCGCAGCTTCTGCCCGTCGTATATGATAGTGCAGTCGCAGTTATCGTGGCGGCGGAAGATATCATCGGGCTGCTCGCCGAACTTGTACTTGCCTGCCACCTCCGCACACCACGGACAGCAATGTGAGCCTTCGCGGACGATGTAGCAGGTCAGCCCTGCATCGTTGCGGAAGGTGGCGTTTTTCTTGATGTAGTCATCATGCATTGCTTTTGCAGCCGTTGCGGGAGCTGACTTAGCCCGACGCTTGATGACCTCATCGGATACAGTCTTATCCGTCAGCGAGCGTCCTATCTGATCGGCACGCTCCTCATTATACGGCGCGTGCTGTGGTCGGATATGGATACCCTGTGCTTCATCGGCTGCTGTCTGGACTATGTCGAGGAGCTCATTTATGTCCTTGTATCTGTCGCGGAGCAGAGAATCATTCATTGCGATACGCTCGACCGCAGATAATGACAGGACATCTTTTGAGAAATACTTCCCGAGGAGCTCCGCCGCACGCTCGCTGTAGTCAGCCGTGTCCTTAAACGTTCCTTTGCCTTCATTGATCTTCCTGCGCAGAGCTATGAGAGTTTTGTCACCGTATATGCGTCCGATAATCTCCTTTTCCTTATCCATTGTCGCTCTCCAGTCCTGTCAGGCGGTGGATATTATCAGCGCCGAAGAATCCCTCGGAAGCCTGATTGACCTTTAGTATCGCATCACCGGCAGCTCCGAGTGCAGCTGCGTCAGGCTCGAAGATAGGCATATACTCAGGTACGGTGTTGGCGAATGCCCGACGCTCATAGCTGTGCTTATCACGGATACAAGCAGCAAGATAACCGGCGTTGAGATATCCGACACCAAATGTCCGCTGAGCCTTGCGGGCTGTGAGCCGCAGCTGCTCGTGTGATGCCCTTATAGCATCATAGCTTGCCGGGTTCGAGGTCGTAAAGCCGAGGTCGTCGAGCGTCAGACCCGTCTCCCCGGCAAATACCGAGGCATACGCTTTGAGCTGCTCCACATACGGTGCCATGCTCTGCTGCTGGAACTGTCCGACAGAGGGTCTCTGACCGTTTTCATCATTGCCGACGCTCAAAAAGGTAGATATTGTTGCCGCCTGCCTGTTGAATTCTGCATCGTCCGATAATCCGAGGATATATTTCTGCGGAAAGCTGTAGAATTCAGCCGAGACGTCCATGCGCCTGAATGTCCTGAGTACAGCCTGCGTGATGTGCATACAAGCACGGCTGATACGACTGTGACCAAAAGGGCGCTTTGCGTCGGGACGGTTTACTATCGGCACAAGAAGTGCATAGGGAGCATCGTGATAAAACGTATCAACGAGCCTTCCGTCCTCGTAGTATCCGGTCTGATAAGGACGAAAGTAAGCCTCCGACTTGATATTGTTGTGCTCGTCGCGTTCGAGGACCGCATACCCCTCTGTGAGCATCTTGGTGACCGGGTCTATAATGCCCGTAGCGTTTCCGCCGTCGATCACCTGCATAGTAGGATAGCCTGTATCGTCCTGACCAATGTACAGGAAGCTGCAAGAGGATATCAGCGCCGACAGCACCGAGTCATCAAGCAGTACGTCGGCATTGTTGAGCCTGTATATCTCGCCCAGTCCGAAATCGTCATTTTTGAATCTGTCGAAGATGATACGGTCAGCGACGCTGTCTACCGCTTTCGCACACCAGCCGAGAGAGTGGGCGAGCCAGCTGAATTCCTTCGGGAGTATACTGCTCAGCTCATTGACTGAGACCTTCATATCGTAGTAAGCATACCGTGTGCGCACTCTCGGCTGCTTTGCGGTCAGCTTGTTTTTAAGATACGGCAGCCCGTATTCCATAGATCATTCACCTCTTTTCAGGTAGTTTTAGTTCTTAAAATAGCGCTGCGAGCGATGAAAGAGCAGCCGTCCTGCAATGTAAGCGAGCTTGCAAGCGGCAGCGTGGAGGGATCCGGCGTCATGCCGGCGCAGATTAATGAGCA
>Ga0326513_10000595_pt1 | contig 30996 bp, 41 predicted proteins | sample 2_2465_0518_D_FD_203654 | JGI IMG/M metagenome (GOLD analysis project Ga0326513, IMG submission 203654) | Bovine rumen microbial communities from UC Davis, California, United States - 2_2465_0518 | ecosystem: Host-associated > Mammals > Digestive system > Stomach > Rumen | place: USA...
TAAATGGTAGAACCATTATGGAGTGCATAAAGGTGCCAGGGCTTGGACATAACTGTGGATATGTAAGCTATGTAAAGTAAGGTGATAACTTGTGGTAAATAGTGATTTTTTCTATGTTGACATACTAAATACTGACGGATATAGCTTTTACTACAATATGGTAGCAGAAGTAAATGAGGCAGTAATCAAGGCTTTGAGGTCAGAACTACCTGATAGGTTGATGACAGACAGAGCAATGAATTTTAGGAATAATGTGCTAGCTGGTGGTTTAGCTGCTCATCATGGACCAAGTGAATATGGTGTCATGGGTAATTACAATGTAGACACCAAAGAATTTGAGTATATGATGGCTGACCAAATGAAAGGCATATGTGCCACAGTATCAAAGAACCTTGCAGAAGAAGTAGTAGAACGAGCAATATTTTATTGTCCAAAGGATACAGGTCTATTATCAGAGAGTTTTAGAATTGAGGACTTAGGGGATGGAAAGTGTAGAATTTATAATGATTGTCCTTATGCTTGGTATGTTGAAGAGTTTACTTGGAAACATCATGATTATCCCACTAGGGCAAAGTTCTTAACAACAGCAATATATGAAGTTCAACAGAAGTATGGATTTGGGTGGGCATAAAGAAAGAGGTTTAACTAATGGATGAAGATAAGACACTGTTTGGGTTTATTAAACAACAGATACCTGCAGTAGATGGCTATGGTGTAACAAATCAAACATACACTGACAACATAGTAAATCATGATATTTTTTATCAGTCACTTAGAGAAGATCATGAGGGCGATATAGGAATATTTATGATAACAGGGCAGGAGAACACTGAATTAATATATGGAAAGATGATGAATAGTGAAATGCAAATTGTTGTCAACAGTGTAAATGGTGATATAGCAGGTGTATTAAATATGTTAAAGACCACACTTGATAACATTAGAAAGAATAAAAAGAACAATTATGTTTATGTACAGAGATGCGAGTTAATTAATCTTGCTCCTGTAGGTAAGAATAGTAATGGTTTACAGTGGAGTGTTATGAACATTCTTTGTAAATATATGTATCTTAAAACAGAGTGATAATAAAAGGAGGTAATTTAATATGGCAGTAGTATATCCAATACCAGATCCTCAGCAGACTATACAGGGCATGAGGGTTATGTCAAAGACAGTTACAGCTATGCCAACAGGAACAGTACAGTTTACAGCTGAAGATCAGCTCACCTATGCTACAGATATTGGTAGCTTTGGTGCTGATAGAGAAGATAAGGAGTATGACTTCTTCCATCTTAAAGATACAGTTAAGACTCCTGGTAAGTCAACCATTAAGGACTTCACATTTACTGAGGCTCTTACATCAACACAGTTGGCTACAAGAAAGGCACAGTATGATAATGGTGATTTCATTGTAGTTTGCTTCTTTGACGATGATGATACATTCCAGTATGGTTTGTATGGTTACATCAAGTCTTGGGAGGCTACACCAAGTAACAAGGAGAATAACACAATTCAGCTTACATTGTCAGTATCTTCTGACACTATTGTAGGTGCACTTCCTACAGAATAATTGAATGTAGGCATTGAGGGAGATAAAACTTTTGTTTTTATCTCCCTCCTGTTTTAAATGGAGGATAAAAAATGGCACATACTAGAAGTAAATTAACAGACAAGTTCAAGCGTAAGGCTTGGGAAGATTTTGAAAGAGACTTTAAAAAGAAATATAAGGAAGAAGAAGGTAAGGCTTTCAAAGGTAGTGTAGTACAGTATGTAACAATTGGAGTCATACAAAGAAAAGGACTTCCTGATGTTGAAGATGTTACATTACTTATGAAAAAGGCTCTTCTTAAAAATACTGATGAAGAAATTGATGATAGGCTGAGTGCTTATTTTGAAGATGAAAATAACAAGGCCAGAGGATATTCAGGTGCCTTTTGTGAAGTTTGTAAGGATTTAACTTTAGATATACCAATACATCCTCAGATAACTGAGGCAATTATGAACATGGAGGATCTTATAAATAAGAGACTTGATGCAATGAATCAGTTGAGTGAGATGCTTGAGAAACTTGGTAATCTTACAAATACATTAAAGTCTAAAGATGATAAAAAAGAAGAGACTACAGATAAAAAAGAAGGGGAACTTGGTGTAGATAATAAAGATACCCAAGAGGATAAGTAATAGACACTGAGGGCTAGGGTATTTGGTTTAATATCCTAGCCCTTTGTTTTATGGTGATTAACATGACAATTTGTAAAGAGTTCATTATAAAAGATTTATTTGACTATATGATTATGAATGATACTGACATCTTGGATGAACTAAGCTACTTAAATCTTTCAACAATGGTTGATTTAGTTAAGATTAGTTACAAGTGTTCAGATGAAGAGGCAGAAAATGTCTTATATAAAAACATTGATGAATATGGAATAGAAGCAGTAGCTGAGGAACTTGCATATGAAGTTATAGGTCATAGACCTGATAAAGATGAAGAAACACGTAAGAGTACAGAGTACAAATCATTTTTTGATATTTTGGAAAGTTTCTATAATGATATTCAAGCTGTTGATTCTAATTTAACACTCTCTGAATTTATGAGTATGTCTACAAGATATATGTTTAGATATGCTGAAGGAATACAAACTAGGTTCATAAATAATGAAAATAAAGAGCTTAGGAATAATTATATGCTCGCTAGTATGATTTTAAGTGGCCTTGCTGGAGAGCTTAAAGAGTGTCCTCAACTTAATGAAGATGGAACACTACATAAAAAAGATAAGATCGAAGAAATGAGAGCATTCTTTGCAGAGAGGAGAGCAATAAATGAGCAATACAGTGCAAGCTAATATTGAAGTAAATGCTACAATGAATACTTCATCTGTAGATAAAGGTACAGAGAAACTTATTAATGACTTCAATACAATTGATAAAGCTATTAAAGATGCATTTAATGACCCATCAAAAGTAACATTAGATTCTATTGATAAGATGCATAATGGGCTACAAACAGTAGTAACTGACTTACAAAGCTTGATGGGTAATATACCTGAGAGTCAATTTGAAAATGCAAAAAATTTAGTATTAGACCTTGGTCAAAGATTTTTAGAGTTTGGCGAACAGTACAAAAATACATTTAATTCTAACAGTGTTGTAGAGCAATTTAGCACTGAATTAAGTGCTGTGGACAGTGAAGTTAAAGCAGTTACAGATGCATTAAATAGTTTATCTAATGAAGTTAGTTCAAACTTAAATAATACATTTGGAACTTCTATAAATGATGTTGAAGCACTTAAGAATAAATTACTTGAAATTGCTGATAATACATCTGATGAAACATATGTAAAATTAGCAGATTCATTTAATAATGTAAATAGTCAAATTGAAACACTTAGAGCTAATCTACAATCACTTTCTGAGGCTCAACATGCTACAGTTGATGAATTTGGAAACACTATTCAACTTAATATACCTGATGAATTACTTGATAATACTAAGGAATTAACAAAAAGTACATCAGAATTAAATGAAAAGACATCAGAATTAAATAATACAAGGTATGTTAGCTTTGAAAGTGGAATGAAAGCACTTGAATCATTCTTTGCTGAAAAGAAAGCACTTGATGATTTAAGTGATGCAATGAATAAATATAATGAGGAACAAGCAAAAGCAATTAGTGAACTTACAGTTGATGGTGGAGTTGACTTAGCTGCAAAGGATTTAGACTACTTAGCTGATAAGTTTAATGATGTAACAGATGCTGCTGATAATGGCGAAGATAAAGTAGAAGATTACAGTGCAATTGTTAAAATGCTTGCAAGTCATCTTGGAGTATCTAATAATGAGGCAGCTTCATTTGCTAAAGCACTTGGTGCTAGTGCAGGTGAGGCAGCTGCTGCCGGTGTAGCAATTGGTGTTATAGTAGGTGTACTTAAACTATATATAGATAGACTACATGAGGCTGAAGATGCACTAGTAAAATTAGGTGAGGGTGCAGTAGATGCCAGCATAAATGGAATTGAATTCTTTGTAGATGCTATTGGTACACTTGTAGAAACACTAGATGAAGCACTTGAGAAGATGGAGGAGTTCGCAGAAAAAGGTGCTGAAATACAGACGGCTTATTATAATACATTTACTGTATTAGGTGAGGAAGCAGGAAATGAAGTACTTAGCTTTGCTGATAAACTAGAACATCTATATGGTTTAGATGGGGATGAACTTGTAGAAGACATGCAATCTTTAGTTGCTGCTGCAGGTTCTCTTGGTGTGTCTACTGGAGATATGGTCAAAGCCAGTGAAAATATGACTATAATGGCTAATGATTTAAGTATATTAGCAGGTAGTTTTGAAAAGGCAAGTAATGATATAGGAAATGCAATATCAAAAGGCTTTGTTGGTCGTAATAGTGTGCTTTATGTATTAATGACTAAGCAAGAGAAAGATGAACTAAAGTCCTTAGGTAGTGAAGTTGAAAGATATAATTATTTAATGGCACTATCTACTAGAATTAAAGGACGTTATGTTGAGTTCTTAAATACAGAGGCTGGACAGTTAATGTTACTTAAGGCTCAATATGGTCAACTTATAAATAATATAAGTAAGCTTGCACTTGGTTTGTATGCAAAGATTGCTCCTGTATTAACTAAACTTATACAGCTTGCAAATATAGCATTAACTTTCATTATGAAAGTCTTTAATATTGATTTAAAGAGCAGTGCTAATACTGGATTTGACACTGGTTCAATAGCTGATGGAATAGCTAATACAATGAAGAAGGCAGGTGATTCTTCAAAGAAAGCAGAGAAAGATATATCAAAGTCAACTAAGAAAGCTGCTAAAGCAGTAAAGGAACTAGAAAAACAAGTAGCTTCATTTGATGATGTTATACAGATTAAAGATAACAAGGCTAATGATGATACTCTTGATATAGGTGATATTGATGCCAATTTGGATGATATAGGAAACCTTGATGATGGATTAAATGACCTTATAGGTGATTTTGATCTTTTAGGTGATGCAGTTAATAATGCCAATGATGAATTTGAAGAGTTTAGAAAGCTTTTAAATGAGGGTAAATATACAGAGGCAGGAAAGTGGCTAGCAAGTTGGTTAGCAGATCAGTTAGAGAAGATACCATGGGATGAAATACAAGACAAGGCTAAGAAAGCTGGAACAGCAATAGCAGAATTTCTTAACGGATTTAATAGTGATAAGAGACTTTGGAAAGATATAGGACATACTATAGCAGAAGCTCTAAACACTGCAGTAGACTTCTTGTTAGAATTTGCACGTAATTTTGACTGGGCTGAATTTGGAAATAGTCTAGGTGTAGCATGGAAGCAATTTTGGAAAGACTTTGATGAAGTTGAGGCTGGACAAGCTCTTTATGAATGGTTTATGGGTGTTATAAAGATGGCAGGTAGTTTCTTTGCTACTAATCCTTTAACATCAATGGCAGAGAGCCTTGTACAAATGATTCATAGCTTCTTTGATTCATTTAATGCAGATGAAAATGCAAAGACTAATATAGCAGAGACAGTTAAAAATATATTAACTGATATATTTAAAGCTGCATTTGTACTTGCTAAAGGACTTGTAAGGGATTTACCTTCAATACTTGACTTTATAAATACTGTACTTGATTCAATGATTGAATGGCTTGATGATCCTAATAATACATATATACAAGATATAGGCAAGGCTATAATAAGTATACTACAAAAAGTTAAAGAGTCAGGCATAATAGACAAAGTTAAAGACATAATAATAAAAGTTATGGATGAAATTAACTTAAGTGAAATACTTTCACTTGCTACTGATATAGCTTTTCAGGCATGGCGTGACTACATGGAAATAAAATTAAAAGTTCTTTGGGAGGAAATCAAGTCAGTATTTAACACATTAGATATACTAGGAGCATTAGAAAGATTTGGACAACTTATATTAGCATTATTTGTAGCAGGTAATGTTTTAATAATGAAATGGTTCTATGACTTAGGTGCTTCAATAGGACAATGGCTAATAGATGAAGGTGCAAAGTTAGGAAATGATGCTGCAAAAGGACTTTCGACAATATGGGAAGCAGTTAAAAAAATATTTGACCCTGAAAGTTGGAAGCAATTAGGAATTAAAGCATTTAATGGATTACTTAATGGCATAAAACAAGTTGTACAAACAATAAAAGATTTTATAAATAAAAATCTAATTGATAAATTAAATGGTTTAAGAATAAGTATACCTAGTAATAATTTAACAAATGCTTTTGGGATAGCAGGGGGTAGCATAGGATTTAATATACCAAGACTTGCTACTGGTGGACTTGTAACAAGGTCTACAATAGCCAATATAGGTGAGGCAGGTAGAGAAGCAGTATTACCATTAGATAGAAACACAGGTTGGATGGATGTGCTTGCAGAAAAGATTAATGGCGGAGGTTCTAATGGAAATGTTGGAAGTGTAACCATTGATATGAGTAAGGTTTCAAAGCCATTTTATAGTAGGTCTGAAATGATAGCATTTGGTGACATGTGTGCTGAGGCTATGGAAGCACGAGGTATGAGAGTATCAAGAGTATATTGATGTAAGCAGAGGAAGGTTTAATATATAGACCTTCCTCTTCCATATTAATATACATTGTACTAATCAACATTTTTTAAATTAAGAAGTCTAATGTTATAAATTTATCATAAAAATATTTTTATATATAGGACTAACTAAAGATAAAAATTATTGTTGATTAAAAATTAAGAGCATTAAGTCAAAATCATAGGATGCATTATGATTAAAAACTATATAGACATATATTTTAAAAATTATAATAAAAACTTTTAGATATATGATTCATTTATAAGGAGGATCAACTTATGGGATATTATAATAAGCTTCTTGGAGGTGCAATTAGGATGGATAGATACATCAAAATTGATGGTGTAGCAATGCCAGAACCTAGTGAGCCTGTAAAGTTCTCAACTAACAACGTGTCTGATGGTGGACGTTTAGCTGACAATATAAATTATGAAGGTAGCTTAAAGGGTGTAAAAAGAACAATAGAATTACATTATAAAGCACTTGATAAAGAACACTTTGATATTTTATATAATGCTACACAAGGTAGATATAATAGGGGCGGAGATTTCTTTATGAACTTAACTGTTCCTACTTATACATCTGATGGTGTTCAAACGTTCAAAGTATATTTCATGAGTTCATTTAATGCTAACTGTGTAGACACTACAGAAAAGCATGATAAAGATAATAGTTATTGGCAAGGCGGTGTAAATTATGATGAACTACATGAGGATGTAGTTGTAAAGTTTGTACAGAAGTAAGGGGGATACAATGCAGAATATAGTTCAGTCAGTAAAAACTCATTTATTATTTCATTTTTCAAATGGTGCTACATATGAACTTCCTTTAGCTACTAATAATGATAATCAGTCATTGTCTACTTATGGCACTTCTGTAAAGTTAAAGGAAGAATTATATAAAAGAAGTAGCAATAATATAGTAGGTAATATTGTAGGAAATACATTGAATATTGATTTAGTATCAAAAGATAGGCTACTTATACCAATGAATGAAGATAGTATCTATTATGGCTATATGAATGACACTGCTTATGTAGATATTAACTGTGATGTTGTAGATGATAACATGTATTCAGTATACCTTGGTAGATATATGGTTGATACTTGGGAGGCTGATAATAGTAGCAGTAATAGTAATGTTGTGCACATTAGTTGCGTTGATGTAATGTCTAGAATTAAAAACATTGCTATAAATAAATTAAGACTTAGAAGAAATATAAGCTTCAATGATTATATAAAAGTAGTCATTAATAAATTAAATACAATACTTCCAAGTCATATGAGAATACTTTATACGGATGAAGACTTAAACATCTTTAGAAATAGTCCTTACACTTGGCAGATGTATTTTAACAATATTGATAGAGATAATGTCGAGAACTTGTTTAATTGTATAGCAAAGTATACTATAAGCTACATTTGGATTGATAGAGATAGACATATAAAAACAGATCATCTCTTAGATGATACACCTCAGGAGTCAGTAGGTATACTAAGTGGTACATCTAATGTATTAAGCTATGGCACTTTGTCAGGAGATTTTGACAAATTTTCAGGCGTTAGAGTGAAATATATAAGTTCACTGAATACAAAAGATACAGAACTTTTAAAGATTGATGATATGGTTTTAAATAGCGGAGAGACACCATTCACTGACCAGAAACTAAACAGTAGTAAAGTATGGGATGTACATACAATAGATGTTGAATGTAAAAAGGGAAAGGGTGTAATAACATCATTTTTAAACTATAAGGATAGTATTGATTTTACTGTTGAGACTCAAAAGAAAACTAAAACTACCATAACAGTATATGGAACCGTGGCTGATGAAACATACAATACAATTGAAAGATATAAAGATGACAATAATAAGGATGCTGTTGTTGAAATTGAAAACAGAGTACTTAGGTCTGATATTATATCAACTTATGTTGATGGTTTAGTCAATCTTATGAGTATGAAGAACAATCAAGTATATGCTGAGGGATATATTAACCCAAGAGTAAAGCTTGGGGATTTAATACAACTGCAAGGATATAATATGAATATCAATGATTATTATAAAGTTGTAGGTTTGGAGTATACACTTGGAACAAATTATAGGTGCAAAGCTACAATGATAAAAACAATTGAGACACCTAGAAATGTTGAGGATATTTTATATAGACATAATGAATTATTATTAACAGCTTTGTCTGGAGATAATGTGCTAGGTTCTGAATATCCTGATATAAGTAGTAGTGAAAATGCACGTTGTGAGACAGAACTTGCTGCACCTTTAGCTCAATTAAGGGCTGTATTGTAAAAGAGGAGGATACAAAGAATGGCTAATGCTTTCAGTGATAAAATTACAAAGGACAAGATTAGTTTTGGTAAGAAGTCATATATAAATAATAGTAGTGATTGGGATACAACTAGCGGAACAGTATTATATGGTAGTGACATTGAAATGTCTCCGAATAGTAGATGTAAGACTAGTAAGAGCTTTAATGATGTTAAGGTTGACTACTTGAAGTTCCAAGTAAGACTTGATTCAAATGATCATAGTCTTACAACTGATAATGGTCATGCAGTTACAGGTTTATGTACTGTTACATATATAGATGAAGATAATACAGTACATACTAAGCAGGAGCATTTTTATCCCAAGTATATATTTGAAGATACATACAAGGATGATTATGTAATATTACAGTTAGGAAATGATAAAAAGCTTAGAAACTTAAAGGTGGAACTTATAAATAAAGAAGATGCTACTATAAAAGTTAAAAAGACCAATATGTATTTATCAAGGGTAGTAGATGAAGAAACATTTGATAATTTTAGTAACGAGGAACTGGAAAATGAGGACTATGTTAATAATCTTGCTGATGCTTTAGTTAATAATGAAGACTTTAATGATTATATTGAGGGCAAGTGCAAGTTAGTAATTCCATTAGTAAATAGTCTTCCTGACCCTAGTGAAGTACCTGATGGGTTTATATGTAGACTTAGTTCAATGTGAGGATTAAATTATGGCACAACCTGAAGTATATAGTTTTAACATGGGGAGTAACATAGTAGGAACATTTACAGAAACTGCTGTAGGCTCTGATAAATATAAATTATCAATAAGTGGATATGGTTACATGTATGATGATGCTAGTACAGATTTTACACGTGTAGGAGCACATAATAAAAATTACACGGCATTATTGCCATCATGTGAACAACAATATGTAGAAGTTCCAAGTCGTGTAAAGTCAGTAGCAAAGAGATGCTTTAGAGATTTAGGCAAGCATACTGATGGTGTAGACCAAGTATTGATAGGTGAAGATGTTGAATATATTGATGACCAAGCATTTTATTGTACAAGTTCACTTGGTAATAAATTAAAAAACGTAGCATTATTAGGTGATGAGCCTAAGCTTACAAGACTTGGTAATTTCTGCTTTGAGAACTGTGATGGACTCATTGAAACAATGTTTAGAGGATATGTTGATACAATAGGTGTAAGATGTTTTGCAGGTTGTATGAATTTAGAGTCAATAGGACTTGCTGATGATTATCAATATATAAATACTTATGGTGGACGTGCATTTTGGAATTGTAACAAGCTATCAAGAATAAGTAATAACAATACAATAGTTAGTATAAACCAAGAACTAGAAAATTATACAGAATGTCATAGTTTACAGTTCATAACAATAAGAGACCCAATTGATGAAATATATGATCCATATTCAGAATATATAAATGCTTATGATTTATATGTAGGATTAAATGAAGGTATACAGTGTGATGAAGATGGTTACTTATATACTTATTTAGCTACTCCTTTTGATTGGTATTTTAATGAAGATAAAGTACATTGGAAGAGTGACATTCATCGTCATATAATACAAATAACTCCTTTTAGTGTTTATGTATATGACAGAGGAAATATAATAGAACTACATGGTTATGATGAGGGTGACTTACCAGTACTACATGAAGGACAATGGAAGTATCTTAATGTAGCAAGGTCTTCTGATAATAGAAATTATAGTAATGTTCACTTTCTACATAATGGTACATGGTACCAAATTAAATACTAATTGAAGAACATTGACACCTCTAAGTTATTCCGATAGAATATAGCGGATTGACTTGGAGGTGTTTATTATGATATGTTATAAAACTATGCTTGGTCAGGCTTATTGTGGAGATAGCCATGAACTCATTGTAAATGAGTTGGAAGATGAGTCAGTAGATTTAGTAGTAACAAGTCCTCCTTTTGCTTTATTGAGACAGAAGGAGTATGGAAATGAGAACCAATATAAATATATTGATTGGCTTTGTGAATTTGCAGAATTATTATTACCAAAGTTGAAAGACACAGGTTCTTTGGTAATTGATTTAGGTGCTGCATATAATAAAGGAGAGCCAACTTATAGTTTATATCAGTTTAAGACTTTGATTAAGTTATGTGATGAAGTTGGTTATAAGCTTGCACAGCCTTTCTATTGGCATAATACAAGTGCTTTACCTGCACCAATAGAATGGGTGAATAAACGTAAGGTTAGATGTAAGAATAGTGTAAATACAATTTGGTGGTTAAGTAAGACAGCTAATCCAAAAGCTGATGTTACAAAGGTATTAACTCCATACAGTGATAGAATGAAGAAGTTACTTAAGAAACCTGATGAATTCTTTACTGAGGGAGCAAAAAGACCAAGTGGTCATACAATGGGTGGAAGTTGGACAAATGATAATGGTGGAGCAATACCACCAAATGTTCTGATGATACCTAATAGTGAGAGTAATAGTCTATATTTGAGAGGGTGTAAACATGTAGGTGTTAAAGGTCACCCAGCAAGATTTCCAGAAGCTATACCAAAGTTTTTTATTGACTACTTAACTGATGAAAATGATTTAGTGGTGGATATTTTTGGTGGATCAAATACCACAGGAATGACATGTGAAAAGTTAGGTAGAAGATGGAAGAGTTTTGAATTGAACAAAGAATATGTAGCCTCTTCAGTATTCAGATTTGTGAATGACATTGAAGAGACTACACAGTATTATAATATGATTATGAATGATGAAGTAATTGACTTCAGTAGTTTAGACTAATGTGTCAGGGTCTACAGGTGTATCAGCATAAGGATATACTTGTAGACCATTTTCTTTAACAAATTTTACAGGTATCTTTGGGTTATTACCCTCTTTGCCTTGATTAACATAGGCATTTTCCCATTTAGTAAATAAAGGTTCTAATTGTTGAGGAGTCATAACATATATAGATTGCAGTTCAAGGTCTTCATAAATAGCAAAAGACCAAGGTACTTGTCTATATTTGTTTAGAATGTGCTCATTTAAGTGATGATTGGTACTAAAGCCTTGTGCTGTAGTAGCAATGTTTATTGATTTCATTTCCCATTCTTGACCAGATGCTGAGACAGCGTCGTTACCTTCTCTACCGGGAAGTACATCAAAATTAAGCAATATAAGTTGCTGAAGTATTTTAGCTCCATTGTCTTGGAATATATCATCAATACCATAAGACTTAGCAAGGTCAGCAAGGTTATTGAGATTGTTCCAAAGATTATCAAGTTGGGCTACTGCTGCTCTGTGTTCAGGACTATTGAATTCAAACATAGTATCTCCTTTTTAAATTAATTGACAAGTTAATATGTATTATTGCACTTTTGATAACCTACTTTCAAGGCTTTGAAGTGATAAGATTGTACTTTTTAAAGTTATGGAGGTAAGAAGTGTATGAATAACAGTAGTTTAGTAGTGCATACTAATTTGAGTCCAAACTGTACAAAGCCTAGGGATCATGTAATTGACACAATAACAATTCATTGTACTGCAGGTCAGTGTACAGTGGAGAGCTTAGGAAAGATATTTGAGAAGTCAGAGAGAAAAGCAAGTAGTAATTATGGAATAGATAAAGATGGCAGAGTTGGTTTATATGTAGAGGAATGTAATAGGTCATGGTGCAGTAGTAATAGAGCTAATGACATGAGAGCAATAACAATAGAGGTATCAAGTGATAGTACAGATCCTTATAAAGTAACAGATAAAGCATTAGATACACTGGTTGTTTTATGTGCTGACATTTGTAAGAGAAATGGAATAAAGAAATTAGTTTGGTCAGTTAATAAGAATGATAGAATCAACCATTTGAATGGTTGTAATATGACAGTTCATAGGGACTTTGCGAACAAGGCTTGTTGTGGAGAATATCTCTACGGAAAACACGGGTGGATAGCTGCACAGGTTAACAAGCTATTAAGCACAGGAGAAACTGAAATGGCTATAAAGAAAAAGAAAGTAAATATGAGTGTTAATGAGATTTATAAGTATTTTATAGGTAAGTCATTAACTAATGCAGGTGTTGCAGGTTTATTAGGAAATCTTAATGCTGAGTCAGGGTTAAGAGCTAATAACATTCAAAATTCTTATGAGAAAAAAATAGGAATGAATGATGAGCAATATTGTGATGCAGTTAATAGTGGAGCATATAGCAAAGAAAAGTTTGTGAATGACAAAATAGGGATGGGGCTGGCTCAATGGACTTTTTATACTCGTAAACAAAAATTATATGAATATGCAGAGTCAATAGGACACTATATAGATAGTACAGAGATGCAGGTACAGTTTTTATATAAAGAATTATGTGAGAATTATGGCTCAGTATTAAAAGTATTAAAGACATCTAACGATGTGAAAGAGTGTTCAGATTGTGTATTAACTCAGTTTGAGAAACCAGAAAATCAGTCAGATGCAGTAAAACAAACTAGATATAATATGTCTTTATCAATTTATACTAAGTATAAGACAGATAACAATAATGTATCAACAAATAAAGAAGTTCCATTTCTTGTAAAGGTTAATATAGATAACTTGAATATAAGAGAGGGAGCAGGAACAAAATATAATAAGAAGGGAAAGATACCAAAGGGTACTTATACAATAGTAGAAGTACAGAATAATAATTGGGGTAAACTCAAAAGTGGTTTAGGGTGGATCTGTTTAGATTATACAGAGACAGTATAAGAGAAAGGAGAATATCATTATGATAGTATCAGAACAGAAGAGAGGAAAAGGAGTAGGCTTTGAAAGGCTTCGCAGAATCACAGGTTATCTCACTGGTAGCTTAAGCACTTGGAACAGTGCTAAGAGAGCAGAGGAAAGAGATAGAGTAAAACATGCATAACATTAAAATATGAAATCAATATCAAGTAACCCTAGTGTGAAAACATTAGGGTTATTTTTATGTGACTTCACAGTTCAAAGTCATTAACCTTACAAGCTACCTATTTATGATATAAGTCTGTCACATCCACTAAGTAAGGAGTAAACAAAATAACTAACTTAATTTGAAATAGGACAGAGGATAAAGAATAAGAGCTTATAAATATAGTCATATAGATTGGGAGAACATAAAGGGAGGATAAGCAGAGTCAGTCAGACACATATAATGAGCCAGTCAGACACATATAAGCAGAGAGCAGGATATTTTGAGAGATGGTAGGATAAGCAGAGTATTGAGTAAGATATTTTGAGTTTAAGAGAAGTGTTTACAATTTATCAACCAATAAAAAGCATAAATAGATTTTACAGACTATTAAAGGTTATCAGCTGTGTTGCAAGCCAATAAGACTATGTAACACAGCTGTTTTTTATACCCCTTAGAGATTTCCAAGGAGGTATATAGGAAGAAATGAATAAAACTATTAATAAGAATAATGAGGCAGCTGTATCAGAAGAATTAATAAATAGTTTATTAGAGATTTTTGTAACAGAGTTTATTAACAAAGAGCTTGATGCCTCTAATACTCAGCGTTACACTTCATATCCAATTAGTGAGACAAAGGAGGATAGCATAGATGGAACAAATGTTCAGTAGCCCATCATCAATAAAAAGGGTATGTGCTTATGGAAGAGTATCAACAAAGCATGAGGAACAAGAGTCATCATTAGAGACTCAGCATTTGTTGTTTAACAGATGGATAGAAACTCATAAGTCACAAGGATATGAACTTGTGAATGAGGTTTATGAGCAAAAGACAGGTACCTTAGTAACTAAGAGACCAAAGTTTCAACAGATGATAGAGGATGCAAAGCAGGGTGAATATGATTGTTTGTTGTTTAAAGACTCTAAGCGTTTCAGTAGAAACATAGAGGACTTCCTTGTAATAGTAAGGGAGTTAAATGTGCACAATGTGCAGATAATATTCATCACTGAGGGTTTAGTGGTTAGTAATGAGACAGACAGAACAAACTTAGCTTTATTAGGTGCAATGTCAGAGAACTATTCAAATGCACTTCATAGTAATTTACAGACTTCATTAAGAATGAAGTTTAATTCTCCATTAGGAAGAGTACCAGGGGATGTATATGGGTACAAAAGGGTAAAAGGGGATTCATCACAAGCAATTATAATACCAGAGCAAGCATACATCATAAGAGAGTTGTTTAACAGATATGCAGATGGTGAGGGTATTGCAAGTATTGCACAAGACTTCATAGACAGAGATATAAGAACATATAGAGGAGGCAAGATGAGCATGTTTGCACTAAGAAGATATATTAGAAATCCTCTATATAAAGGCTTATTAGTAATGAACAAATATAGCAAGCCATCAGTTAGAGATAAACGTGTTCAGAACAACAGTGAGGATTGGGTTTATAGGGAGAGACCAGACTTACAGATAGTAGATACAGAGCTATGGGATAAATGTAACAGTATCATGGATAAAAACAAAAAGAAGATGGATGAATATACCAATGGAAAGATTGGATATAAACCAAACATTTTATCAAATAAGCTACTGAGCAAAGTTGTGGTTTGTGGGTGTTGTGGAAGGAACTATAACAGAAAAGAGAGTCATCATAAGGATTCATCTAAGAGATACATCTATTTAATGTGTGGATATAAGAAGTATAACAAGAAGAACCAAGCAAACTTGCAAGTGTGCACAAATGAGCAGGTAATTAGGCTTGATTACATGACAAAGATTTTGAGTGAAGTGATTAAGAGCATACTGGAGAGCAGTGATAGTTTAGAGGATCAGGTACAAGCTAAGATAGCTAACATTCTGAAAGAAAGAAATAGAAAGAGTGATAGTTTATCAACAGAGAAGTCATTAAAAGAGGCAGAGGAAAGACTAAAGAGGATAGTTGAGTTATATAAGGATGGTCTAGTAGGAAAAGATGAATACAGGGAGGCTAGGGATAAGGTCAAGGAGCTTAAGAGCCTTAGTAATGTGCACAGTGTGCAAATAAGTAAAGAGATGATACATGAGCTAACAGATAAGTTTATAGGAAACTTAAGTAATATCATCAGTGAGAGCCTTGTAGATGAAGGTGGAGTAGATACAAAAGCATTTAATAGATTGTTTGACAAAATAGTAATAAATGATGGTCAGATGGACATAATATTTAAGGCTTTAGGTAGTAAGCAGGTGGAACCAATAGAGTTAAAGCTTGCAGATTTGCAGAATGTGCAGGTATTTGTACCAATAGTTGATAACCAGCTTAGTAGTTGTAAATCATTGGTACAAAGAGAAAAAAGACATAAGAAAGCTAAGTGGACAGCAGATAGGACAAGTGAGTTTATTCAGTTAGGATCAGAGGATTTCAATGGAAAGCTAACAAACCAAGTGATAATAGGTAAAAGAAAAATGAAGATAAGAGTATACATTGTGTGATTTTTAGGTAGCTACTGGTTAGAGGTTTAATCAGTAGCTACCTTTTGTTTTATCCCCATTCTTGTCAATAAAATGATAAGTAGTAGTTATTTTTTATATATTAAATAAGTAGTGTAAAACTGTATAAAAAATAATGTATATCATACAGACTCACCTTGTGTAATTTGGGGGTGGTCTAATTAAACAGATTGGAGGATACAAAGAATGATAGTAGGATATGCACGTGTGAGCACATTGGAGCAGAACACAGAGAGACAAGATGTAGCATTAAAGGAATTAGGATGTGAACGTATCTATATTGATAAGTTTACTGGTGCTACATTAGACAGACCAGAATTTATTAAAATGATGGACTTTGTGAGAGATGGAGATACTTTGATAGTCAGTGAATATAATAGATTAAGTCGTAGTACTATTGATTTATTGACAACATTACAAAGTTTAGAGAGTAAGGGTGTAGTAGTTAAGTCTATTAAAGATAATTTTGATACATCAACACCTCAGGGTAAGTTCATATTAACAGTATTTGCAGGTTTGGCAGAATTTGAGAGAAGCTTAATGAAACAGAGACAGGCAGAAGGAATAGAGAGGGCTAAGCTTGCAGGTAAGTATAAAGGCAGAAAACCTAAAGAATATGACAAAGAGATATTTGATGAAGTCATGAAAGGTTTAGCTGATAAGAGTATGTCAATAACAGATGCAAGTAAGAAGTTAGGTGTAACAAGAGCTACAGTGTATAGCATTCTTAAGAAAGTGGGGTAATACTAATGAGTAAGCAAAATAATCATATGAAATGGATACCAAAGCAAGGTAATGTAGTGGAATGTAGTCATTGTGGTGGAAGAATGTCATGGAAATATTTATATTGTGGCTTCTGTGGTTATGAAGCTGACAATCCAGAGTATGATGATAGTTTAGATGATGAAGATGAGGAATAACATCAACCAATAAACGACATAAGTATATTTTCAAGACTATAGTAGATGAAATGATTAAGAACATAGCTAGTAGGACATAACAGGTATGTAGTTTATAGGAAAGCAGATCACTAATAAGATGATGTTAAAAATAGACTAGTTGATAAAAGGGTGATATACATCAGAAGAAATTGAAAAAGACTAGTTGATAAATGATATACATATTTCATAGCAGTATAGTAAAAATGAAGTGATAATATCAGACCATAATAAGCATAAATAGGATTTTGTGACTATTATAGGTAGAAAGAGAAAGCAATATTAAAAATAATCAATTCATTAGTGATAAGAATAAGGTGATAAATCAAACATCAATAAGCATTAGTATGATTTTGTGACTATAGTGAAATAAGTTAGGAGGTACCTAGTTATGAATCATTTATTATTGTATGAGCTTATATTTTTAGAATGGGGATACAAGACCAAGTGGACAAGATATGAATTACAAGAAATAGAAGCATTGAGAATTAAACTAATACTGGAGGATAGATACAATGTTCATAACTTTGTTAAAGCGTTGGGCAATTATGGTTTATTGGAACTACTTGAAGTAGATGATAACTTGGCGTTACAATTAGCCTCCACTTAAGGAGGGTGGTAATATGTATATAGACTTACCAACAATAATAACAATTCTGGTTCTTGTAAAAAGTTATGTAGTAGTAATATTTATTACTTGGTGGCTTTGTAAAGGAAGAAAGGAAGCAAAGAAGTTAAAGAAGTTACTAAAGGAATTAGTTTAAGTGAATAGGTTTTAATTGAGAGGCACCAGCTGATATATGAATTATCAGCTGGTGTTTTTGTTATGCAGCTGATTTTACAGCTGTATTTGTATAAAAAAGAAAAAAGAGCAAATGAAAGAGAGGTATCGAACATATGTACGATTACAAGGTGAGAATAATAAGACTTCAAGGTGAGTCAATTAGTGCTTCTTTTGAGGATAAGAAGGGAAGAATAACAGGTTCTTATTGGATAAATCTTAAAAAAGGTTATGTAGTTGATTGTTATACTAAAGAACGCACAAAGTTAGAGGGTATTAACTATATGGTAGAAGCTATCAGCATTAGAGATGTAATAATAAATTTCAATGGCATAGTATATGAAGAACTAATACTTAAGAAGTGATATAGATTCATAGAGTTAATCCTTCGCTTTTATTTTAAGTAGGATTAAGGCCATGAAATAGGCATATAAGTGAATAGTGAGTAGTTAATAAATAAGTAAATAATATTTCAATAGTAAAGGAGAAAAGCATTATGAAAGTTAAGAGTTTTTTAAATGGTGGTATAAATAACCTTCTTAGAGAGACAACAGGTCTTCATATTGAAGCACTGCCACAGACAGAAATCATCACAGTAGAACGTGGTGAAAAGAAACCTGTAGTTATAGACACAAAGACAGGAAGTTTTGGATATAGTCGTGTAAGTCTATTAGCTAAGAATCATCAGGTTGTAAATGGTCGCAGTGTTGTTAAGTGTGATGTAGCAAATCACATGACTACTATACCTCTTGCTTGTTTAGCAGGTGTTGTAGAACACATTCTAGTGAATCACATGACAGAATGGGATTGCATGTATGGTTTACATGTTAATCACATAGATGGATGTGGTAACGAAAATGTATGTGGTCAGAGAAATGATAGGCTTTACAATTTAGAGCTTGTCAGTGCAAATGAGGATGAGATTCATATAGGAGCTCTCAGAAGATTGAATGATATTTATGAAGGAAAGAGAAAGTTTGGAGTATCAGCTACAGATAAAGAGCTGGTTAACTTCATAAAGTATCATACTCCATTAGAGATAATGGCTTTTGTAAAGAAACAAGAGATAGAGAAAGACAATAGGGGATATGAGTATATTGGACAGGCTGCTATCAAATTAAGAGAGTGGAAACAGAGATGGTCAGACTTAGAGACAGATAGGTTACTTAGAGAAGCAGCTATATAAAAGGATGGTATAAAAATGGGTATGGCAATACAGGTAATAATAGCAATGACATTAAGTATTTGGATGCATGGTTTCATAAATGGTTTTTATAAGTAAAGGAGGATACAGATATGACACTAGTTATGATAATGAGATTTACAGTTGTTGCAATAGTTGGAGTCATAATATTTGGATGGATCATCAGTGGAATAATAGCTGATGATAAATTCGATAGAATTAACTACTACGAGTTTATGGCTAATCAATGGAGGAATACTCCTCGAGGTAAATACTTTGAGGAAAAGCTTAGACAACTTGAAAAATAAAAATGGTTGTTACCTGATTTCAAAATTAGGTATGGCACTAAACTATTTAATATTGTGACCAATTTGGTCACTTAAATGTGATATTAAGTAGTTTTTAATTGTAGGGTTAAGGGAACAGATGAATTTAAAGAAAAAAGTCTGATCAATGATTAAGCAATGATTAAGAATTGATTAATTATTGGTCAGACTATAGTCAAGGAGGATTAAGAATGGAAGACAATGATAATAAAAACTTGTTAGACCTTGAAAGAAAACTACAAACTCTTTTTCAATATGAGAAAGAGCTTGCAAAGGAGGCAAGGAATGAAAGTCATAGGGAAGATATTATAGAAGATGAAATAAGTAACATTAAGAAAAGAATTGAATGTTTAGAACATCAGGTGAGCATGTTAGAAAAGAAAAGCTCACCTGAACTGATTAATCACAGGACACTAAGTCCTGTGGAAATAGCAGAGTTAAAAGAGAAACTCAGTTGGAGTCAATTAAGTAAGTATTTGAAGTGTAGTATTTCTACATGTCAAAGACTTGTAAGAAAAGGAAGGGAGCAAAGAGATGGTAGATAAAGAGAAATTAAGTGTAGGTCAGGCAATGATGAATAAGCTTAATGAAATATTAGGTTACTCAAAGAACAATGAAAGAAAGCTTATTGTTCTGAATAACCAGAACAGAGAACTATATCAGATGCTGCAGGGTATGTACAAGATGAACATCAAGTCACAAATACCCTACATGACACCAAAACAGTTGGTGTCATTGATGCATAGGGGATGGACAGTAGAGGAATTAAGTGCATTATCAGGATATTCAATAGAGGAAGTAAAGAAAAAGATAACAGGATATAAAAATGTATAAAGCATGGAGGTGATAAAAATGAGGCTACTGTATTCAGATGAAATGAAGCAAAAGGTCAGGGGTTTATTAAAAGGTGGCACAGTTAAAGGTTTAGTGTTATTTGAGACAGAGACAGCAGAGGTAGTAGATATAGTCACTAGTGTACAAGAAGCAAGAATGTTTTGTGTGAATAATAACATGAAAGATGATACAAAGTATGCCAGTGTACTAATTAACTTACAGGAGGTAGTAGCATAAATGACAGTTGGGGAGCTAAAGAAGGTACTTGATAATTTTGATGATAGCTTAAGTATTAAGTACAAAGATGATTTTGGTAGTAGTTTATCAGATATATGTAGAGCAGAGAAGATTAAAGAAAATAACAAAGATGCAGTACAGTTATTCAGTAAGGGAGGATACAAAGCATGTTTGAGATAGTTGGGTTGATTGGAGTGATACTGTTGAACAGATACTTAAAGTATAAGGAGGATAACTAATATGCTAATAGGTGTTAAGCGTGATGAAAGTGGTTGTTTAGTTCCTTCTTTTGAGGGTACACCAGAAGAAATAAAAGAACTTAATAGATCTCTTAGAGATAGAAATAAAGGTACAGTAGAAAGTGATGCAGAGGAAGAATTTGATAAGTATGCACCAGAGAATGAAGAGGAATACAAAAAGATGTTATTATGCAGTATTGATTGCATGGACATAGATTATGGAGAACTTGGTTTATAACTTAAAAGTGAATATAAGTGTAAATTAAAATTTGTTGATAAGCTCATGTACACTAGAAAATATCCTTTGTTGGTTGCGTCCCCAGCAAGGGATATTTTCATGTTGACAGTTTAATAGGTCAGCGTTCCAATAGCCTCTAGTAAATAGTGCTGTTAGCAAAATAAGGAGGTTAATTATGGAGGCTAATAATTTATTACAAAGTGAAATCAGTGGACTGGACAGTAGAATAAAGTGGATTGAAACAGATGTTATTAAGATTAGAGATTTGGTTTCAATGCTAAAGCGTTCAGTAGAAACTGATGTAGACGAGTCTGTTAAAACTGTATTAAGCATTGTAGGTGAAGATTGTGAGAGAATTTTAGTGAATGATATACCTGATTTGAATAAGGTCATCACTAAGATTGAGAAGTTGTCAGAGGTTCAGGAAACAAAGCCAAGACAGAGAAGATCATCAACAAATAGAAAGCCTAGGACAAAGAAAGAGGATAGTGTAATAGATATTGTAGACACTATGATAGATAAAGAGAAACAGGCAGCTAATGAGTGAGTTTAATTGATTAAAATAATATTCAGATTGTTTATTAAGAGGGCACCTAACGGTGCCCTTTTCGTTTCTCTTTAAACCTTTTCATTAAAACTTTCCTGCAATATGGTCATAAGTTGGTTCATATGAAAATTATCCTCGAATATATGGTAAAAATAAAAACACTCAGTAAATTTCATTGATAAACATGGGGGATAACATGGCTATTACCTGCAAGTTGAAAATATAGTCATTGCATTTGATTTTAAAGAGCTTTACATAAAAAACACTATATTAGAGTAAAAAATGGGAGACACTAAGTAAAAATGGTGTCTTCCTTTTTTATAGCCTTGTGTAGATAAGTAAATATTAAATTATAGAAAGGAGTGGGCATTTTGAATAAAAAGAATAGAGCAAATAAAAGAGATGCAAGGTACAGTGTGGTGCCTACTCAAGGACAGAGGAAGCAAAAGAAAAAGTCTTTATATAGTGATGATAAAACTAAGATGCATGAAGTAGCTCATATGAAAGGTAGAAAAGGATATGCTGAGCAATGTAAGACAGCAGGTATTTTTTATCAAGTATGTGCACTAATAAGAAAATATAGAACAGAGAACCCAGATACATCTGCTTTAGATGTTTATACAATGTTACATGAACATTATAATGGGTTTATTTTTGACAAGGATCCTAAGCAAATATGGGGTTCTAATTTTATGAAAACAATACAAGAAGAACCTGCATGGTGTCAGGCTTTTTATTGTAATAAGGATACTCTTAAGGAAATAGCAAGACAGAGAGTATATGAAGTAATCACTAAGGAAGATATAGATGATGCTGTAGCATTAAAGGCTTATGACGTGATTATGAAATATGAGCAAGATGATAAAGATAATATTAGTACAGATGATGAAATGTATATAACATTTGGTTTTGGAGCAAAAACAAATGAATAAATATATTGATTTAAGTAATTTAATATGTGATACATTTCAAGAGCCAATAGAGAACATTATTACTTGTAAAGTTGACAGAGCAGTATTAAAGGGTGGTCGTAATAGTACAAAGTCTCAGAGTGTATCAGAAGCAATAGTAGTAGGCTGTATGGTTTATAAGGCAAGTGCAGTAGCAATTATAAAACATGCAAATAAGATAGATGAGAGACTGGTTAGTACTTTTAGGGATAGCATAAAGTATTTAGGAGTAGAGAAATATTGGAAGTTAAGGAAAGCACCATTTGAGTATGTATTACTTGATAAGAATGGTAAAGAGACAGATAAGAGTATTAAGTTTACTGGTGCTGATAATCCTGAGCTTATAAAGTCATATAAACCTCGTAGTGGTGGTGGATTTAGATACATTTGGTTTGAAGAAGCTACTAACTTCAATGGAATAAATGAGATAAATAATATAAGTGACACAATGGGTCGTGGTGATGGAGACCATTGTACTATATTGACTTATAACCCACCAAAGCAGACAAGTAACTGGGTAAATAAAGAATATGAAGCTCCTTGTGGTAAGATACTTGGCTTTGATGATGACATTTATAAAGAAGAATTACATATAGAAATAAATGGTGAACAGCATAAAATATTACAGCTTGTTCACCATTCTACTTATTTAGATGTTATAAATGCTGGTCATTCTAATTGGTTAGGCATTTCATTTATAGCAAGAGCAGAACAGGCAAAGAAAGATAATAACATTTATTATAGGTGGAATTACTTAGGAGAAGTCATTGGTACAGAAGCAAATGTATTTAGTAATGTTGTTAGTTGGCAATATGACGAAACAATGCACTTCTATGAGATAGATAGAGGGCTTGATGTAAGTAATGGGGGTCAGGATCCATGGGCGTATGGTAACTGGTTCTATGACAGAAAGAATAATAGTTTGTATTGTTTAGATGAATTTAAGCTTAATGGTGGAGCTTCTATAGAGCAAGTTGCAGTTAACATAAAGAGTAAGAATGAGTTGAATATGAACTTTTATATTGATAGTGCTGTACCAACATTTAGAAAGCTATTACAAAATCAAGGATTAAATGTACTTCCTGCAAAGAAGGGTAAGGATAGTGTGGCTGCTGGAATACTTTGGTTACAGAGTCTTTCAGCAATATATATTGATAAGATGCGTTGTCCTGAGACTTATAAAGAGTTTAAGGAATATGAGTACTTAATTGATAAGGAAGATAACATTACAAGTGAATTGGTTGACGCTAATAACCATTTCATAGATGCCTGTCGTTATGGCTTATGTATGAAGATTAAATATATTTAAGGAGGGATATGTAAATGTCAATTGATTTCTATAGACTATTTTCAAAAGGTCAATATGACACAGACTTCAGTTTCTTGAACTCTGGTAGTGATTTTCCATCAAAAGAAGTAGTAGGTCGTAACATTGTATACAATTACAGACACAAGCAATATAGTGGCGAGTATGCATATAATAAAAGACTTATAGCACGTATACAAGATAGAGAGCAGGAGATACCTTACAAGGTTATCTCCCTTAATTATTTTAAGCTACTTTCAAATAAGATGACAGATCTTGTATTGAATAATGACATAACAGTTAAGTCAGGGGATATAAAGCGTGATAAGGAAATCATGAGTTTAATTGAAAGAACAAACTTTGTTGATGGAATTAGACGTGCTTTTAAAATGGGTACAGAGTATGGTGATGTGTGCATAAAGACTTCACGTAAAGGCATTTCCCCTTTTTCTCCCCTTCATGCTTTTAAAGTTGTAGATAAGAGTAATACAAATAACACAAAGGCTATTGTTATTTATGAACTTTTGTATGATGAGGGTGATAGCACTAAAACTTATAGATATATAAGATTTGAAGTTCATGTAGACGGAAAGATATTTGAAATAGTCAAGCAGTATGATAGTGGACTCTATAATGGCAAGTATGGTGGACGTATAGGAAATGGTATTGATTTCCTTTATAAAGGTAGAACTATACCAAAGGATGGTATTTGGTATGATACGGGAATAGTTGATAGCAAGTTAGTTCAATGGATAAGCATAAATACTGAGGATGATGGTGTTTATGGTTCATCAGTATATCAAGATATAGAAGACATTGTGTATGCAATTGAACAAAGATTGAGTGTAAATCAGCACTTACTTGATAATAGTATGACTCCTTTCCTTGTTGTTGGTATGGATATGATTGATACTGACCCTGTAACTGGTAAAAGATCATTGAAGTTAGTTAATGGAACTTATATGGTGTCTGCTGGGGATACAGATGTAAAGAGTGTTGAGCTTAATTATAACTTAAGTAACAGTGAGAACATGTTAGGAATACTTAAAGAGTTCTTATATGAACTTAGTGAAATGGGTAAAACATTCTTATCAGGTGAATACACAGGAAATATAAGTGAAGAGACTTTAAATAATACAATTAAGTCAGCTATTGATAAAGGTAATAGGCTTATAAATGAAATGTATTATGGTTTCAGAGATGCACTTTATACATTATGTAAATTAAATGGCATTGATGTAAAAAGAGAAGACATTACACTTGTGTTTAATGTAGGTAGAACTGATGATGATAAGGCAGTTGCTGATGTATGTACTACTTTAGTTACTAATGGAATTCTTTCTAAGGCTACAGTTAGAGAGAAGTATTACGGATATAACAAAGAGCAGAGTGACAATGAAGATAGACAAATAGCCATTGAGAATGGTGAGACCCTGCAAGATATTGAAATTGAGAACAATGATAATGAATTAATTGGTTCCAATGAAGAAATTTTTAACATAGAAACAAAGGAGGATAAAACAAATGAAGTTGAGTGATATCTTAAAGAAAGTAGGAATTGACTTGGATGCTGAAATTGATGAGGCCAAACAAGAGACATCTGAGGAAATAGGAAAGAGTAATAAAAACAAAGAGGAAGTTATTGATGATGCTACTTCTGATAAAAAGGAAGTAACAAAGGAAGAGTCAAAAGAAACAGTAGAGGATACAAAAGATACACAGGAGGAAGTTAAAGTGGAGCTTAAATTTGATGATAAGACTGGTTTATTTGATTTAAAGGGCATTGAGGATGCTGATATTAAAGCAGTATTACAGAGAGCTAATGACTACACTGTTAGAACTGCCAACAATGTAAAGATTGAGAAAGCATTTAGTGAGAAGCTTTCTGGTCTTAAGATTAGAAAAGGTATCACTGATGAAGTTATTAAGAAGATGATTAACTTTGATGATATCAAGGTTGATGGTGATAAAGTCATTGGACTTGATGAAGCTTTTGAAACTTTACAGAAAGAACAGTCTGGACTATTTGTTACACGTCAACAGAGTGAGAGTACACCAATTCTTGAGGGATTTAACCCTGTTGAGAATAATGATAGTAACTCTTCATTAAATGCAAGTCTTGCAAGTCTTGCAGCTAGTCTTGGTAGTAATAATTAATATTACATATATAAACTAAGGATTCTTTAATATTGAAAGGAGAAACTTATGGGAACTTTGAATAAGTCAACATTATTTCCTGCTCAGCTTACAGGAGAACTTCTTAACCTTGTAAAGGGCAAGAGCTCACTTGCCAAGTTAAGTGGCCAGGCACCAATAGCATTTAATGGTACTGAGATATTCACATTTAACTTTGATAAGGAAGCTGACATTGTAGCAGAGTCTGGAGCAAAGGGTGTAGGTGGTGCTACAGTTGCTCCTGTAACTATTGTACCATACAAGATTGAGTATGGTGTTCGTGTATCTGATGAATTTGTTTATGGTTCAGAGGAAGCACGTATTAATTACCTCAAGGCTTTTGCTGATGGTTTTGCTGCTAAGGCTGCTAGAGCTATTGACATTATGGCTATGCATGGTCTTAATCCTCGTACTGGTTCTGCTTCAACAGTTGTAGGTAATAACCATTTCGATTATGCTATTCCTGCTGCCAATAAGGTAACTTATAATAGTACTGATCCTAATGCCAATGTTGAAGAGGCAGTTGGTAAGGTACAGGGTGCAGAGTATGAAGTTACAGGTATGGCTATGTCACCTGCATTCAGAACTGCTCTTGCTTCACAGACAAGACAGGATGGAACACCTTTGTTCCCTGAACTTGCATGGGGTTCACAGCCTGATGTTATTAAGGGTCTTCCTGTTGATACCAATAGTACAGTTGCTTTTGGTGATGATACAAAGGATGTAGCCATTGTAGGTAACTTCCGTGACTACTTCAGATATGGTATTGCAAAGGATATTGGTATCAAGGTCATTGAATATGGTAATCCTGACAATGATGCAAATGCTGGAGACCTTCAGGGTCACAATCAGGTTTATCTCCGTGGTGAGATGTACGTAGGATATGGTATCCTTGTACCTGAAGCATTTGCTGCAATAGGAAATTTTCAGTAAGCCCATCAGTAGCAGTTGAACCTGAGGATGGTGAGACTGTCCTCTTTGATAAGGCTGTTAGTGATATGCAATCAAATTTAAGTGTATCAGGTGATACAATCACCGGTACACTTAAATTTATAGAAGGAGGTCTTGCTGAGTCAGGACCACTCGCTGGTGATGGGCATTTCATGGCATTAAAATTCTTACCTGTAAATGGTGAGTGGAGTGACTTTGACTCTGTTAAAGTAGGACTTGACCCTTCTCAAGGTACAGGGCTTGTTGAAATACTAAATGACCCTGATAAGAATGGTGTATTCAAGGTTACATCTACAGAGCAAGAGTTTGTAGTTGAAACAACTATAGATGACGTTACTAATCTAAAATATTATAACTTAGAAGATTTATATCTTGAACCTCAACCTTCAACTGGTATAGACCCTTCAATAACTGAGATAGACCTTGAGGATGCAGATGGTGCAGGACTTACATGGGAGCCTGAGACTGGTGTATATACATCATCAGGATTAACATATGCAAGTATTCAGTATATGAGTGTCTATGTTGAAGATGGTGTAGAGCTTACTGAAGTTAAATTAAATGGAGATAGCTTAACAATAGGTTCACCTTCATCTAACATGTATAGCTTTACAATACCTGCTGGATTAGTTGTAGGAGACAATACATTAACATTTAAAACACTTGATACTAATGGTGATACATTGAATTATACATGGAATGTTGTTTATGGTGGTATTAATCCATTAAAAAATATAAATAATAACAACAGTATTAGTATAGATAAACCTTTTACTAATGAACAGGGTACTAATTCAGGACATGTAGCAAATGATCAATTATCTGGAACATTTTATGTTGAGTTAGTTAGCTCTGATTATTATGTAAAGGATGTATTATATGAAACTGCTTCACATTCTCCTGAACATCCAACAATAACTAATATGGGAGATAACGAGTATTCATTTAATTACTCATTTGATGCAGATCCTACTACATTAAGAGTAACTATAGGTGATGCTGTTGGTAGTCATTCAGATTGGATTTATGACTTTGATTTAGATATTGAATTAGCAACACATAAACCTTTCCAAACAAATTATGAATTTGAGGTTAAACATTATAATGGTCAACAAACTCCTCCAATATATGGTGCTATTGTAATTCCTGTATTAGGTCAATATAAGTATAATGTTAACTTACTTAATTTTGATGCATCTACAGAAAAAAGAACTAAGTATGATTGGATAGTAGAATCTGACTTGTCAGATCCATCAGATTTGTCATCACATATCAATCAGTTTAGAACTGGTAGTCTTAGAATGTATCTCATTGATGAAAATGATAATGAAATTGAGGCTACAACTGAAATAGTCAAAGAAACTGAAACAATGCTTCATGCTACAGTTGATTATACTAGAGGAGCTAATGGAACAGTTCCTGTAGCATGTATATTTAGATTCTATGACAAAGTAAACGAGAAACAAGTATCAGTAGCTTTGCAAGTAAGCTCAACATAATAAAAAATTAGAGGAGGCTTGGCTGTTGTGAGCCTCCTCTTTTTTAAAGGAGGATAAACAATGCAGAGTGTGGTTCAAACCATTGTTGATGCAAGTAATAAAATAGTTGCTGATAATGACAACTTTGATGATATATATGATGCTTTAGTAGCTAAGGGTCAGAGTCCTGTTGAGGGTGATAGAACTACTTATGCTCCTTGCATTGCTAATTTGAATGAAGCAGGTAGCTTTCAGAGTAAGACAATAACACCAAGTGCAAGTCAACAAGTAATTACAGCTGATAGTAATTATTTAGCACTAGAACAAGTTACTGTTGCAGGTTCAGAATATTTGCTGCCTGAAAATATAAAACAGGGTGTCACTATTTTTGGAGTGACTGGCACTTATACAGGTGATTAACAATATATAAGGAGGATATGCATATGTCACTAGTAGTAGGAACAAATGCTTATGCTAATGTAAGTGAATATGATGTACTTATAGGCGAGAGATTTATGAGTACTAATCCTATTAGGAAGTATTGGATATCATTAAATCAAGCTGATAAAGAGAATTTAATTGTAGGAAGTACACTTAAGTATGACAATGACACAATGTTATATAAAGGTGTGAAGCAAGATAAAAATCAACCACTACAATTTCCAAGAATTATAAATAATTCTGATATAGTGGAGGCTAATGATAATATCAAAATAGGCATTTTAATACAGGGTTGTAAAGATTCAATGTTAGAGGGTACTACAGAGGGAGAGATGTTAGCCAATGGTGTGAAGTCCTTTGCTGATGGTACAGGTGCAAGAATAGAATTTGATAATACATCAACTTCTAAGAGTTTCACAGCTAGGTTGAGTAATGGAATAAATAAAGATGTATGGCTTCATTACTTTGCTGAATATAGTTTGATAGTTTAAGGAGGATAGCACTTATGGAGGACAATAACTCAAGTAGAGAAAGAGAGAATACACAAGAAGCAATTGTGGCAGTAATTGAGAGCAAGTTAGATCAACTTATAGAATCAGTTAAAGACATTAAAAGAGCAATGCATGACAACAGTGTTGATATAGCTGATTTAAAATTAAAGGTCAACACTTATGAAAACAAGACTGAACAACAGCAGAAAGAAATAGATAGCATAAATAAGAAGAGTGAAGACAGAAACAAATGGCTACTTACAGTATTATCAGGTTTGATTATTTCTGTTGCAGGTATTATAGCACATATGGTTCTTGGAGTATAAATTATATCAACCATAATGATACATAAGTAGGAGTTTGTAACTAAGGTGGTGATCAGATGAAGATACAGATAGATAAAGGTGTGAAGACACCACGTCAATACAGTAAGGTTTGGTTGACACGTCATCAATGTCTTGCTTGGTTCTGGATATCAATCTATTTAGGGGTGGATATCATATATAACAAAGGTGCCAATGTCAATAATATAGTGGTTCTCCTCATCAGTAGTATTATTGCAAGTCTTATTCCTTATTTTATAAAGTCCTATTTTGAGACTAAAGAGGAAAAGAAATGTGAAATAGAACAATTAAAACTAGAAAATGACATTATGAAAGACATGAGCATTGATAATAAGGAGGTGGGCTGATGAATATTAATTCTGCAAATATTATTTTAGCTATATTCGTTGTAATGATGGTTACACTTGCAAGTATTTATATCTACAATTTTATGAAATTGAGTAGAGATGAAAAAATTAATAATATCAAGGAATGGTTGAAATATGCAGTAACAATAGCAGAGAAAGAACTTGGTAGAGGAACAGGTCAACTTAAGTTGAGATATGTATACAATATGTTCATTGAGAAGTTTCCTAAATTAACTAATTTAATATCTTTTGAATTGTTTAGTGCAATGGTAGATGAAGCTTTAATATGGATGAATGAACAGATTGATAAGAATGTATACTTTAAGTCTACTCTTTATTAACTTAGTATCTACACGAAAGTGTTGATATATACAAATTTCTTCATTTTTTGTATCCTCCAAAATACAGTGCTAGGGCTTTCTTATAGATTGTTCTAGCACTGTCATAAATTAGTAAAGTCCTCTCAACTTATTAACTTATGACAGTGTTAGAGACATTAATTTCAATAATACAAAGATTAAGAAGTAACTAGTAAGTAACTTCAAAATTAACTAGGAGGTTGAATAAGTGTTCGATGATATTTATAGAGACGAATTAGTATATAAAGAATACATGGGATTAACTAATACTAATCAGCCTTCTTATAAACCTGAGCAGACTATAAAAGGGTTGAGACTAAAGGGAAAGGTGAAGGTGGTCAATGATAAAGATGGTGATCATACTTCATGTGATATAGCATATAAGACACCTGAACCATTAGTAAAATATTCTTTAATAAATGGTAGAACCATTATGGAGTGCATAAAGGTGCCAGGGCTTGGACATAACTGTGGATATGTAAGCTATGTAAAGTAAGGTGATAACTTGTGGTAAATAGTGATTTTTTCTATGTTGACATACTA
>Ga0326513_10000596_pt1 | contig 30979 bp, 17 predicted proteins | sample 2_2465_0518_D_FD_203654 | JGI IMG/M metagenome (GOLD analysis project Ga0326513, IMG submission 203654) | Bovine rumen microbial communities from UC Davis, California, United States - 2_2465_0518 | ecosystem: Host-associated > Mammals > Digestive system > Stomach > Rumen | place: USA...
CTGAGCTTAAGGAGAGTAAAAAATTTCAAAAAACTTCAAAAGGTGAAGAAGAAATTGGTATGAAGCCCGGAGATGTATTCACATGGAAAGAAACTAACACCGATTGGTTGGTATACTTAAGAAGATATGAAGAGACAGCTTATTTTAGGGCGGAAATCAGAAAATGTGATTACGAAATTGAGGTTAATGATAAAAAATATAAAGTATACATTGGTGGTCCAGATGAATCAGCTATTATTTGGAATAAAGTAAAAAAGATTGAATGGAATGATTTGAATTACTCTCTTACAATGTATATTACAAAAGATAAAAATACCGAAGAATTTTTCCATAGATTTACAAAAGTTGAAATAAATAAAAGACCTTGGGAAGTTCAAGCTGTTGACACAATGAGTCAAGATGGTATTATTATAGTAGCCTTAAAAGAAACTTATGAAAATAGTATTGAAAAGGCAGTTGAAAAAGAAAAAGTTGATACATATGTTGATTTAACTCAACCATATATAAAAGGGCCTGGTACTGTTTATCCATATGACGTTGTTACTTATTATATTAAGAATGCGGCAGGTGGCGAATTTGTTGCCGAAGGTTCAGGCTTTGAAATTGCATCTCAAGATGCAGAAAGTATTAAATTAGGTATTGTTACCGGAAAAAGTGGTTCATTTACATTAAAATATAAAATTCAAGACAAGGAAGATATTGTATTGCCAATTACAATAGGTTCTTTATAGAGATAAAAGGAGTGTATAAAAATGAAAAGAGATGCATATACAAATAATTTTAATTCTTCATTTTTAGCTTTTGAAAAAGATATAGAAACTATTTTAAGAAAACTTTTTATAGAAAGTAATCCTTATAGTGAAGTTCTAAAAAGATTATTAGTAATTAACACAAAAGATTGTTTAGATAATGCAGATAGCCCTGCAATAAAAGAAAAATTAGAAAAAATGACATTAGCAAAATTAAGACAGGAAGGTTATATAAAGCTTGAACCAAAAATTGCTATGCCAGAGCATGAAGAGGTTAAGGCATATATTATTATGTCTTGTGATAATTTTACTCCAAATGATACAAATACTTATTATAGAGATTGTACAGTAAGTTTCGATATAATTTGTCATTTAGATTATTGGGATTTAGGAAATTATAGAATAAGACCTCTAAAAATAGCAGGATATATAGATGGAATTTTAAATGAAGCAAAACTATCTGGAATTGGTACTTTTAATTTTTTAGGATGCAGTGAACTTGTATTAAATGAGGATTTAGCTGGATATACATTAATTTATCGAGCTGTTCATGGTAATGATGATAGACTTCCTAGAGAATAATGTTAGATAGTTTATTGTTATTGTCTGGTAATGATATTCCTTTTGTAGAAGCTAATATAACAATACATAATCCAACACTAAAAGAAATAGCATATGTTGGAGAAGAAAATTTTTTAAATGGTTATCAAATGCTTAATGTTTCTAAAAATTTCTTGTCGGAAGAGGACAAAGTTAATTTAGAAAACATAAGCAATTTTGATATATTAATAGCAATACTAAGAGAGCGTAATGCGGTAATGCAAAAAAATAGGAATTGCATTTTAATGGTTCTAGCCTTATTATTTCCTTCTTATGCAATATCCTTAAAAAAAGACAGTATTGCATTAAAAAAAGAAGGAACTGAAGAAACATATTTTATTAATAGAGAAAATTTTAATATTTTTCAAAATATTATAAAACAAATGTTTAGTTTTGGTCCAGATGATAATGAAGATGATTTCAATCCTAATGGACGTTTAGCTGAAAAAATAGCAAAAAAACTAAAAAAAAGACATGAAAAATTAGCAGAAATACATGATCAAACAAAAGTTGATATTTATAGTCGATATATATCTGTTTTAGCGATAGGTTTATCATTAAATATAAGAGATGTTATAGAAATGACTCCTTATCAATTATTTGATCAATTAAATAGATATGTTTTAAAAGATAGTTATAATAATAATATTCAGGCAAGATTGGCTGGAGCCAAGGATATAAAGGATCCGGAAGATTGAATGAAAGATGTTCATTCTAAGTCTTAAAAACTTTAGAAAAAATTAAAGGAGGATATGTTAATATGAAATTTGGAGTACGTGAAATATGTGACGTAGTATTCAAAGCTAAAGATACAGTTAAAATTGGTAAAACAACTTTCAAAAAAGGTCAACCAGTTTTATATATCGATAGTGCAAAAACTTCTACTGTTGAAGGAGCAGCTACTACTGTATATGCTCAAGGTGGAAAAGGTAATACAAGATTAATCGCTTGGGAAGGTGAAAAAACTTTAACTTTCACTGTTGAAGATGCATTATTATCTCCAATTGGATTCTCAGTATTGTCTGGTGCTGGATTATTTAATGGTAAGAACGAAGAAGATAAAGTTCACGTTCACACTACAGCAGCAGCTTACTTAGGAACAGATGGAAAAATCGATTTAACTGATGCATTAGGAGCTAGTGAAAAAATTGATGAATTAGCACCAATCTTTGCTATGGTAACAGAAGAAAATGATGGTTCTATTACAGGAGAAATGATTGATAAATTAACAGTAAGTGCAGATGGTAAAAAATTAGAAGGAGCAGATCACAAAGCTACACCAGTATTCGTAGATTTCTATGTAGTTAAAGATGCTGCTAATGTATCTGAATTACAAATCGATGCAGAAAACTTCGCAGGTTCTTACTATGTTGAAGCATCTACATTATTCAGAAAAGAATCTAATGGTATGGATATGCCTGCTGAAATCACTTTACCAAACGTAAAAATTCAATCAAACTTCACATTCTCAATGGCATCTACTGGAGATCCATCAACATTCACATTTACAATGGACGCATTCCCAGGATACACTATGTTTGATAACACTCATAAAGTATTAATGGTAATGCAAATCGTTGATGATACTACAGCAGCTGATAAAGATACAAATACAGTTATGAAACATTTAGCTGGTATCGAAATCGCTGAAAACTTTAATGACTCAGTGCCTAAGAATGATTGGGAAGAATCTATCTAATCTTATTAATAGATAAAACTAGAGAGGGAGGACTTAGTTCTCCCTCTTTTTTTGATATAAGGGGATGATAAAATGAGTGCAATAGGAGATTATATTCACTATACATCGCGTGGATATTTAGAACATGGAACCACTCCATCTGGGACTTTTAAAGATTGGCAATCTCAAAAGCAAGAAATTTTTAGAAAATTAAAAACTAATCAAAAAGGTTCTTTAACCTTAGCAGAGCAAAGAGATTTAGAAGATGTTTTAAACTCTTTGATTGGAGAGGACTCTCAAGAAAATTTTTCAGATATACATAATGAAATTCAAAATCGTATGGTAGAGTTATTTGGAGAAAGTCTTCAAGATATAAATTGAACAACAGGTGATGTTACCATGAGTAAGAATAAAAATGCGGTAATTGGTAGAGTAAAATCTACAAATCAAATTGAAACTGTTATAAAAAAATTAAATAAATTAGAAGATATTATTAGACAAGAAAGTCAAAAAGAACCTATTCCAAGAGGTTTGAAAACAAGAATTAAAGAATTACAAAAGTATTATAAAGATTTGGCAAGAGAATTGGCGCAAGCTAAAGAAGCTAATGGCTTAGACAGTTCAAAAGCAATTATGGCTAGAGAAGCAACAACATTAAGAGAAAAAAGAAAATATATAAATGAATTAATTAAAGAATATGCAGCATATCCCGCAGTTAATTTACAAAAAGGTACTTTTTTTGAAAATTTAATTACATATGCTCCTTATGTCGCTCAATCTAAAGCAGAAGAAGCAATAGGACAAGTAATAGGAGATGTTGTTGAAGATGTTTCTTTTAATTCTAATAATTTTGCATCTCAATTTTTGACAGAGCAAATTACATCAGAAGTTTTAGAAAAAACAACTGTATCTCAAGGTAAAATTGACGTTATGATACAGTGGAATGGAAAAGACATAGGAATTTCTGCAAAAAACGTAAATATGAATAATTTTCATTATATTCACGTTTTGTCTGGCTCATCTTTATTATACATGCTTCAAGATATAAATGCAGATTTTGTAAATCATTTTTTAAACTTATATGCTCAGCATGGAAAAAATAGAGATGGTTCTAGTTCAGCTCCATATGATTTACAATTAAATGCAAGAAAAAGTGCAATTTTACAAGAAGTTAAATTAATTTTATTATACAAAGCTATGACTGGTGATACTAATGGAAGAAGTTCTGCAAATTTATTTGTAGTAAATGATGCGGCAACCGGAAAGGTTCGTGTTATAGATATGTATACACTATTAGAAAATGTTTCTAAAGAAAACATACAAGGTATTCAATTTAATGGAAAAACCTTTAATGAAAAAATAAAATTTGCTAATGTTTGAAATCAAGGTTCACCGCAACAAAGAATTTCAGGATTGTTATTAGATGTTCACGCACAGAAAGTAACAGCATCTTTGAATCCAAAATTTTTAAAATAAAATTTGACAGTTTCAAATTTTTGTGATATAATATAATAAAGAGAGAAAAGGAGAGATATAAAAATGGCAAAAACTACATATGCAAGCATGAAAATGAAAGTACAAACAAATCCAAAAGAGATAGATTTTAATGGAAATAAAATAGAAATTCTACAATATTTACCTATTGAAGATAAATATGATTTAGTTATGGTTACATTACAAAAAAGTTTAGAAGATGGAGTTTATAATCCAATTAAAAAAGATATGTATTTTCATTTATATTTAGTATATATGTATACAGATATTACATTTACAGACAAACAAAAAGAAGATGAAAGTAAATTATATGATGTATTAGAAAGTAATGGTTTAATTACTGAAGTAATAAAAAATATTCCTGAAGAAGAATATAATAAATTATTTGAATATATGAATGAATTAATGGATTTAACTTTTGAATACAAAAAAAGTTCAAGTGCAATGATTTCTAATATTATTGAAACTTTACCTGATAAAGCTCAAGAAGCTGTAGACGTTTTAAATAATTTTGATCCAGAAAAATTTCAATTAGTTCAAGATTTTGCAAAAGCTGCTAACGGTGGAAGAGATATTCAATAAGCAGGCCAAATTAAATTAATAGAAAACCCTCTATTATTATATAATAATAATAGAGGGTTTTTAAAATGGGAAAAACTCGAAAAAGGAGGAAAAAGGATATATGGCAAAACAACTTAACAAAGCTGTTAATGGAAGAAATCAAATTAATTTTTCTGTTGGTTTTGATGTTGATAAAACTAGTATAACTGAGATTAAAAATGCATTATCTGACTTACAAAAAATGACAGGTGCAGATTTAATGAACTTAGATAAGACTCTTAATTTAGATCAAGCTAATCAAAAATTAAAAGATATTCGACAAACAGCGACAACAATAAAACAAGCTTTAATAAGTTCTTTTAACCAAGACTTAGGAAGTGTTAATATTGCTAAGTTTAATGCAGAATTAGGAAAGACTAATTTAGATTTAAAACAAATTGCTGCTACTTTTTCTGCCGCAGGGAAACAAGGTGAAACTGCATTAAGAGGACTTGCTACTGAGTTATTGACAACTAATAAAAGAATGAAAGAAACTCATAATATTATCCAAGATATGGCTAATACTATGGCTAATACTGTAAAATGGAGTATTGCATCTAGTGCAATGAATAGTTTTACAGGATCTGTTTCTAAAGCATATGGTTATGTTAAAAAATTAGATACTTCATTAAATAATATAATGATAGTTACTAATAAAAGTTCTGCGGATATGGAAAAATTTGCTAAACAAGCAAATAAAGCCGCACAAGAATTAGGAGCTCAAACAACTGCATATACAGATGCTGCATTAATTTATTATCAACAAGGTTTGTCTGATGATCAAGTAAAAGCAAGAGCAGAAACAACTGTAAAGGTTTCTAATGTTACAGGAATGTCAGGAAGCGAATCCTCAGAAGCATTAACAGCAGTATGGAATGGTTATAGAGTTCAAGCAAATGAAACTGAATTATATATAGATAAACTTGCAAAAGTAGCTGCAGGAACAGCTGCAGACCTAGAAGAATTATCTACAGGTATGAGCAAAGTAGCATCTGCCGCAAATACAGCGGGTGTTGATATAGACCAATTAAATGCTACATTAGCGACAGTTATTTCAGTAACTCGTGAAGCGCCAGAAACAATAGGTTCAGCTTTTAAAACTATCTATGCTCGTTTAGGAGATTTAAAATTAAATGGACAAGACGAATATGGCGTAACTTTAGGAAAAGTTTCAGGACAATTACATGAATTAGGAATTGAAATTCTTGATGAAAAAGGAAATATGCGTGATATGGGCGATATCATTGAAGATACCGCTGCAAAATGGGATACATGGACTCAAGCCCAAAAACAAGCTGCCGCAGTAGCAATGGCTGGAAAAATGCAATATTCTCGTTTAATTGCATTATTTGAAAATTGAGACATGTATACAGAAGCTTTGAACATGTCAAAAACATCCGTTGGAGAATTACAAAAAGAACAAGATACTTATATGGAAAGTACTGAAGCTCATTTAACTAAAATGACAGCTTCATTCGAAAATTTATATAGTTCTATTTTAGATCCTAAATCTATTAATGCAGGTGCAGATGCACTTAGTTTTATGGCTAATAGATTAGCAGATTTAATTGATGGTCTTGGCGGAGGAGCAGGATTATTATTAAATTTAGGTTCTGTTGGAGTAAGAGTATTTAGTCAACAATTAGCTGGGTCAATAGCTACGACAATTACCAATATTCAAACTATGAATCAAAATCTTGCTCAAACAAAAGCAGAAACCGCATTATTAAACGATTTTAAAGGTATAGAAATTAATGATAAAGGGTATAAGAAACTTTTAGAAATGAAAGAAGAGGTTCTTCGTTTTGGAGAAGCTTTATCTGTAGAAGAACAACAAGAAGCCAATGCTGCAATTAAAAGATATAATGAGATTCTTAATGAGAAAGATGCTATTGAGCAGGCTCAACAAGAAGCTACTGAATATTTAGATATATTAAGTCAAACTGATGATTCAATAAATCAAGCACAAACTTTTTCAAGAGACAGTGAGGGAAAAGGTTCTATTAATTTTTACAACGAAGCTAATGAAAATGAAAAAGAAGATGTTAGATTTGGAGATACAGACTATAATGTTTATACAGACGCCTTAGAAAAGCAAGAAAATTCATTAAAAAAAGTTCATAAAGAATTAAAAAGTTATACGTCTCAAATTGAAACAGTTAATAAAATTCATGATGAGGCAATCTCAAAAACTGAAGAAGAAACAAAAGCAGAAGATGCTTTAAGAGAATCTTTGAAGAAAGTTGTTAAAGAAACTCGAGCATTAACTAAAGATACTCGATTAACAAAAGAACAACAAGAAGAATTGAAAGCTGCTGTTGAAAATTATATGCAACAAGTTAATGGTAAGGGTGTTGATCCAACAGTAGCCACTAACTTAGGACAAAATTTAATTGATGCATACGATAGAGCAGTTTCTCATATTGAACAGAAAACTCAAGAAGTAAAACAAACAATTGACAATTCTGTTAATGGAGTAGGTCGAGCTGCAACTGAAAATGCAAAATCCGCAGAAAATGCATGGAATACAGCAACTGGAAAAATGCGTTTAGAAGCTCAAATAAAAGGAGTTTTAGATTTTGCTGGAAGTTTAGGTCAAGTTGCAACAGCAATTACTTCTATAACAAGTTTAATAGATATTTGAAATAGTAAAGAACTTTCTGGTGGAGAAAAATTAATTAAAACAGTTGAAACTGTAGCAATGACATTACCTATGGTAGTTAGTGGTATAGGTGGAATTATAAAAGCATTACCTGCAATGGCTGCGGCTTTTGTACCAACTTTTGCGAGTATGGCTGCAGCAGAACAAACTGTTGGAGCAGCAGCTTCAGTAATGTGGACTGAAATTTTATGACCTATCGCCCCAATTATTTTAGCAATTGCGGGATTAGGATTAGCTATATATGGATTAGTAAAAGTTTGAAATGCAGATGCGGATGCTGCAAAAGAAGCTAATGAACAAGCTAAACAAGCTGCTGCAGAAGCTGAAGAAGCAAAAAATGCCTATGAAGAATTAGGAAAAACATTAGAGAAATATAGAAATGCAACAGAAACTTTAAACGCTTTAAAAAGTTTAAAAGAAAATACGGAAGAATATAAAGAGGCATTAAGAGAGGCTAATGATGCAGCTTTAGATTTAATTAAGTCTGATGGCGAGTTAGCTAAACATGCAGAAAAAAGAAACGGTCGAATTGTTTTCCTTAATGACAAGGGAGAAGAAATGTCTGATGAAGAGATTTCTAATCGAGCAAGAACAAAAATGTATGAATCTGCAGCAATTTCTAATGTTGCTCAAATAAATGCTAATAATGCACAATTAAAATCTGAAAGAACTAACTTTTTAAGAAGTGCGGGATTAAGTTTTGATGAAAAAGCTATGACTGCGGCAATAGTTAGTGGAGTAGCACCTTATACAGCTCCATTAGCAGCTTCTATGGTAGCTTTATCAGACTCTATTTCTAATGATGAATTAGAAAAGGTTACTGCGCAAATTATTGCTGATGGTGGAGAAAAAGTTTTTAGTTCTAATAATGTATTAAGAGAAAGTTTAGAAAAATTATCTTTTTTAAATGAAGATGAAATAGAAGCATTAATGAATGAAAAAGATGCTCTTCAAGAATTAGTTAGATCGACAGATCAATTAAATGAAACTAACAAATTATTATTGCAACAAAGTTTGGAAGATTCATTAGAAACAGATAAAGATTATGCTAAATTAGATGATGACCAAAAAAAGGCTGTTGCTGCATTATATGGAAAAGGCTTAGATGCAACCGATGAAGATGAGCTTCGTAGACAAGCTAAAGACAAATGGTATCAAGATGCAGCTTTTGGTGGAGGAAATGAAGACGCAGTTCATGCAGAGTATGCTAAACGAAAAGGTTGAACTTTATCTGCTGATAAATTAGGAGATAAAGCTGTTTATGTAGATGAAAAAGGAGAAGAGCATACTGTCGAAGATGATACTGCAAGAGCTTATTTAGTTAATAGTGATGTTCAAAAAAATTTAAAAGATTACGATAAAAATGGTAAACAAAAAATTATTAATGCAGTTACAAGTTTAGATGCTAAAGAAGCTGGACAACAATATGGAGCTGATTTTCAATCTGCTGTTTTAAGTTCTGTTGCTTCTGGAGGTAAATTAACTGATGAAGTTATGCAACCTTTATTTGCAGATTTGAGCCCTACAGAGATGGCAAAGGTTGCAAATTGGACTGGAGAAGATTGGAAAAAAGCTTTAAATTTAACCGATGAGGAAATGAAAACTCTTGGTTTAGAATCTGGAAATGCTTGAGCAGAAAAATTTGCAGAAGCAGCAAAAAATTATGAATGGGATCCAGGAGCAGCAATACAATCTGCTATGAATAAAAAAGAAGGTCTAGATTTAAAAGAAAATGGTTTAGATGAAAAAGAATTTGCTGGATACGCTGAACATTTAATGGATGTTGCAGATGCTTCTGATGAAATGGCAGATGCAATGGCTGAAGATGCCGATGCCGCGATAATAGTTACTAAAGCTATTATGAGAATGAATCAAGGTATTGAGAAGTTAGCTAAAGGCCAAGAAGAATGAATAGATGTTCTTAAAAATAGTTCTAAAACTAGTGAAGAATATTATGAAGCATTAACTAATATGCAAGATGCTTTAGCGGATATTTTAGACACTGATAAAAAATTTATTTCAGATACTTTTGTACAAGAACATTTGGAAGATATTCAAAAGGCAGCAGATGGTGATGCAGAAGCCATAGATAGACTTCATAAAGCATTAGCTGTTGATATGGTAGCTCACATTGCAGTAGACAATAATTTAGATGAAAGTCAAGTTCAAAGTTTAATTGACCAAGTCCAAGGTCTTGAAATACCTAATATAGAAGTAGGTTCATCTATTGATTTTACTAAATTTGATAAAGATACTAAGGCATTTCTTGATAAAATGATGGACATTGTTCAAAATGCTCATATGACAGCTGAAGAAGCAAATGCATTCTTTGCTCAGATGGGATTTGAACCTAATTTTGATGTAAAAGAAGAAACAGTAACAGATAATGTTCCAGTTACTGTTACAGAATCTGAAATTACATCTGTATTTCCTTTAAAAATGAAAAGTCGTTCTTATCAAGATGGTGTAGAACCAGTTACAAGAACGATACAAGTTCCAAGTCTATCTGCAAGCGGAGAAAATAATTATAAAGGAATTAAAGGTATAACTAGAAAACCTGGAGGTTCATTTAATAATTATTCATCTAAAAATAAAGGTGGCGGTTCGCCAAGTGGAGGAAAATCTGGAGGCGGAAGTAAATCTGAGCCATCTAAAAAAGATTTAAATGAAGATAAAGTAGATAGATATGAAAAGGTTAATGTTCAATTAGAATTAATTGAAGACCAATTAAAGAAAATTCAAAGTCAAGAAAAGAAATTAATAGGTCAAAAGTTAATTGATAATTTAAATAAACAATTAGAATTATTAAATAAAAAGATAGATAAAACAAATGAAAAAATGCAAATCGCTAGAGGTGAGCAAGCAGAATTACAACGAGAGTTAGCTTCTTATGGAGTTACTTTTGATGCTGATGGAGTAATGAGTAATTATGCTCAAGTGTTTGCTACACAACAAGCTGTACTTAATAATCTTTATAATCAATATAATAATATGTCTGCTGATGCACAAAAAGGTTTCGAAGAGACACTTGAAGCAGCAGAGAAAAAATGAAATAGATTTAAAGAAGCTGTTTCAGAATACGATCAGCTTATAGGATCTACTATTCCAGGATTAGAAAATGATATTCGAGATGCCTTAGATGAACAAATTGAATTAAAAATTAAAGAATTCGATATGGAAATTGAATTATCTTTAGATATAAAAGCTGCACAAGATAAATGGAATGAATTCAGAAAAAATATTATTAAAGGATTAAAAGATGATGATATTTTAGGAAATGCATTAGAAAACTTAGAAAGATTTGCAGATTATTATAATGAAGCTGGAAATGGTATAGTTCAAAAAGAAGCTAGTTATTTAACTGATTTAATGAAACAAATTGATCAGTATAATGAAACTGGTTGGTCTGATTGATATGGCGATGATGAAGCTTCTATGATGGAGCATTTGCGTCAATATTATGAGCAAACTTTTGATGATTTACAAAGTGTAAAAGAACTAATAGATGAAATTCATGATGCTATAAATGAAACTTTAGAAGATGTAGCAGATCAAATGGATGAGCAAATGGAATACTATGAAACTATTTCAGATATATTAGAACATGATATGAAAATGGTTGAATTAGTATATGGAGAAGATGCATTCGATAGATTAGAGCTATATTATCAAGAACAAGAAGATAATTATAATCGTCAATTGGAGTTCCAAAGAATGCAGGTAGATTTCTGAAGACAACAAATGGATACTTTAGAAGAGGGTTCTGAGGAATGGGAAACTGCAAAAGAAAATTGGCTAAATGCAGTTAAAGAATGACAAGGAACCGTAGAAGAAGCTATTGAAAATCTTGAAGATGAATATTTAAATACTATAAATAAAATATTTAAAAATTTAAACGATCAAGTTACAGGTGGTTTAGGTTTAGGTTATGTTGAAGCTCAATGAGATTTAATTAATAAACATGCAGACGAGTATTTAGATACTATAAATGCAACTTATGGAATACAACAATTACAAAATAAATATTTAGATGCTATGAATAATACTGATAATGTTGGTTACCAAAGAAAATTAAATGATTTAATGAAGGTGGAAGTTGCCGATTTAAGAGCTAGAGACCGATTAACTCAATACGATTTAGATAGAGCAGAATTAAGATACCAAATTGCTTTAAAACAAATTGCATTACAAGAAGCTCAACAAAATAAATCGACAATGAGATTGAGAAGAGATAGTCAAGGTAATTATACATATCAATATGTTTCAGATGATGATCAAGTTCAAAAAGCACAAGAAGAAATTTCTAATTTATATAATGAATTATATAATTTAGATGTTGATAGATTTAGAGAAAATCTTGATAAGTTTTATGAATTATGAACAGAATACCAAGAAAAAATGAGAGAGACTAGAGATATAAAAGATGAACAAAAGCAACAAGAAATGAGATTGTTATTAACAGAACAATATGGTGATTTAATAAACGGTGTTGTAGCACAAGATGAACAAATTAAACAAAATTTACAAGAATCTACTTTCTTAGAATTAGAAGATTTATATGGTAAAGAATCTGAAATGATTCAACAATTCTTGGAAAATCAAGATGATGCAATGAGTTTATTAGTAGATGGTTGATCATCAGCTCTTCAAGAAATGGCAGATCAAATTTATGCAGAAGGCGGATTTGAACCTACTTATGAACAAGCTTTAGCAGATATTAAAGATGCAACAGATAGTTATCAAACAAGTTTAGATGTTCTTAAAGAGGCTGCAAAAACTACTTATGATACAATGGGTACAGAAGTAGATGAGGTTCAAAAACAAGTAGAAGAATTAACTAAAGATACAAATACTTTAAAAACTACTTATGAACAAGCAGTAACAGATATTGTAAATGTTTATAAAGAAGTTCAAACATTAAATAATTATTATGAACAACAAGCTACTGCAATAGATAAAGCTAGAGAAGCCTATGAAAAATATATTCAAAAAATGCGTGAAGCACAAGCAGCTGCAAATAATAACACTGGTGGAGGTGGAAGTGGTGGAACTTCTAATCCTTCAGGCGGAAGTACTGGGTCAGGTGGATCTGGAGGTGGAGGAGCCGCAGCAAATCCAAATAGAATGCCTTCAGTAGGACAAACAGTTACTTATACTGGTGGATATTATTATGGAGATTCTTATGGAGGCAGTGGAAGAGGTAGTCGTGGACCAGGTAAAAAAGTTACAGTTACTATTGTTAAAAACGATGGAAGACCTTATCCAATTCACGTTCAATCTTCAGACTCAGCTTATGGATGGTTAAAGAAAGAACAATTATCTGGATATGATACTGGTGGATATACAGGAGCTTGAGGTAAAGATGGAAAACTTGCAGTGCTTCATGAGAAAGAATTAGTATTAAATAAACAAGATACTGAAAATTTATTAAACTCAGTTGAAATCATGAGAAATATTACAAATTCATTAGGAAGTTCAATATTAAAATCTATGAGCGGATTAACTTCTAATGGGTTAGATATTGGTAACGGAGGAGAAATTATTGAACAACAAGTTCATATTGATGCTCAATTCCCTAATGTAAAAGATTCTCGTGAAATTGAAAATGCTCTTAACAATTTAGTTAATGCAGCAGCACAAAGAGTAAATAAAAGGTAGTTAAAAACTACCTTTTTTTATTTGGGTTAAAATATTTAAACTATATTATAGGTTTTTGATATACTATTAAGGAAGAGATAAAAGGAGATGTGATTATGAGCAGTTTAGAAAACACTTTTTTGGATTCATTTGAAATTATTGCAAACAATAAAGTTCAAGAAGCCGGATTAAATAAAACTGTTCAAGCCACAATAATTAAGATGACTGATGCGGCATCCGCACAGTATATGGTTAAATATCAAGATAGTAGATTTAATGCTTTTAGTTTAAATAAAAATAAAGAGTATAAGAAAGGACAAAATGTCCTTATCTTAATGCCTGATAATGATACTGAAAAAAATAAAATTATTATTGGGGCGGTAGAAAAAGAAATTGAAATTAAAACTGCTATTGAAAATTCTCAAAGATATGAAATTATAGGAACAAATTGTGTAAATAGTTTAGATAATATATTTGAATTATGTTCTTATACTCCTGATGGAGATATTCAAATTTTGTATGATAAAGAGAATTTAATTAACTTAATTAATCTTAATACAAGAGATGTTCAAGAATATATACAACAAAGTAGTATATTATGTGTTGGCGCAGATTTTAGAACTAATTTACCAACAGAACAACAGTTAAAAGGAAACTATGGAATTGTATTTGAATTAGCTTTTGAAGATGGCTTGATGAAAGATTATATAGTAGATATTAATCGAATGATTGGAAACCCATATAAGTTAAATCAAAGTACTACTCAAAGAGGTTATTTTGAAATAGGAGAAGGCTTTCAATATGTAAATAAAATTTATATATTTGAAAATGGTTTTCCATATGAAGATGAAAATAAAGAAAATGATATTTTTATAAAAAATATTTTTATAGGTGGAGCAATAGGTTTAACATCTGAAGAAATTGCGGCAACTAGAGTGGTTTTAGAAACACCAGATGGAGACTATTTTTCACAAACCGAAGATATAAATGAAAAAAGAATAATTGCAAAAATAAAAACTAATGGTATGCAAGATAACATTGGTGGAATAAAATTTTATTGGTTCAAAGAAAATCAAAGTATTGATTTTATGAGTACTAAATATAAATATGAAGGCGGACTTGGCTGGGAATATTTAACTAGCGGGTCTGATATTTACACAGTTCAAAAAGCAGATATTTTATCTGAAGATCAAATGTATAAATGTGTAGCGGATATAGGTGGAATTCTATATTCACAAACTGTATTAATAAAAAACTACGATACTGAGATTGCAGTTTCAATCCAATCTAGTAATGGAACAGTATTTTATTATGATATGGGAGAAACTACTTTAACTTGTAACATTGAAGGCGGAGACCCATTAAGTGAATATAGTTATTATTGAACTTATGAAGATGATAATGAAGGAACTGTTATATTGTATGATAATACTAATATACAAAATGTATATATTAAGGACATATCTCTTTCTAAAAAATATTTCTGTTCAGTTTATTTAGGAAATAGTTATATAGGTACATCTTCTATTATATTATATAATAGAATAAATGTTCAAGATGCTCAATTTCAGTTAAAGATTTTAAATAATGATGTTTTATATCAATATGATGTAGATGGTAATAAACCTAATATAAAAATTGAACCTATAAAATGTTTATTATATGATGAAGATGACAATGAAATAGACGAAAGGATATTTTCTAAATGTGAAGTTATTTGAACATATCCGCAAGAAAATACTATGTTAAAAGATATAGTAGCAAATTCAAATAATTTAATATACGCTATTGAAGAAAAATATGATATTCAAAAAAATAATAATAAAATTGGGGTTCAAATAAAATTAGACACTCAATATGTTTATAAAGAATTTTCTATTAATTTTATAAAAGAAGGCGAGACAGGAACAAATGGAACTGGATATATTGGAAAAATAGTTTTCAATGCAAATAATGATTTACAATATCCAATTTTTGTAGACTCGCCTAGTGGAACTTTTTGGAATGGCACACCTAGGTTAAGAAGAAAATGATTATCTTTAGAATTATGAAAAGATGGGAAAAGAATTTTTATTGGAGAGTCTTCAGGAACTACGAATGAAAATAAAGAAGTCCAGTTAAAATGGACTATATTAAAAAATAAATATACAGAAAACATAAGTGATTATAGCAAAATTTTAATAGATGAAAATGAAAATTTTTATACTTATGGATATGTTCCTGATAATATGCCATCTGCGCAAATAATTCAGTGTGAAGTTGAATATGAAGGAATTAAACTTTATTGTTCAAAACCTTTGTTAAGAGGTGAATCATGACCTGGGAATAAAATTATTTTAAAAGAAGGAACAGGATTTACGTCTGTTGAATATAATTCTCAAGGTCGCCAACCTCAATATCAAAATGATATTTTTGAAATTCAAGTTTTAAATGCGGTTGGGTTAGATATTACTCAAAGAGATTTGACTTTTAATTGGTCTACTTTTGGTAAGATTTGAAAAAATAATAGTTGAGTTGATTTATCTATTGTAGATATTGTTGAAAATGAAACTGATAATCTATTAGATTGGCAAAAAAGAATTGTCCCAAAGCCAGAGTGGACAGGAGAATGCGTTAATGCAGGAGTTAAACTTGAAGTTTATCAAGATTTAACCTATATAGGAACATTAATAATTCCAATTCATGGATATTTAAATAGAAATTTAAATAAAGATATTAGTGATTGAAATGGTAATTCAGTTCAGTTAAAAAAAGATGAAGGCGGATATATTTATTCTCCTCAAGTTGGGGCAGGTAAAAAAGAATCTGACCAAAGTTTTACAGGTATGTTAATGGGAAGAGTAAATGAAAATGGAAATGAAAAGATTGGATTATTAGGATATGATCATGGTACACAAAGTTTATTTTTAGATGCTGAAAGTGGTAGTGCTATTTTTGGTAAAAATACTGGAGGTCAAATTGCAATAGATTCAGAAAATGAAAAAAGTTTACTTTATAGTCATGATTATTGAAAAAATTATAATAATAAAGGTTTTCCTATTGATTACACAGCTACCAATGAAAATCATGAAGGTATGCTTATAGACTTAGGAAAACCAGAAATTGTTTTTGGAAATGGAAAGTGTAAAATTACTCAAGATGGTTATTTAAATTATGAAGGTGGGTTAACTACAGAAGGAATATTACTTCAATTAAATTATGCTGCTACTATTCATAATCCTTTTGCTGCAATAAGTGCAAAAAAACCATCAATTGCAGATAGAGAAAATGATGTCGTTCCTTTGAAAATTGGTTATTTGCCTTATGGAGAAACTTTTACAAATGCCAGTGGAACTTCTTTACCTACAACTATTAGTTATAAAAAATATGGAGGACATATATCTTTTTCTTTGCCAAGAAATTTTCAAGTTATAAAAGCAACTTTTAAATGTGAATATACTTGTCCTCCTGAGCAAAATTATACAGATGTACAACTTGGAGAATATGGATTTGGAGTAAGACCTTATGATATTTCATTTATTGGGACAGATTTTTCTGAGATTTTTCAATTAGCTCCTTCTAGACATTCTACCTATACTAATCCAAGTTATATGCATACAAAAGTAGGAGAAGAAGATCAAGTATTTTATTATGTAGATACTTTTTTAAATAGTATTGGAATATATTATAGTGATAAATATGAAGAAAAAACTGTTTATGATGGCGGTTTTCAAGATTATACTTATCCAATGATATATGATGGTTCTGGTAGAACTAATGAAGGTGCTCATCCAGATTGTTTACCTAATTATATATTATCTTGAATTTCTGAAAGTAATAATTTAAATTATATTACTCAAATCAATACTTCAAATGCAGAAAGTTCTGTTGCTCACAATGCAGAAATAGATTTAACAAATTGAATGTCTTCATTATTAACTGATAAAAAATATTTTTTATATCTTTTGCCAACAGAAAATTTTTCTAGCGAAACTGTGTCATATAGTTCTAGAAATTCTGCTTGGACAGCAAACAAAAATATAAAAGAAGTTATTTATGATAAATGAAGAAGACAAATAGAAGTTAAAGGTTCTTTAATAATAGAAGGGTATATAGATACAGATGCTTTTGAATAATAGGAGATAAAAGGAGGATTAAAAATGGATACTAATGAAAATAAAATATTAGATGCAATGGAAATAGTTGCAGAAAAATATGTAAATGAAGCTGGATATGATAAGACTATTCAAGCAACTATTTTTGAATTAATAAATAAATCCTTAGGAGAATATAAAATTAAATATCAAGATAGTTATTTTAGTGCTTTTTCTGCAGATACTGATATAGAATATGCAGAAGGAACTAGTGTATATATATTAATTCCACAAGGAGATATGTCTAAAGATAAAACTATATTAGGTGCGGTAGATGGATATAAAATTCAAGGTGTTACCGCAATTACAGATGCGGATGCGTCTGACATAGTTGGATATAATTGCATAAAAGAAAAAGAAACATATGAATTATGTTCTTATGCTCAAGAACAAAATATAATATTATATGATAAAGATAACCATATTAATTTAGTTGGTTTAGATAATGTAGCTTTAAAAAATTTTTTATCAGTTAGTTCAACATTAGTTGCAGGAGCTTCTTTTAAAACTCAATTACCTGGGGAACAAAGATTAAAAGGTAATTATGGAATTATTTTTGAATTGGGTTTTAAAACAGAGATATCTGATGAAATAACATTAAAAAAATTTGTAGTAGACATTAATAAAATGGTTGGAAATCCTTATTCATTAAATAATTTTACTTTACAGTTAGGATATTTTGAAATAAATGGAGAAAATTTTGAATATGTAAATAATATTACTATTTTCGAAAAAGACTTTCCTAATCAAGATATAGATAAAAATAATGATATTTTTATTTCTGAGGTTCAAATTTTTGGAGCTAATAGAATAAGTCAAGAAGAATATAATGTTGCACGATTAGTAATAAATACGCCTCAAGGTAATTATTTTTCAGAAAGTGATAGTCTTGATACAATTAAACAGTTAGTAGCAAAAATAAAAATAAATGGTAATGAATTAAATTTATCAAAATCAAAAGTAGATTATTATTGATTTAAAGAAAATGATGATATTACAATAGAAAGTATGAAATATAATTATTATGGCGGAGAAGGATGAGAATGTTTAAATAATTATACTCTACTTGATGATAATAATCCTGATTTAGTTTCTTGAAGTCCTGCACCTAATATAAAAGATATTACAAAAGCAAATATTACAAGTGAAAAAGTTCAATATAAATGTATTGCTGTCTATAATGATATTATTTTATCAAAACAAATTGAAATCAATAATCATGGTTCACCAGTTTCAATAAGTATTATATCTAATTCGGGTGCTAATTTTATAGATAGTTTAGGTTATCCTACTTTAACCTGTAAAATAAATAATTTTGAAGAACCTTTATCTGGATATAGATACGCATGATCAAAGGTTGATAACAATGGATTATACACTCGATTATATGAAACAACTAGCGAGAATGAGGCTTATCAAATCGCTTATGATAATCTTGCAAATTTAAACACCTTAATAGATAATGAAGAAATTCTTCCTAATGCGGCAGCCGCAGAAAAAGAAGAATATACAGAAGCATTAAACGCTTTTGAAACAATTACTAGAGTAGATAAAAATAAAATTTATAATATAAATGTTGCGGAAATAACTAATTATATGCAATATAAATGCTCAGTATATTACGATGGAGAATATGTAGGCACTGAATCTATTGTTCTATATAACAACAAATCTAATAATCAAGATTATTTTATAGAATTAATAAACGGAACTCAGATATTTAAATATGATGAAAATGGACTATCTCCTTGCGATAGTACAAAAAACAATCCTCAAGAGATATTACCTATTTCTTTTAATATAATTAATAAAGAGGGTTTAGATGTTACAGAAGAAATATTAGAAAAAAGTCAAATAGAATGAATTGTTCCTGAAGATAATACTTTAATTATTACAAATGGAATTTTATCAATGAGAGATTTAGTATTTACGATTGATAGTTTTTATGATAAGAATAAAACTAATAATGAAATTCAATTAATAATTACTTATAAAGGACAAAGATTAACTGCATATACTAATTTATCTTTTATTAAAGAAGGAGATATAGGAACTAATGGAACTGATTATTATTGTGTTATAGTTCCTAATACTGATGAACATATTGATTATCCTGCGATTGAAAATGGAGTTTTAAATTTTACTCCTGCACAAGAAGGAAAATGATTTAAAGCGCAAATTTGAAAAAATGGAAAATGTATTTTTAATTATGCAGATTCACAAAACTCTAGTGAAGGAAATAGAGCTACTATTAGATGAGGAGTCCAAAAGAATAAGTATAGAGCTAATAGATCTGATCCAAGTTCAATTACTGTTCTTAATAATATCTTTTCTACTACGGGTTATTATACTGGAGGAGAAAATGAAGCAAATAGTCCTGCTAATATTGTTCAATGTAAGATAACTTATAAACAAGTTGATTATTATACAACTTTACCAGTTATTACAACCTCTTGTAATCAAGACTATAAAATAAAATTAAAACCAAAAACAGGATTTAATTATGTTACATATAGTTCAGATGGCCGCTATCCAAAATATAACGATAATAAGCCTTTTGAAATAGAGGTATTTAAAACTATAGATGGTTTTGAAGAAAATATTAGTTTATTAGCTTCAAATGAATATAAGGTTAATTTTGAATATTTAATTAAGGGACAAATATATGATGTTCAGACAAGTACTTGAGTAAATAAGATACTATTCACTGAAGATGATAGAACTGATTTAAATAAGAATCAAATTAAATTAATTCCTAGTTTAGAATATTCTGGAGAATGTGTTTCTACTGGATTAGAATGTATTTGCAAAAAATCAGATGGTGTTACTGAAATCGGAAGAATTCATATTCCAATTCATTGTATAATAAATAGGTATGCTAATTCCGCAATTAATGGTTGAGATGGGAACAGTGTAACTATTAATGAAGAAGATGGTTATATTTTAACCCCTCAAATTGGAGCAGGAATTAAAGATGAAAATAATCGTTTTACAGGTATGATAATGGGCTCTGTAAAAGATAATAGTAATAATGGTGTAATAAAGACTGGTTTACTTGGATATGATGCTGGCCAACAAAGTTTGTTTTTAGATTCAGAATCAGGTGGAGCTATTTTTGGGAAACCTTCTATTGATACTGAACATAATAATAAGCCAATAGGGGGTCAAATTATAATAGACCCACAAAGTAATAAAAGTTATTTATATAGTCGAGATTATTGAAACAGTTATAACGATAAAGGTTTTCCAACATCTTATGAAGCATCAAATATGACTGGGAATGGATTATTAATAGATTTGGCAACTCCACAAATTAAATATGGAGATGGAACTAAATTTGGAATCGATCAATATGGGAATCTAACTTGTCGTAATCTAATTAATAGTAATGGGATACTTTCTTTATTACATTTACCTTCTGAAAGGGGTGTTGTAGGCTATGCCCCTGATTATGGATATCTTACAATAACTCATAGCGGTTCACCATATGAGTATACAAACAAAATTACGTATTATGCAGAATCATTTCAAATTTTTACATTAATTCCAGAAAATTTTACATTAGTTAAAGCTGAAGTTTTAGTAACAAGCATCCCATCTACATATCCTGTTTATACTGGAGATGGAGCACTTGTTCGAGGAAGCCTTAGTCAATTTCCTAATTATGTTTGAGGGAAACAACAAACAGGCGTAGAGGGAACAGGATATTGTCATTGCGCACCAATTATGACTTTAGGAGTTTATGCAGCAGCAAATGATGCCTTTCATGCAGAGAGTGGTGCAATAGCAAATTCAGGTGTGTTTTGGAGAAATCATTATGCAGATTTTAGTGGAAGTACATTGTTGGGGACTGCACAAGATACTTTTATAGATGCAGATTTAAATGGATATGCAAATAAATATGATGGAATTACTCAAACTCTATCAATAGATATAACAAATGGATTAATAAATTATTTGACAACAAATAACACAAGGATTGTTACTCTTGCTATAGCTCCAATTGATTATCCTGCGGTAAAAGAATATAATATAACAGAAACTAAAGTTAGTGATTATGAATATTATGGAACTGCTACTCCAAAATCTCCTAACACAACATCATTGACTAAAGCAATAACAGATATTTCTCATAACACAGGAATTGTTGAGGCGGAAGTCTTCTTATATGGATACTATAAAATAAATGAAAACGATTAGTGCAAAAGGAGGTTTATTATGGCACAATTATCAAGCGAAGAAAGAATTGCTAGAGTTGAACAAGCACCTATAGAAGTGCAAACAATGGTAGCAAAAGCTTTCTTAAGAGATGATATTGATGATGAGGACGTTCAATATCTATTTAATACTGACACTATCGAGGAATTAAATGATAGTGAAGAAGTTCAAGAAATTGAACACGTTAATGGTGAAGATCCCGAAGGAATAGGAGCTACTGGTTTTACTATGAGAACTTCAAAACCTAGTGGTAATAAAAATTTTATAACTACAGGTGCAGGTGGATGGAGTACTTGTATTAAAGGTTATCCAATGGATGCAAACGCAAATGTTTTAGCTAACTGTGTAGGTTATGCTAGTGGGAGATTTAATGAAATAGTCAATATTGCTAGAGATCAAGGTGGTTGTACATATAAAACATTAAACTGTAATGCAGTAGGTTTTAAAGAAAGAGCGGAAGCAGCTGGACTTCAAACAGGTAGCACTCCAAGACGTGGAGCTATTATGTGTTGGGGAAATGGCGGAGCTGGACACGTTGCAATTGTTGAAAGAGTAGATAGTAATAATCAAGTTTATACTTCTGAATCTGGATATGGTTCAACAGCATTCTGGAATCAAATAAGAACAAATAATAATGGTAGATGGGGATGTTCAAGTAATTATTACTTTAGATGTTTCATTTATTTACCAAATGATGTTCAACAAAAAATTGATGGCGGACAACCTGCGCCAACACCTACTCCAGGACCAAGTAGCAAATATAACATAGGAGATAAAGTAGTTATTAACGGACCTTTATTTGCTAGTTCAAATGCGGCAAGTCCTGCAGGAAGAACTGGGGATAAAGTTACTAATATAACTAGAAAAAATCCTGGAAGTGCGCATCCTTATAATACAACAGGAGACTTAGGATGGATGGATGAAAGTTCTATTAAGCCATATACAGAGCCAACTCCTCAACCTGCACCAGCGCCAACACCTAGACCATTAAGTGTAGGAGATACTGTTGAGATTATTGGAACAGGTAATGGAAGTTCTTATGGTGATAGTAATACAGCTTATGGGATTGGATGGACAAGAACAATCTTAAGAATCTGGAGTGGAAGATCTTTCCCTTACCAAGTTGGGAATAATACAGGGACAACAGGATTTTACAGAGCAGACGCTTTAAGAAGAAAATAATATAGGAGGTTTTTATGTTAGAAGCAATTATGGAAACATTAAAGATAATGGGATGGTTAGGAGCAATTTTAGGAATTCTTGCTTTTGTTAATATAGTATGTGGATGCATTGCTAACGTTAATGCAGGCCAACCATTTTCTTGGAAAAAATTCTTTAAAGGTATCCTTAAAGTGGTTATCTTTTATTTAAGTGCTGTTTGTGTGGCAGTAGCATTTACAATGTTACCATACATTAACATCATGATTACAAACGCTTTTGGAGTAATTTTAATATCAAGTGAGATGTTAAATACATTATCAAGTGTAGCAGTTTTAGGAATTGTAGTAACTTCAGTTATTAATCAAGCTAGAAAGGCTTTTGAAAATATCAAAAAATTATCTGAAATGAGTTCAGATGTAGAAGTTATTACTTGGGAAGTAATTGAACCTGAAGAGGAAGAAACTAATGAGTAGTATTAAAAAAATTAAAACTACTGAGGGAGATTTATCTTTTGACTATAATAGTTTGGATAATCTCCCTACTATTCCTAGAAAAACTAGCGATATAACAAATGATAGTGGTTTTATAACAAAAAGCGTTAATGATTTAAGTAATTATTATACAAAAACTGAAATAGATGAAAAAGAAGTTACAATTACTTTAAATGGAGCTTCAGTTAGTTCACCTAGTTTTTATGCGCCCACTACCGCAGGAACATCAGGACAAGTGTTAAAATCTAATGGAAATGGTGCGCCTATATGAGGAGCTGTGGATATAGATGCAAAAGAAGATAAATCAAATAAGGTAACATCAATGAGCAGTTCAAGTACAGATCTTCAATATCCTAGTGCAAAATGTGTATATGATTGAATGTCAGGAATAAAAATTGTAGCTTTAACACAAGATGAGTATTCTTCTTTATCAAATAGAGATGCTCATACTTTATATTTTATAATAGGAAATTAGGAGGTTTTAAACGTGGCTTTAAGACATATACAAGTAGGAGATGATTTAAGTGCCAAAACATTATATTTTACTTTAGATATAACGGATACGACACAGTTAGATAACTCCGTAGGAAAAGATAAGGAAATTTCTTTTACAACTGCAGGAGGAACCTTTCATTCTGATGGTTATTATTTTTCTCAAGGACATAATAGCTACTCTTTAGGAACTCGTTATTATACAGGTATTTATCAAGGTGATACCATATGAGATGAGAGATATTCCGAATTTCCACAAATAGAACTTTTATGTATTTCTTGATATAGTGGACATGATCATGCAGATGAGATAGAAGGTCATTTAGCACAAATTGTTTGTCCTACTGATCTTGGGATAGTTACTTATATAGATACATCAAGTTATTTTTATCAATATTTATATGTAGATTCTGATGAAATTCTTTCTTCTACAGTTTATTTAGGAAATAAACAAGTTTATAAAGTTTATTTAGGCGATAACCCAATTCCTAAAGTTATGTTAGGAAATATAGAGTGTAAATCTTGTTCTTTTATGTTAGATAGAAGTGGAGCAGGTATAATACTTGAATTTGAAGATGGTCAAACTTGAAAAGATTGAATAGACCAGGGCGCTCATGGAAGTTCAGCATATAATTTTAATTATGATGCAAATGGTGTATATGCCGATGGAAACCATGCTGTATATTTACCAACTATTGGTTCTAATGTTGATAAAGATGATTTGATTATTAATAACTTAGCTTATAGAGCAAATGGATATGAATAAAAATATTTAGAGTAGGGTGTGTGATATATTCATCCTACTTTTTTTTCTTTTGGATAAATGTAGGGTATACTAGATTAATAAATTAAAAGAGTTTTTAATATATTTTTAGAAAGCATATATTATGTTTCAATAGAGAGATAAGGAGGCTAAATATGAAAATAATGAATGATAATACAATAGGTATCAATCGTGGAGATGAATTATTATTTGATTATCAAATTTATAATGGTAATGATATTTATACTTTTGTTGAAGGTGACGAGGTTAGTTTTTATCTTTATAAAAAAGGTCAATATAATAAAGAACCTATTATTCAAGAAACATTTATTCCTGAGGCTGGAGATGAAGTTGTAGAAATCCGCATTTCTGCAGAAGATATGGATATTGGAGGATATACTAATATACAACAAGAATATTGGTATGAAATTACTTTAAACGATGAAGTGACTTTAGGTTATGATAATGATGGACCTAAAGTATTAATATTATATCCTACAGGAAAGAAAATCTAATGATTAATACAGGAAGAATTCTATCCAAAGTCGGAAAAGGGCAAATAGTAAGTAAAAAACCATTACTAGTAAGTATAAGATCAAAGAATAATTTATATGGTAAATTAAATATAGGAACGAGAAGAATTATTGAATATATTCACTATGAGCCTTATGTAGTAAAAACAACTTTATTTTTTAGAACTCAAGCCTCTGTTGAAGAAAGTGAGTTGATTATAAGTGGATAAAAAAATTGAATATATTAATGTAGAAGGTATTACATATCAAATTTCAGACCCATCAACTCCTGAATTCGTAAAACAAATTAGTCAAGAAGAAATTCATAATTGAAATAACCCTGACTATGAAAACGAAGATAATAAACCATCTATAAATGGAGTTACTTTAATTGGAGATATATCTTCAGAAGAATTAGGTTTAGAAGCGGACAAAACTTATTTTCACCAACAAACAGTAGCTTCAGATACATGAGTAATTGTTCATAATTTGAATAAATATCCATCAGTATCAGTTATAGATAGCGCGGGGAATGAAGTAATTGGAGAGGTTTACTATGATGATAAAAATCAAGTAACTTTAAAGTTCGAAGGTGGCTTTAAAGGAGTTGCCACTTTAAATTAATTTATAAGAAGGAGGAAATATAAAAATGGCAAAGAATTTTTTAGTTGATTTAAACTTAAATCAAAATGAAGTTCAAAATGGTGTTATTCAAAATCTAGCATCAGATCCATCTAATCCTATAAAAGGTCAAGTATATTTTAATACAACAACTAATAAATTTAGATGTTTTAATGGTACAACTTGGGATGAAATGGGAACAGGTGGAGGAACTGTTACAAGCGTTGCTGTTAGTAATGCAACTAATGGAGGCTTATCAGTAAGTGGAAGCCCTATTACTGGAGCTGGAACAATCAATATTGGACATAGCAATGTATTAGCAAATGCGCAAACAACTAGTGGTATTTATCCAATTAAAATAGATAAAAATGGACATATTACCGATTATGGAACAGCTTTTGATCCATCTACTAAACAAAATTCATTAAGTGAAACTCAATTAGCTGCTGTTAATTCTGGAATTACATCAGCAAAAGTTACAACTTATGATGGATATGCAAATCAAATTGCTGGAAAACAAAACACAATAGAAGATTTAGAAGATATTCGTAGCGGAGCTGCTTTAGGAGCAACTGCATTACAAACTGAAACAGACCCAGTTTTTAGTGCAAGTGCTGCTGCAGGGATTACAAGTACAAATATTACTAATTGGAACAATAAACAAAACGCAATTAGCGATTTACAAACTATTAGAGATGGAGCAGCTGCTGGTGCTACTGCAGTTCAACCTGATGATTTAAATGCTTATGCACCATTAGCAAGCCCAGCTTTGACTGGAACACCAACTGCACCAACTGCAAATGCTGGAACTAATACAACACAAATTGCAACTACCGCTTTTGTTACTAATGCAATAAGTGGAATTACAGGAGCAATGGTATTTAAAGGTACTGTTGGTACAGGAGGAACAGCTGGAACCGCATTACCAACTTCTAATGTAAAAGTTGGAGATACTTATAAAATCATAACTGCTGGAACATATGCAGGACAAGCTGCAAAAATTGGAGATTTATTTATTGCTTCAGCAACTACACCAACATGGGCATATGTACCATCTGGTGATGATACTGATGTAACTCAAGTTACTGCAGGAGCTGGATTAAATACAACAGGTCCAGATTCAAGTACTGATGGAGGTTCAATTACAACATCAGGAACATTAAACTTGACTAAATCAGGAGTAACTGCTGGAACATATCAAGGTTTAACTGTTGATAAGTATGGTCGTATAACTGGCGCTCAAAATATGGGCTATACTACTAATACAGGTACTGTTACTAGCGTTGATTTAACAAATGGTGGCGGATTAACTATTAGTGGTGGACCAATTACTACAAGTGGTTCTATTACGGTAGGACATATAAATAGTGTAACTGCTCAAGCTACTCAAGCAGTATATCCAATTGCTATTGATGCAAATGGACATATTACTGGATACGGTAGTGCGCAAACAATACTTAAAAAATATAGCACAAACATCACAGGAGATGCAAGTAAAACAAGCTTTACAATTACTCATAGTTTAGGAAGTAGAGATGTAGTTATTCAAGTTTATGACAATTCTACTTATGAAGAAGTAATGGTTGATATAGTTAGAGCAACTACTACAACTGCAACTATTTCATTCGCTAAAGCACCTGCAAGTGGAAAGGTATATAGAGTAGTTTGTATTGGATAATATAAAAGAGAGGAGATAATTTAATATGAAACTTTTAACAGAATTAGACTCTCTTGATAATGTAAAAGATGGAGAAACAAGGATTTTACCTACTAAAGTGAGTCAATTACAAAACGACAGTGGTTATATAACGGGTTTAGTAATGCTAGAATATGGGAAATCTACTTGGCAAGAATTTCAAAACGCATTTAATAGCAATAAAATAGTTTATTGTAAAGTAAACGGACGTATGGCTTTTCTTGCTTATATAAGCACTTCAAACGTAGAGTTTCAATATTATAGAAGTTTAAGTAGTCCTAGTGTATCAAGTCAACCTGATGAAGTATATGTATATACTTTAACAAATGCAAATAAATGGACGACAACAACAAGAAAAGCGTCATCAACAATAGATGTAGGAACAGGGTTAAGTAGAAGTTATACTAATTCATCAAGAACAATGAAATTATCAGTAGATACATCAACAATAGCACAAAAAAGTGATTTACCAACAAAGACAAGTGATTTAACTAACAATAGTGGATTTATAACTGGTATAACAAGCACAGATGTAACGACAGCTTTAGGATATACGCCTTACGACAGTTCTAATCCAAGTGGTTATACAACTAATACAGGAACTATCACAGGGGTATCTGTAAATGGAACTAGTGTAGCAACAAGTGGCGTTGCTAATATAACTAGCGTACCAGCTTCAGTGTTAAGTGGTGCAATACCTAGTGCGGTTACCGCAACAACACAAACTTCTAGTGATAACTCAACTAAAATTGCTACAACAGCTTTTGTTAAAACTGCGATTGATAATTTGCCAGAACCAATGGTATTTAAAGGTTCTTTAGGAACAGGTGGGACTATTACAAGTTTACCTACTAATGGAACTGCAACTGTTGGAGATACATATAAAGTTATTACAGATGGAACATATGCAAGTAAGGCCGCAAAAGTTGGAGATACATTTATATGTTTAACAAAAACTTCAAGTGCAAATACTTGGGAATTAATTCCATCAGGGGATGATACAGGAGGAACAGTAACTAGTGTAAAAATAAATGCAACTTCGCCTATTGCGATAGATAATAATGCTGCAATTACAACAAGTGGAGAAAGAACAATTTCACACGCAAATTCAGGAGTTACTGCAGGTACTTATAAATCTGTTACTGTTGATAGTAAAGGGCATGTTACCGCAGGAACTAATCCAACCACATTAAGTGGATATGGTATTACAGACGCAAAAATTTCAAATGGAACAATTATTTTAGGAAGTAATACAATAACTCCTTCTACTGTTCAAAACATAAAAGATGGTTCTACTATAGGCAGTTTAAGAAGTATAAGGTCTAGTGCTGAAGATACTAATTATACTATTGGTAATGATGCTTTTGCAGAAGGTTACGATACAAAAGCATCTGGTGATAGTTCTCATGCAGAAGGAGGTAATACAACTGCAAGCGAAGACTTTTCTCACGCAGAAGGAAGCTATACCGTAGCAAGTGGTCTATACTCTCATAGCGAAGGATATTATACAACAGCAAGTGATGCTTCTTCTCATGCAGAAGGATTCCTAACAAAAGCAATCAGTGGGCAGTCTCATGCAGAAGGATTTTATACAACAGCAAGTGGTGTATACTCTCATGCAGAAGGCAGCAATACAACTGCAAGTGGTACTTCTTCTCATGCGGAAGGCAACCATACAACAGCGTCTGGAGCTTCTTCTCACTCGGAGGGAGACCGTACAACAGCATCAGGTGAAGGCTCACACGTAGAAGGATATTATACAACAGCAGGTGGTGATTATCAACACGTATTTGGAAAATACAATGTAATAGATAACAATTCTACTTATGTAGAGATAGTTGGTAATGGGAATTACAACTCAAGCACAAAAACAACGACAAGAGCAAACGCAAGAACACTTGATTGGAATGGAAACGAAGTTCTTGCTGGAAAACTAACTGTCGGGGCAAATCCTACAGCAAATATGGATGTAGCAACTAAACAATATGTAGACGATGCTGTAATAAGTGCATCTCCTACTGATGTTCAAATCAATGGTACATCAATAACAAGTGATAGTGTAGCAAATATTATTACACAAGGGACTTATAATGCAAGTTCTAACAAAATTGCTACTATGAGTGACATAACACCTGCAACAACTCTTGAAGTTGCTAGATATTACTCAACAGGAACTAAAGTTGCAACATTAACAAAAGATGAAGAAGATTTTGATATTTATGTACCAATTGATAGTTCAATATCAAGCTCTTCACCAAGTACAACTAATTTACCAACAAGTTCAGCAGTATCTACTTTTGTAAATTCAAAAATAAGTACAAAACAAGATACATTAACAAGTGGAACTAATATTAAAACAGTAAATAATACAAGTTTACTAGGTAGCGGGAACATTTCTGTTCAACCTACTCTTATTAGTGGAACTAATATAAAAACAATTAATAGCACTTCTTTGTTAGGTAATGGAAATATAACAGTTCAACCTACTTTAGTAAGTGGTACTAATATTAAAACAATAAATAATACAAGTTTATTAGGCAGTGGAAATATAAATACTTTAGCTCCAACAAGTTTAGCAGATACATATCAAACTTCAGGACATACATATAAGGATAATGATATAGTTATTTATAATAATCAACTATATCAAAATACAGGTGGTTCAACAAGTGGATCTTGGAATTCTTCTAAATGAACTGCGATTACAGTAAGTGATTTATTTGGGAATATGAATTATATTGGAGAAATAACTGGAGATGTTCCAGTAACTTTAGAAAGGGTTGTTCAATATATAGAATGAAATAAAGAATATAACGCTTATGCAGGTTCTTTAGCAGATTTTTATAGTAGTGGAAAAACTTATGCTATTGGTGATTATGTTATGTATTTTGGACAAGGTTGACAATCTTCCGTATTATATAAATGTACAACAACAATTTCAACTCCTGAAGCTTGAAATTCTAATCATTGGGAGGAAACTACTGTGATAAAAATTTTAGAAGATAAAATAGATGCAGTATTGGAGGCGAGTTATTAATGTCAAGATTAACAGATGCCTTTTCAGACATAGCAGATGCTATTAGAAATAAAAATGGTAGTTCTGATACTTATACTCCTGAGCAAATGCCAAACGCAATTAATGCAATTCCAACAGGAGGAGGAACATATCAAAGTAAGTCTGTTTCTCCTACTGAATCTGCCCAAACTGTAACTGCGGATAGTGGTTATGATGCTTTATCTAGTGTTTCAGTTGGAGCAATTAGTTCAACTTATGTTGGAAGCGGGATTGCTAGAAAAAGCAGTTCAGACTTAACTGCTTCAGGAGCTACTGTTACAGTACCTGCAGGTTATTATAGTTCGCAAGCTACAAAGTCTGTTTCAAGTGGTTCTGCAACAGCTCCTGCATCAATTAGTGGTTCAAGTGCTACTGTTAGTACAGGAACTAATGCTTTAACTTTAACTAAAACCGTAA
>Ga0326513_10000597_pt1 | contig 30968 bp, 30 predicted proteins | sample 2_2465_0518_D_FD_203654 | JGI IMG/M metagenome (GOLD analysis project Ga0326513, IMG submission 203654) | Bovine rumen microbial communities from UC Davis, California, United States - 2_2465_0518 | ecosystem: Host-associated > Mammals > Digestive system > Stomach > Rumen | place: USA...
GAAGGCGCGTCAGTCCGACAGATAGTTAGCCATACTGGATTTACAACAAAACAAGTGAGAAATTTAACAGATAAGAAAAAGGACTAAAGATAATTGATGGGGCAAAAAGAGCCTGTCCCCATTCGCCGTCAACAGGCTTAAAGGATTGGCTTAAAATAGGGAATAATGAAGATGCTTATGCACCTTTTTTAATAAAGCTCTATGATGATATAGGAAAATTTGGACTTTTGTCTTTCTTTATTGACAAAGACTACTCTTCATTCATTCATCAAATAAGTTTAATGTTTGGTGTATCAGAGGCCAATTACGACTTAAAAAAGAACTTGGATTTGGTATATGAAGCCTACAAATCTGAGTATAATGATAGAATAATTTTAGGTGGTGTTGAAGAAACAGTAACAGAGTTCAATGAGCGTATACAGCAGCTTTTTAAGAAACACAAGAATAATCATTCTTTCATCAATCTTTTGAATAAAAAAATTCGAAGCCTGGATGAACAGATTACAATAGCCCGTGCGATAACTGATGATGGGAAGCACGATTATTCTTTAGCAGATCGTTATTTCTATGGTAAGCAAATCATCAGCGCATACAAAGATAAAAGGGTACATGATGTCTATGCGACAAAACATGCAGGTCAACAACTAGAAGAGGTAATTTCTAATGATACTCAATCCATAAATGTGAATACAAGTTCAACTGGAGACTACACAGAAGAATTTGAGGTTGTTACAAAATTTGTCCGCATATTGATGATGTCAACACAATACTTCTTTGAAAAGATCGTTGATGTTAAGAATTTGGATTCAATAGCTGAAGAAGATAAGTACCTGTTCGTTATCATTTGGATGATTTTGCAAAGTGGAAATAATGACATACTTATTAATAATCGCAGTTACGAATTAATAAAAGAATTATTCCTGTCGATAAAGAAAGATTTGAGTGTTTAATATGGGCAGGGTATTAGCACACAAATAAAATATTAATTCAGCGTCAACTTGTCTTTACGCGCAGAAGGAGCCGTGTGATGTGGCTGTTTGATGAATAAAATGATATATAAAGATTACGTTTATGGAGATGACATTTGGTGAGGCGCATGATATATGGGGACGCGCGGTGAGTGGCGATGGGACGTTGACTGAGGATGAGGTGAAATAAGCTACGCAGTGGTTCGATGATAATACTGGAAAGCTGAGTGATAGGGCGAGCCAATCTGAAGAATATGTCATTGAGCGGCATGAGGAAGATGCTGTGATAGAGAGAAAACGTAAAGTAGCGAAGAGCGATATGCGACAGGGGGATGATTTTATTAAGAAAAATGACGACCTGATTGCATGGCTTAATTCTCTTAATGATTGATAAGAGCGAAAATCTTTTAGCATCATTTAAAAGATGTACTATATCGGGCAGACGGGACCCTTCTGATGAATTAAGCAAAAATTGAGTAGAAAGCTGATGAATTACAAGTATGTAATATCATTCATCTCTGGTTTTGCAGCCAGTCTTCTGTTATGCATGGTTAGGAAATCCTGCAAACTGGAGATACAATCCGCCTCTAATGAAGCTACCGATAATAAGAATGAACATATATCAACCGCAATGAGAAGTTTTAGTGAACGGGAAAAATTAGCCATCCGACGCATGATAGAAGGGACGGATGGTAGTTATAGTTATTTGCTGATAAACGCTTATAATGATATATTCTACAGCAAGCTTGTAGAATACCAATACGATAAAGATAAAAGTTATTTGGTGTTTTACCGTCAAGATGTGCCTTTCGACCACAATGAGTTTTTGGAGATAGAAAATGAGATTATGGAAATTTCACTGTTGATTTCCTACTTGAGGTCAAACGGACTCATATATCTCATAGAGAATACAAGTGTCAATGAACTTCATAATTCCGGGGGCTTTTCTAAAGACGGATTGAAAGAAATAAGTATGGAGCTGGACAAGAACATATCTAAAATACTGTTTGAAAGTCTAAACCATCGTATTTTTGTCGGGAACACCCTACGCGAATTAGCTGCACATGATTATAAGAGTATAGAAGAGCGGACTTGGGAAGAAGCCAAGGCTCAAACACAGGAGACTCATAATATGGTTGGTGAAGCCAAGCGTCAGTCAGATGCTGCAAATGAACAGGCGACAGAGGCCAAACAGCAGACGATGATAGCCCAAAAACAAACAAAATTGAGCTATTGCGCTCTGATATTATCTATATTATCCGTCATAATAAGTGTATGTGCAAGTATAGGTGTGGCTAAATATATCACAATGGATGTTAAGGTTGATTCTATTCAGGTAGAGGAAATAACATTGCAGTTAAAACAAATAGAAGAACGAATAGATTCTGTAAGCCTGCAGTTGGGTAGGAATCAAGTAATAGTGGATAAAGATCAAAATAAGAAACAAGAAAAGTAAAACTGACAAAGAATAAATTTTGCGGCTACGAGCCACCGAATCTTTACGCGCAGTTCGTGGCTCATGATATGACGGCGGGTGTTTGCAATCCACCACACAGTTGCAGCCCCGCCAGTCAGGCCGCAAAACAAAAGTAAAAAGAATTATAAGTTAATGGGGCAGGCTCTTGTCAGGGTCTCGCATAAAGAAATAAAGGTTCAATAACCTGATAATCTTGCCCCACTTTTGGGAATATTATTTTAAAACTTCATAGCATGAAAGGAATTGTACTCGCCGGAGGTTCTGGCACTAGACTTTACCCTATTACTAAGGGCGTGAGCAAACAATTGTTGCCCATCTACGACAAGCCGATGGTGTATTACCCCATCAGTGCGCTGATGCTGGCAGGAATCAGGGATATACTCATTATCTCCACACCTTACGACCTGCCTGGTTTTAAGCGTCTGCTTGGAGATGGCTCTGACTATGGCGTACACTTCGAGTATGCAGAGCAACCTTCGCCAGATGGACTTGCACAGGCTTTTATCATTGGTGAGAAATTCATCGGTGATGACAGTGTTTGTCTTGTGCTGGGCGACAACATTTTCTATGGCTCAGGCTTTACGGGTTTGCTTCGCAAGGCAGTGAAGGATGCAGAAGTAAATGGCAAGGCCTCTGTCTTTGGCTACTGGGTGTCCGACCCAGAACGCTATGGCGTAGCTGAGTTTGATAAACAAGGAAATTGCCTGAGCATCGAGGAGAAACCCAAGAAACCTAAGAGTAACTATGCTGTTGTAGGTCTTTACTTCTACCCGAACAAGGTGGTGGATGTAGCCAAGCACATCAAACCCAGTGCAAGAGGGGAGTTGGAGATTACCACTGTCAATCAGGAGTTCCTGAAGGATGGCGAGCTGAAAGTCCAAGTTTTTGGTCGTGGCTTTGCCTGGTTAGATACCGGCACACACGATAGCCTTGCAGAAGCATCTACCTTTGTCGAGGTCATTGAAAAACGTCAGGGACTCAAAGTCGCTTGTCTGGAAGGTATTGCTTACCGCAATGGCTGGATCAGCGAGGAGCGTATGCGTGAGATTGCCCAGCCTATGCTGAAGAACCAGTATGGTCAGTACCTGCTGAAGGTCATTGACGAGATGCGCGAGGAGACAAACTCTGATTTTTTTAGAAATAAAGGATTGGAACGTCAAAAAGATGAGGAACACAAATCTCTTTAATCTTACGAATATTCGTGCCATTCGTGTTCGAAGAGAAGAGTGAGGACTTCGTGTTCAAAGTGAAAGTAAATTTTAGTGTTAGATATGTCTGAAAAACAAATTACCGTCACCTCGCCGTTGCTTCCCAACCTCGACGAGTTTAATGAGATGCTCAAGGAGATTTGGGCGAGTAAGTGGATTACCAACAATGGTCAGTTCCACAAGCAACTAGAAAAGGCTCTTGCTGAATATTTGAAAGTTCCGTACATCAGCCTGTTTACCAACGGTACCCTGCCGCTGCTGACAGCCCTGCAGGCACTGCGTATCACAGGCGAAGTCATCACTACGCCTTACAGTTTTGTGGCCACCACCCACAGCATCTGGTGGAACGGCTGCCGTCCCGTGTTCGTGGATATTGAGGAGAAGACCTGCGGCATAGACCCCGAGAAGATTGAAGCTGCCATCACCCCCAAGACCACGGCCATTATGCCGGTGCACTGCTATGGCAAGCCGGTGAATATGGATGCCATACAAGCCATTGCCGACAAGTATGGTCTGAAGGTCATCTACGATGCAGCCCACGCCTTCGGTGTAGAAGTGGATGGCGAAAGCGTGTTGAAAGCAGGCGATATGTCAACACTTAGTTTCCATGCTACCAAGGTGTATAACACCCTTGAAGGTGGTGCCCTTGTGATGCATGATGAGCAGACCAAAAAGCGTATCGACTACTTGAAGAACTTCGGTTTTGCTGGAGAGACAGAGGTTGTTGCACCAGGCATAAACAGTAAGATGGATGAGGTGCGCAGCGCTTATGGTTTACTGAACCTGAAGCAGGTAGATGCTGCTATAGCAAACCGTCAGAAAGTAGCACAGAAGTATCGTGAAGCATTGAGAAATGTTCCAGGCATCCGTTTCTTTGATGATATGCCTGGTGTACGTCACAACTACAGTTATTTCCCCATCTTCATCAATGCAGAGGAATATGGCAAGACTCGTGACCAGCTCTATTTTGAGATGCGAGAAAAGAACGTGCTGGGCAGAAGATATTTCTATCCGCTTATCAGCACCTTCAGCACCTATCGTGGCCTTCCCAGTGCAACACCTGCAAACCTGCCTGTGGCAACAAAGATTGCTAATGAGGTGATATGTCTGCCTATGCACCACGAATTGAGCGAGGACGATATTAACAGAGTACTCGAATTAGTTGTAAAATAAGCCGATGCAGAAAAAACTAATGCTCCTTGGCGGAATCCGCTATCTGCTTCCTGCTATTGAGGTTGCTCACAAGTATGGGCACAAAGTTATCACGGTAGATTATCTGCCGAATAACATTGCCCATAGGTATTCTGATGAGTATTATAATGTGAGCATACTTGACAAAGAAGCAGTGCTGAAGTTGGCTAAGGAACTCAAGATAGATGGGATTCTTTCTTATGCCGTTGACCCTGGAGTGGTGACAGCTGCCTATGTAGCAGAGCAGATGGGTCTTCCGTTTAGTTGTTCCTATGAAAGCGCCTGCATACTACAGGATAAGGCATTGTTCCGTAAGTATTTACAGGACAACGACTTCAATGTCCCTAATGCGAGAGGTTATGATCAAGCCGAGGATGCGTTAAAAGATGTAGATTATTTCAATTGGCCAGTAATAGTAAAGCCAGTTGATAGTGCAGGGAGTAAGGGCGTATCCAAGGTGGTCGATCCAAAGGATTTGGGAACAGCCATTCAATTTGCTTTGAGCGAGTCCCATAATGGTCATTTCATTATTGAGGACTTTTTGGAGTTGGATGGCTATCAGTCCAGTGCAGACTGCTTCAGCGTTGATGGGCAACTGGTTTATGCTGACTATTCTGACCAGTTGTTTGACAAGGATGCGGCCAACCCTTATACGCCTTCCATCGAGATATGGCCATCTACTATGCCTAAAGAGCGGCAGGAGGAATTAACCAAGGAACTCCAGCGGCTGATAACCGTTCTTGGATGCGGCACTGGCTTATATAACGTAGAAAGCAGAGTTTGCAAGAATGGCAAGGCATACCTGATGGAGGTCTCCCCGAGAGCTGGAGGAAACAGGATTGCGGAACTACAAAGAATAGGAACTGGCATTGACCTGATTGAGGCAGAAGTGTTGAAGGCAATTGGCGAACCAGTGCAGGGTATTACTCATCCCAAGTATGATGGAGTCTATGTGAACGACATCATCCATTCTAGTCGTGCCGGTAAGTTCTGCGCAGTGAAGTATGATGAGGCGTTCAAAGAAAAGCACTTTGTCAGCGAGGCGATTTACCCGAAACGTGGAGATCAGGTTGAGGCCTTTCGAGGAGCCAACAATGCAGTCGGTTCGGTGTTCTTGCGCTTTGAGAATCGTGTAGAAGCCGACAAGCACATTGCCAATCATAATAGCAATATAAACGTAATCGTTGAATAAATGGAACCAATCGGAGGTTATTTTTCATTAGAAATCAATGAAGGCCAAGAACTGCATGGTCAGGCTTTGCGTCTTAACGCAGGTCGTTATGCATTGGAGTACATTCTAAAAGCTCGGAAGTATAGAAAGGTATTTATACCATACTATATTTGTGAATCTATCCTTCAGCCGCTTAAACGTCTGGGCGTTGAGTATGAGTTCTATCACATCAACGAAAAGTTGGAACCGGCCATAGAGTTGCAGCCAAAAGCAGATGAGACCGTGCTTTATGTGAACTACTTTGGACTGAAGAACTGCTATGCAGGTACATTCTGCTATGCCTACCCCAACACGATCCTTGACCAGACTCAAGCATTCTATAGTGAGCCGGGTAACAAGTATGAGGATAAGAGTATCCAGTGTGATACATTCTATAGTTGTCGTAAGTATTTCGGAGTACCAGATGGAGCCTATCTTTATACCAATTGCTTGCTTGACGAGGATCTTCCCCAAGACGTTTCCTATGAACGAATGGCCTTCCTCACCAAGCGAATAGACCTCTCCGCTCAGGAAGGTTATGCAGACTTTCACACCAATGATAAGTCTTTGAGCAATGTGGGTATGAAGCGTATGTCAAAGCTGACAGAAGCAATGATGGGAGGCATCGATTATAGCACTAAGGCTAATAAACGTGTTCACAATTTCCACGTTCTTGACAAAGCGCTTAGGGAATCTAATCGCTTCAAGTGGGATATGGATTATGGAACCGTTCCTTTAGCTTATCCATATTACGTTGAGAATGGAGCAAAACTCAGACAAAGGCTGATAGACAATCAAATCTTTTGCGCCCGTTATTGGCCTAATGTCATGGAATGGTGTAGCGCAGAAGACTTGGAATATCAGCTGACTGAAAACCTCGTCTGTATTCCGATTGACCAGAGGTACGGAGAAGAAGAAATGAATCAAATTATAAAAATAGTAAACAATGAATATTAAAGGTAAGATCGTAACTCTTCGTCAAATGACGATGGAAGACATGCAAATGGTCTGTGATATGTTCAATGATCCAGAGTTGGAGAATCTTGTGGTTGGATGGGCATTCCCATTATCCATTGAGCAGCAAAAACAATGGTTTGAAAGGAATATAAACGACCAAAGGAATTTTCGTTTCGTTATTGACACTCCAGAGGATGGCGCAATCGGAATCGCAACACTAACCGACATTGATTGGAAGAATCGCAGAGCAACACACGGTATTAAGCTCGCAAATAAAGATCGTCGTACCAAGGGCATTGGTACTGATACTGTGATGGCATTGATGCGTTATGCCTTCGATGAACTTGGATTACATCGTCTCGATGGTTCATGGTTTGATTTTAACGCTCCCTCCAAAGGTTTGTATACAAAATGCGGGTGGAAAGAAGAAGGTGTGAAACGAGAGTATGTTTATAAGCGGGGAGCGTGGAGAGATTTAACTGTGGTTGGCATTCTTGAGAGAGATTATCGTGAGTTGATAGCAAAGAACCACTATTGGGACAACCAGTAATCGTATAGATTTTATGATATACCCTAAAACCATCACCGTGGTAGGCGCCAACGGCACGATGGGTGCGAACGTTTCGGCCATCTTCGCATCTTTCGGAAACGCCACAGTGTACATGGTCAGCCGTGACAAGGAAAAGTCGAAGAAGGCGGCCATCAGAGCCGGAAAGTCTGTCAAGGCAGACAGTATCGTGAACCATTTGATTCCGGTGGACTACTCCAACTTGGATGAGTGCGTGAAAGCATCCGACCTTGTGTTTGAGAGTGCTGCCGAGAATCTGGAGTTGAAAATCGAGTTGCATACCAAGATAGGCAAGTCCTTACGGAAAGGAACTGTGGCCTGCACAGGTTCGTCAGGATTGAGCATCACCCGTCTGGCAGAGTGCTATCCGGAAGTGGTTCGCGGTCAATTCTTCGGAGTGCACATGTTCAACCCTCCGTACCAGCTAACACTGTGTGAACTGACCGCCTCGCCTTACAGCGATAAGGCGATGTATGCGGATTTGAAAGAGTACCTGACTGGCACCCTGTACCGCACAGTGGCGGAGAGCAAAGACCTGCCTGCCTTCCTGGGCAACCGCATTGGCTTCTACTTTATGAACGAGGCCTTGCAGTATGCCGAGCGGTATCAGGACAACGGTGGCATAGACTACATTGACTCGCTGCTTGGCCCGTTCACAGGCCGCACGATGCCGCCTATCACAACGGCAGACTTCGTGGGATTGGACGTACACAAGGCCATTGTGGATAATATCTACGAGAATACCAACGACTATGTTCACGAGAAGTTTGTGCTGCCCGGCTATGTGCAGAAACTGATTGACGAGAAGAAGCTCGGTCGCAAGAGCGGACAGGGACTGTATAAACTTATCAAGAACGACAGTGGTGACAAGCGGATGATGGTGTATGACATCAAATTGGGTATCTACCGTGACGAGATCAAGTACTCGTTCCCGTTTGCCTTGCAGATGAAGAAGTACCTGCGCGACGGTGACTACGATGATGCCATCCGTGTGCTGATTGAGAACAAGAGTCAGGAGGCAGATATATGCTTGCGCTTCCTGTTGCGCTACATTGTGTATGCCCTTTATACGGCAGAGCACGTGGGCTATGACCTGAGGGTGGCAGATGACGTGATGGCCACCGGCTTCACCTGGTGCCCGCCGTTTGCGATGATGGAAGCCTTCAGCAGAGTCTGTGACCTGGGACAGCTGATGAAAGAACGGCTGAAACCCGAGATAGTGAATGCCGTGGATATTGACCACATCATTGGCGAGCAGATCAAGAGCAAGTACGACTACCGAATCTACTTCAAAGCAAAATAAGTGAGCACTATGAATAAGAAGATTTACATTATGGGTGGTGCTCAGACAGACTTTGAGCGCAACTGGACCAAAGAGGGGAAGAACATGATTGCCCTGTTGAAAGAAGCCGTTGAGGACGGATTCAAGGATGCAGGCTTCACCTTTGACGAGATGGTGAGCCTGAACAAGGACAACCGTGTAGCCGCCTTTGTGGGCAACTTCATTGCTGAGCAGTATATCAGTCAGGGACACCTTGGGGCATTCCTGACGGAAGTGAATCCCGCATTTTATGGCGTACCTTCTGCCCGTTACGAGGCTGCTTGTGCAAGTAGCAGTGTGGCACTCGATGCTGCCATCACCAAGATCAAGGCAGGCGAGTATGACGTGTGCATCGTGGTGGGCTGGGAGATTATGAAGTCTGTGGACAGTAAGAAGGGTGGCGACATCCTAGGACGTGCGGCCTACTACGAGAAAGAAGGCAAAGGCATTGACCTGCCTTTCCCAAAACTGTTTGGACGTTTGGCTGATGCTACCATTGAGAAATATGGTTTGGATCAGGAACGCTACCTGAATGCTCTGGCCAAGATTTCATGTATCAACTATGCCAATGCAAAACGCAATCCGCTGGCTCAGACTCGCAAGTGGTTTATGAGCTACGAAGAGGCCAGCACACGAGGAACAGAGAGCAACCCCAATGTGGGAGGCCTGCTGGGGGTGAGCGACTGCTCGCAGGTGACGGATGGCGCCGCTGTGGTCATCCTCTGTTCAGAGAAGTACGCACAGGAGAAAGGCCTGAAAGACTTAGCCATCGTGAAAGGCTACGGCCATCGTACCGCTCCGCTGCTCTTTGACAAGAAAATAGCAGACAATGCCAATAGCGAGTACGTGCTGCCCTGGACACGCCAGGCCTGCTTGGATGCTTACAAACGTGCCGGACTGACGGTTGATGACATTGGCGTGTTCGAGACCCACGACTGCTTCACCTCCAGCGAATATGCTGCCATCTCTGCATTTGGCATTACCGAACCCGGCAAGGAATGGGATGCCGTGGAGAACGGAACCATTGCCTTTGACGGAGCCAAACCCATCAACCCCAGTGGCGGTCTGATTGGTTGTGGTCATCCCGTGGGTGCTTCCGGTGCCAGAATGTTTGTGGACCTGTATAAGCAGGTGACAGGCAAGGCCGGGAAGTATCAGGTGAAAGATGCGAAGAATGGCATGATGCTGAATATTGGAGGCAGTGCTACGACGAATTATGTGTTTATTGTAGGTATGGATTAGGGTCATCGCAAGATTGTTCATAGTTCAGATATGATAATACCAACTGAATAAATGGCAGAACAAAGTTTAAAAGATAAGACAGTTAAAGGTGTTGCTTGGAGCACTATTGACAGTGTTGCACATTTTGGAGTGACATTTATTGTCAGCATTGTGCTTGCACGTTTGCTTACGCCTGATGATTATGGCCTGATAGGTATCATTATGATTGTCACGACTGTTTGCACGACAATCATTAATGGTGGGTTCACAACAGCACTTATCAGAAAAAAAGATGCGACCGATGATGATTATAATACGGTCTTCATCACAAATCTTTCAGTTAGTTTGGTTTTATATGCCATTATTTTTGTATGTTCACCATTAATAGCAAAATTCTTTTATAGGCCAGAATTAACTCGATTGACTCAGGTTTCAGCAATAGGCTTAATTATTGGAGCTTTGTCGTTAGTCCAACAAACGCGCTTAACCAAGAGAATTGACTTTAAGACTCAGACAAAGATTACTATTGTTGCTACAATTGGCAGTGGCATCATCGGAATCTCGATGGCATTGCTAAATTATGGAGTATGGGCACTTGTTGCACAAACTCTTTCAGTCCAGTTTTTCAAGACGACTCTTCTATGGATTTATAATAAATGGATGCCACGGTTACGTTTCTCCTCACAAAGTTTCCATGAGTTGTTTGGCTTTGGATGGAAGATGATGCTAAGCACATTACTTGATACGGTATGGAAAGAACTCTATCAGGTTGTTGTGGGAAAATTTTATAGTCCAGCTACTTTGGGACAATATACTCGTAGTAAACAGTTTTCTGCTTATCTCTCGAAAGACCTTACATTAGTTATACAACGTGTTACCTATCCGGTGTTGAGCAATTTGCAAGATGACAAAGAACGTATGGTTGCAGCATATCGTAGGATAATTAAAACAACAATGTTTGTTACAGCAATAGGGATGTTTATGTTAGGTGCCATATCAGAGCCGTTGTTGTATTGTTTGATAGGTCCTAAATGGCACGAAGCTGCTACTTATCTTCCTTTAATTTGTATTTCAGGTTCCCTATATCCTCTCCATGCCATAAACCTTAACATGTTGAAGGTTCAGGGACGTAGTGATCTTTTCCTTGGATTGGAAATCATAAAGAAGATTATTGGTGTAGGGCCATTGCTTATTGGAGCATTTATCGGAATCTTTCCCATGCTTTATGCAAGTCTATTAACAGGGATCATAGCTTATTTTTTGAATTCGTATTATTCAGGTAAGTTGTTGGGATATAGTTCGTGGATGCAATTAAGAGACATTGCTCCGTCTTACATCATTGCGGGTATTGTTGCCGTTCCTGTTTTCTTCTTAAAATATGTATCCTTAACATACTGGGCTGTTTTGCCAATTCAGTTTGTTGTGGGTGTTATGCTTGTTATCTTAATTGCAAACTATACAGCGAACAAAGAGTTTAAAGAAGTAATTTCAATTATAAAACCGTATATTCAAAAAAGAAAAAGACAAACGAAAAAGGGTTATGAAAACATTAATAATAAATAAGTCCTACCTGATTCTTGGTGGTATTGAGACTTTTATTTTTTCATTGGTCCAATATGCGATTTCTCAAAATTACCGTGTGATTTGGCTTGCAGGTAAACCGCTAAAAATATTCCATGGTTTTAAAGAGATTTTAGACAAAATTGAAATTTGTTATACAGGCAGGGGGGTATGTGGAGCCAAAGTAATCAATAGACTCAAATTCTCTGAGGAAGATAGTGTAACGATACTTTCCTTTACCCCATTTGACCATAATCGTGCTATTAAGATTAAACAAAAACATACAAATATAACGATTACTCCTATTTATATATTGCCAAATACTAGGGGAGATCTATATTATATTGAAGGGTATTTTTCATGGCCTTTATCTCATTATGTTAAGAAAAAAATGTCCAATATAATTGGAGAATGGGCAGAGCATGGTGATATTAGATATTTTACACAACTGCAAAGAATTGCGTGTGAGAAGAATTATGGCATTACTTTTTCTGATGTTGATGGTTATAGAGTCCCGTCTGTAAATAAAGTAAAAAATCTTGATGAAGGTTTATTAATAAAAAGAGGAGAGAGAGAACGATTTAACATAATCAGTGTGTCCCGTTTAGAGTTTCCGCATAAACAGTATATATTAGGATTGGTTGATGCCTATGCACAATTAAAAAGCAAATATAGACAACTGACTCTTTATATAATAGGTTATGGAACTGGAGAAAAGTTATTACGGAGGAAAATAGACGTATTACCAGAGGCAATCAGAAAAGATATTTTTTTCTTAGGTGCCAAAACGTCTGCGGAAATTGACGAAATAATGAAGGATATGCATCTTAATATAAGTACGGCAGGCAGTGTCGTTTGCGGCGCGAGGAACGGAGTGGTTTCACTTCCTGCACGTAATTTCTGTGGTGACATTTGTGAAGTTTATGGTTATATGCCAGAATCAAGGGATAAAGCCACATCTACAGAGCCGGGTATGCCTGTCGTTCCTTTTATTGAGGAACTAATTAATATGTCAAAAGAAGACTACATGTTAAAATGTAAAACGTCATACGATACAGTAACAAATCAAAATGTTGATCCAGAGTATTTGTTCAGGCAACGTTCGGTTCAAGATGTAACGTATAATAACCATCATCTGTTTTTTGCAATTATGTATGTATTGAAAGATTGTGTTAAAATTTTTCGTATAATTAAAAAGAAGATGAAGAAATAGAATAAAGATTCTTAAAGAATAAATGAATCCATTTTGTATGTGGATTTTTATAAATATTTCAAACGGTATTTCTTTTTTGGGAGAACTCACTTTTTTCAATTAATTACACCTACAGTATGTTTTCTAATAAAGGTATCTCAGAGAAGTATTGGTATTTTTTTGTATTAATTGCTGGTCTTCTTTTGTGCGTATTTTCATTACCCGAATATAAACGAGTTACGTTTGTGTTTTATGCAGCAGTGTTATTGTTGTCAATGATATTTGTATACCAGAGTGAACATATTCGTAACCCATTGGGAAATAAAATATTGTTTTCTGCCGGATTGTTCGTTATTGGAGCCCCAATGGCATTCCACGAACCTACTCTGTCAATAGATGATCATAATTACATACAGCTTTTTGATAATGCGGGGAGCTTCGATGATTTGTTTGTGTATTTGGGTTCCTCTGACCAAGAGAAAGGCTATCTGTTTCTTACGTGGTTGTCAAACAAGATAACTGGTGGTAACTACTTGATATTTCAGATTATCAGAACATATCTCACTTTCTGTTTTTGGGGGTTGGCAATTAGAAAATTCTCTAAGATTGGATCAGGATATATAATACTTTTATTCATCTGGAGCCATTTTTATTTTTTTGTTCTGAATTCAGGCCTATATAGAATCTTTATGGCAATACCTTTGGTTTATTTATCTTTTTATTACTTATGGACGAATGAATGGAAAAAATTTTTTTTATGTTTACTTTTTGCATCATTAATACACTTGTCAGCACTTATTATTCTCCTCTTTGTTCCTTTTTCTATAAACCCGAAATACTTCTACAAACATTGGATCAGGTTTCTAATTATTACAAATTTTGTGGTTTTTGTGGGGTTATTATCAATGGCTCAGTATCTCGTCCCGATATTAGGAGATAGATATCAAGGGTATGGAGAAGTTGATGAGTTTGGTATGTCAATTGGAACATTTACAACTCTCCCTATAATAATTGCAGTTTTCTATTTGTATAAACAGCATCGATATGTTATAGAGTATCGGAAGCTATTTATTCTTGGACAAATTATCTTGTCACTTTCTATTATCTTTTCTTTAGTATCAAGTATGGTGCATGTCGGTAGAATTAATTTCTATGCTTATATAGGTTTTTGTATTGTGATGCCAATAATAATACAAACGAATACCAAAGGCGTTGTTGAGTTCTTTTTGAAAAGTATGTTAATTATTTATCCTCTTGTATATGTTATGGGAACTAATATGTTGAATGAGGCAAAGACACAGTTGTTCCCTTATGTGTCATTTTTATTTAGGATATGAAGAATACACATCTAACAATTGGAGATACCCAGCATGGTATGCCTTTTTTTGTTTAATAACGAAATAACGAGATATGAAGGTTTTATTAGTTACTAGCCAAGTTATAGAAGACACTGGCAGTACTTATCGCTGTACGACAAATCTATATGATATTTTGCTGCGTTTCAAGTACCTGGGTGAAATAAGTATCTGTACCGTAAAATACAATGGGCATAATAGCCATACAAAGATAGAAAAGGACCTTCAAGGTATTGTCAGATATGGAGATATTAGTTTTATTAAGAAAAACTATATTTTCATGTCGGCAGCTAATAAGAAAATCATTAGAGAAAAAATACATGATGTTGACCTCGTAATTAGCTATGGTTCATCCTATGATGTCTATAAATTGGCAAATGAACAGAATAAGAAATTTATGTCCTTTGTGGTTAGCTGTGCATGGGATGCATATTGGAATCATGGGTGGAAAGGTAAGATACTTGCTCCATATAAATTTCTTCGTGCTCACTATACGATAAAACATTCTGATTATGTTCTTTATGTAAGTAACAAATTCTTGCAGAATCGTTATCCAACAAATGCAAAATACCAATGTGGTTGCAGCAATGTGAGGATAGATAAGTTGGATGGGAGTATTTTGGAGAAGCGTATTGATTTCATAGATAATTGGGATGGCAAGGAACTAAAAATTGCGACTACGGGTGCCGTGGATGTTAGGTATAAGGGACATGAGTATATGCTTCGTGCACTATATGATCTCAAACAAAAAGGTAAGACAAATATCCACTATTATCTGCTAGGAGGTGGAACTCCTGCTTTTTTGCAGGGTTTGGTAAAAAAATATGGCATAGAGAGTCAAGTACATTTCATGGGAATAGTTCCACATGATGAGGTGTTTGCAACACTTGATAAAATGCACCTATATATACAGCCAAGCCTTCAAGAGGGGTTGCCACGCGCTATGGTAGAGGCAATGAGCAGAGGACTGATGTGTGTTGGCGCAAATACTGCTGCTATACCGGAACTGATAGAAAAGCAATTTGTTACAAGAAGAAAATCTTCGGATGATATCGTCAAGATATTAGAGAATGTGACAAAAGAACAACTTATAGAACAGGCGAAGAGAAATTTTAAAGAAGCAATAAACTACGAGGAGGAAAGATTGAATGCTCGTCGTAATGGATTCTTTGATAAAATTATTAATGATATAAAGTGATGGATATATTCACGAAATTAAGAATTCAAATTAGAGAAAGGTTAAATCCGGTATTTGCCCCAATAAGGAGAAGAAGAATAAAGAACCCAGAATCATTGACAATCCTTTCTAATAATTGTTGGGGGGGGCATGTTTATCGTTATTTTGGGATTCCATATAATTCTCCTACAGTTGGAATGTATTTCTATGCTAAAGACTATATTAAGTTCTTGACAAATCTAAAGTATTATCTAGGTGTTGATATGATAATGATATCTCCGACAGAATCTAACCATTATGATGATTTGAAAAAAAATCATCAAGATAGTCTAAATAAGCCAATAGGTAGGATTGATGATGTAGAGATTGTGTTTTTACATTGTCATAGTGACGAAGAAGCTCTAACCAAGTGGAATAGGCGTAAGGCAAGGATGAATTTAGATAATCTTGTAGTAAAAATGTCTGAGATGAACCAGTGTTCAGAAGAGATAGTGAGAGCATTTGATGCTTTACCTTTTGAACGTAAGTTTATATTCACAACCAAAGATTACGGGATAAAGTCTCAGGTGATATTTAAAGAATGGGAGGCGCAGGGAGAAATAAAAAATGACACTTCCAACTTTAGAAGATATATTAATCTTGAGAATTGGATTAATGGTTTGCCTTTCAAAAGGCACCAATAAAACTTTTTTCTTATATGCTTAATTATCTCTACAAATAGATGCGTATTAGTTATATAGCTTTATGCAAATCAAAGAAAACTCTTAAATGGTTTTGCGTAATATTACTATTAGTATTATGTATTGTATTAAATATTCAGACTAATTTATTTGCATTTAATATTTCTGCTGACAATGCATATAGATGCTCTGATTTGTCGGTAATGTGCTATAATGTAAAATGTAGTGACTGCCTCTATAAGGGAAATCAAACAGAAATAGCAAAACTGATATTGAGAGAGTCGCCAGATATTGTTTTCTTGTGTGAATTTGATCTTTCAAAAAGTAAGAAGTTAGACTCTATTATACTACAATCCGGTGTATATAAACAATACTACAGAAGTAAGTCAAATTGCATTTTTTACAGCAAATATGAGATAGACAGTATAAAAGGTATTGAGACACAAACTTCAAAAGGGAAAAGTGCTAAAAATAATATAGTTCATGTTTTTCATCCAAAAGGTATTGTAACTATTGTTGGTTGTCATCTGAGTAGTAGCAGAAAGGATATTATAGGAGGTTTTAGAAAAAGAGCATTAGAAGCGGATTCTATATACGAAGCGTTATGTGACGAAAAAAATCCTACTATCGTAATGGGTGATTTAAATGATGTGTCAGGATCATACACGATAAGTCGCATAAAGGATGCAGGACTTTCTGATGCATGGTGGGAAGGCGGATGTGGCTATGGTGCTACTTTCCATGGAAATGGACTTTTACTTCGGATAGACCATATACTCTATGAAAAAAGTAGATTGAAATTACAAAGCATTAGAGTAATTGATTCTGATTTGTCTGATCATAATGCTTTAATTGCCAGTTTTTCATTCCGATAAATTGTGAGAGATATGATGATAAGCATCCCGTCATTGGTGATAATGTGACAATAGGGTGTCATGCATGCATCATCGGTGGCGTGCATATTAGCAATAACGTAACTATCGGTGCAGGCACTGTGGTAGTAAAGGATGTGCCTGACAATGCCATCGTGGTAGGTAATCCTGCAAGGATAATAGGGTATTCCAAAAATGAGGCGTAATATATTATTAATAAAGAAAATCGTGTAGTATATGAAAATACTGGTGCTGACGAATAACTGCGGAGGGCTATATAGCTTCCGAAAGGAGGTGATGAAGGCTTTTGTGGATAGGGGGGATGAGGTGATAATCTCGGCTCCTCGAGACGCAAAGACGCCCAAGGTGGAGAGCCTGGGATGTAGGATAATTGATACTCATTTTAACAGACAGGGGACGAACCCTATAGCGGATATGAAACTGATGTGGCGTTATCGTGGACTGATCAAAAGGGAGAAGCCCGACGTGGTGTTAACTTATACGATAAAGCCGAATCTGTATGGCGGTATGGCGTGTGCCCTGACGGGTGTGCCGCAGATAGCTAACGTGACGGGATTGGGGGCGGCAGTGGAGTATCCTGGACTGATGCAGAAACTGACGATTTTTCTCTATAAGATTTGTATGCGCAGGACAAGGCTGACTTTCTTTCAGAATACGGACAACATGCAATTCTGCCAAGAGCATGGTATGGTGAAGGGGGCGGTTCAGTTAATCCCTGGCAGCGGAGTGAACCTGCAATATCATGCGAAGCAGCCTTATCCTGTGGAAACGGAGCCGATACGTTTCCTCTTTATGGGACGCATAAGACGAGAGAAGGGAATAGAGGAATTTTTGGCTGCGGCAGAGACGATTACGAGGAAGTATGATAATGTGGAGTTCCACGTAGTAGGTGGTTGTGAGGGTGACTACGAAGGTAGGCTGCATGACCTGCAGGACAGGGGCGTGATAACATATCATGGCGGACAAATGGATGTGCGTCCATTTATAGCTATGGCGGCATGTACTTTGCACCCTTCGTTCTACCCAGAGGGAATGAGCAACGTATTGCTGGAGAGTTGTTCTACTGGACGTCCTATCATGACCACGATGCGTGCCGGATGCCGCGAGATAGTGGAGGACGGACGTAACGGCTTCCTCGTAAAACAACAGGATGCTGCAGACCTGATAGAAAAGGTGGAGAAGTTCCTTTCCCTGCCATACGCAGAGCGCAAGGCTATGGGTGATGCCGCAAGAGAAAAGGCTGAGCGCGAATTTGACCGCCAGATTGTGGTAGATGCCTACCTCAATGCGGTGAAGGAGGTCGTGAAGCGATAAATGCATTAAAAGAGATTTATGCTATTAGAGCTTATTCAAGTAACGTTAGGACATAGAGACAGACTGAGCCGTACACTGTCATCAAAGGAGTGGCAGGACGTATATGAGAAGGCTCAGAAACAATCTGTGGCAGGTGTGTGCCTGCAAGGTATGTCTCGTTTGCCTAAAGAACAACGGCCATCCGAGGATTTGTATTGGGAATGGTATGGAGTGGCTGTGCAAATACAGTATATTAATGCCAAAGTGGATAAGCAGGCAGCATCGGTATGGAGGAAGTTGAAGGATGCAGGGCTGGATGCAGCAATACTGAAGGGGCAGGGGATAGCAACGGAGTATGGGGAGCTCGCATCGCTCAGGCAGAGTGGAGATATAGATGTGTGGGTGCTTGGAGGATATAGAAAGGTATGTGATTTTGTTCAGAGTACTTTCCCTACCGATGACGTGGCATATCACAGATTCCACTACAATATGTTTGAGGATATTGAAGTGGAACTGCATCACAGACCTACACTAATGAGAAATCTGATAGACGACAGAAAACTGGCAAGATGGTACAATGGTTTCGGGGCTGACAGATTTGTGTATATTGAAGAAAAAGGTTTTGCTGTGCCACCTGTTGAGTTTAACAGAATTTTTATACTGACTCACATTTATAGACATTTCTTGTTTGAAGGAATAGGTCTGAGGCAGGTGATGGACTATTACTTCGTATTGAAGAATGATAAAACTTGCAAAAAAGAAGAAACTGCCAAGATACTGAAGGAATTAAGGCTGACAAGATTTGCTGAGGCGATGATGTGGATTCTTCATACACAGTTCGATTTGGAAAATGATAAACTCATCTGTGATATGAATGAAAAGGAGGGACATTTTGTCTTGGCAGAGATATTACAGACAGGCAATTTCGGCCGCGCAGATACCAGATTTAAGGGAATGTCAACTTTGCGTAGAATGTCTAAGCATGGCATTCATCTGCTTTTACATTATCCCTCAGAAGTGATATGGACACCAATATGGTTGGTATATCATAAAATATGGCGATATAATAAGCAACGGAGAATAAGAAAATATTTGAAAAAGGATTAATAAAGAATCGTTATCGTTCATATTGAAAATTTGATATATAGATGTACAAACATTTTTTTAAAAGGTTTTTAGATTTTTGGATTGCGCTGATTGCACTTATATGCATTAGCCCAATCTTGTTGGTGATAACAATCTGGCTGCACTTTGCGAATAAAAAAAGGAACCTCACCCTCAACCCCTCTCCAAAGGGCGAGGGGAAGAACTGGTTGCTGCGATGGTTGGAACCTGCTATATTTCTGCAGGAAAGACCTGGGAAGGACGGCAAGATATTCAAGGTCATTAAGTTCAAGACGATGACGGATGAGAGGGATGCTGAAGGTAATCTGCTACCAGATGCAGAGCGATTGACTAAGGTTGGAAAGTTTGTGCGTTCAACATCGATAGATGAATTGCCTCAGCTGATTAATGTGCTGAAGGGTGATATGGCGCTGATAGGTCCTCGTCCGCTTCTGGTGCAGTATCTGCCTCTATATTCGAAGGAACAGGCTCGCAGACATGAGGTAAGACCAGGAATCAGTGGTTGGGCACAATGCCATGGTCGTAATGCTATCAGTTGGACAGAGAAATTCAAACTTGATGTGTGGTATGTGGACCATCTGTCTCTGATGACAGACCTGAAGGTGATATTTATTACAATAAAAAAAGTTTTGTTTAAGGAAGATATAAATCAAACAGGAGGTGAATGGGCAACCATGGATCCTTTTAATGGATATAATTAATATGAAAACGAATATTCTTATTACCTCTGCAGGTCAACGGGTGCAATTAGTAAAAGCCTTTCAAGAAACTTTAAATCGATTCTTCCCGGCAGGAAAGGTATTCACAACGGATATGAATCCGAGGCTGGCACCGGCTGCATACGTGAGTGATGGATGCTTTGAGGTGCCACGTTGTACATCAGATGACTACATTGATTCTCTACTGAATATTTGTCATAGTAATGAAATTGGACTGGTAGTCCCTACCATTGACACAGAACTGGCTATTCTGTCTGCAAACAAAAAAAGGTTTACTGAACAAGGGATAACCGTCTCGGTATCAGACTATGAGTTTATTGTGATGTGCCGTGACAAACGCAATACGGGTGAGTTCTTTGAGAAGCATGGCATACGTGTTCCGAAGCCGATAGATAAGTATCATCCTACGTTCCCATTGTTCGCCAAACCCTATGATGGTTCGCTGAGCACTAATCTGCATTACATTAAGAATGCGGAGGAACTGACGAGTGAGATACTGGAAGACCCTAAGCTTCTGTTTATGGAATACATAGACAAGGAGGTGTATAAGGAATACACAGTGGATATGTATTACGGTAAAGACCACAGGGTGAAATGTATAGTGCCTCGTGAACGTATAAAAATCAGGGCTGGGGAGATAAACAAAGGACTGACCGAGAAAGAACCTCTGACCCGGTATCTGTATGACAGGCTTGAGACGATAGAGGGTTGCGTGGGATGTATCTGCATACAGGTGTTCCTGAATCACCAGACCAACGATGTGGTAGGCATTGAGATAAACCCTCGTTTTGGAGGTGGCTATCCTCAGACATACGCTGCAGGTGGTAATTACCCTGAATATCTGATTAGGGAGTATTTTATGGGTGAAAAAGTGGATTATGCTGATGATTGGAAAGACCACCAGTTAATGTTAAGATATGATGATGCCGTCTATGTGTAAAAAGTTTGTCTGCTTTGACCTTGATGATACGCTCTATAAGGAGATTGACTTCTTGAAATCTGGGTATCACAAAGTGGCAGAGCTGGTGGCAAAGCGATATGGTGTTGATGAAAGAGAGGTATATGACAATCTCCTGTCATGGTACTATAGTAAGGAGAATGCTTTTGCCTTATTGAATGAGACTTATGGTTTGGATAATCCGATAGAGGATTACCTAAACATATATAGGTACCATCAACCAGATATAGTGCTCTCGGATGGTGTCGCAGAAACGTTAGATGCACTGAAGGCTCATGATGTGGTGCTTGGAATCATCACAGACGGAAGGACCATTAGCCAGCAGAACAAGATAGAGGCATTAGGATTGGGTCGATGGTTTGAGAAAGATTGCATCTTTATAAACGAGGAACCAGAGCATTTCAAACCCAATCATTGGAGCTTTGACAGACTTATGCTTTGTTGTCATGAGCAGTATGGTGATGCCGACATCTCTTTCTATTATGTAGGAGATAATCCGAAAAAAGACTTCATCGCTCCAAATCAGTTAGGATGGCAAACAATATGCCTTATGGATGATGGAAGGAATATTCATTCGCAGGATTTTAGCGGAGAGCAAGAATCATTGCCAAAATATAAAATTAATCAAATTAGTGACATATTAAATATATTATGATATGGATTTAGAGAATAAATATGGAACTTTGGAAGTTCAAAAAGAGTTGCTTAAATTGCTTAAGGAATTTGATAAGTTCTGTGAAGAGAAGAACATCAAGTATTCTTTAGCTGGAGGCTCTTTACTTGGGGCTATAAGGCATAACGGTATTATTCCGTGGGATGATGATCTTGATATTATTGCTGACAGGGATAATTACAACCGTTTGCTACATGAGATAAAATTAAGTGACAAGTTTTATTTGACTCGTTCCATTTGGATATACAGACTTTGTCTCAAGGAGAATGCAAATGTTGCAGAAATAAAGCGCCCGACATTGGATTTGTTTGTATTTGACAATGTGCCTGATAATAAAATAATTAATGGAATAAAGCTATCGTTGATAAAAGTCCTTCAGGGAATGATGAAAAAGAATCCTTCATATGAAAAATATTCTTTCATCTATAAAGTATGTGTATTCCTGACATCATTTTTGGGTAAACTATTACCATATAGCACGAAATTCAATTTGTATCACAGCATATCTCAGATAGGAAATGGACGGGAGAGTAAATACGTGAACTGTTATAACACCATGTTTATTTATTTGCCCCTTAAGTACAAGAATAATCTCTTGAAGGATTTAATCCGTCATCGCTTTGATAATATTGAGGCATCTATTACAGCTGAATATGATCACTATTTGAAAAATCAATATAAAGATTATATGAAACTGCCAAAAGAAGAGGACAGAAAACCTTCACATACGAATTTTTAACAAATTATTAAATAATATGAATATTGCGCTAATTATTGCTGGCGGTGTAGGTGCTCGTATGGGACAGGAAATCCCTAAGCAATTTTTACATGTTTATGATAAACCTGTTATCATCTACACACTCGAAGCATTTCAAAAATGCCCAGAAATTGATGCAATCGAAGTTGTGTGTATTGATGGTTGGCATGAGGTTCTAAAGGCTTATGCTCGTCAGTTTGGAATAGCAAAACTTGAGAGTGTTGTGAGTGGTGGTAAAAATGGGCAGGACTCTATTCGTAATGGCCTTTATGATATTGCATCCCGGCACACAGATGACGATGACATCGTGTTGATACATGATGCTATTCGTCCCATGGTAAGTCGTGAAATCATTGAAGATAATATTGAAACATGCAGGCAGTATGGAAATGCTATTACTGTTATTCCTTGTAATGCGGCAATGCTGAAAACTTACGATGGAAAAGAGACGGAGGAGCAAGTTCCAAGGGATAATCTAAAGGAAACCCAGACGCCTCAGACTTTCTTCTTAAAGGATATTTGTGCAGCTCATAAAGAGGCTTTAGAAAAAGGCATAACAGCATCAGTCGCCTCATGCACAATGTATATTGAGCTTGGAAAAAAACTATGGATGTGTAATGGCTCGGAAAAAAACATTAAACTAACCACAACTGAGGATATTGAAATATTCAAATCACTCTTAAATTCAAAGAAAGATGAATGGATGCGTTAATATGATAAACAATCAAATTTATAGAGAATCACTTGAACAAGTATTGAGTGCCATTGAGGTGTCCAATGCTTCGTTCCTTGTTACTGGAGCATCGGGCTTGATAGGCTCCTGTTTAATTGACATGCTGATGCTTGCCAATAGGAAAGGAACAAATAATAAGGTGTATGCTCTTGGACGCTCTCAAGAAAAACTCGAATCTCGCTTTCCTGATTATGTTGGGAACCCAAATTTTGAGGTAATAGAACAAAACATCTGCCAACCATTAGACGATTCATTACAGTTTGATTACATACTTCATGGAGCAAGTAACGCTGATCCTATATCTTATGCAAAGTATCCTGTTGAAACTATGACAACAAATATTATGGGCGCATACAATGTATTGGAATATGGTAGGAAACATGCCTCATGTAAAATTTTGCTTATGTCCACTTTTGAAGTGTATGGTAACACGGGAAGCGATGTTTATGCGGAATCAGAAGCTGGCGTGATAGATTTTAATGCCTTCCGGGCATGTTATCCTGAAAGTAAGCGTTCAATGGAGATACTTAGTCGAAGTTATGTGAGTGAATATAATGTAAATGTTCGTGTGGCTCGTCTTAGTAGCATTTATGGTCCGACTATGGCTGCAGATGACAGCAAAGCACATGCCCAGTTTTTAAGGAATGCTCTTGATGGCAAAGATATTGTATTGAAGAGTGAAGGATTGCCACGCAGGACATACACTTATGTTGTTGATGCCGTAACAGGACTACTGTGTGTGCTTTTTCATGGAGTGATTGCAGAATCATACAATATCAGTAATGAAAAAGCGATAGCGTCCATAGCTGAGGTTGCAAAGATATGTGCTGAGATTGCCGGAACTAAGGTGATTTTTGACATCCCTTCAGAATTGGAAGCTAAGGGTTTTTCTAAACCCCAAAACTGTATATTGGATAACAACAAGTTGAAATCATTAGGCTGGCGAGGCTCATATACAGTAACAAGAGGATTTGATGAATGCTATAATATATTGAAATCATAAAGCACAATAGTTATTAATGTTAAGAATCCTTCCGTAGATATTAACTCTGATAATAAAACTATTAGAATATGGAAAATGTTTCATTTCTTAGAATGGACAGAGATACCAAAAAGGAATATGATGCAATTTTGGTTAGAATCCTGCGTAGAATAAAAGATATATGTGATGAGAATGGAATTAAATGGTTCCTTGCTTATGGCTCCTGTTTAGGTGCAGTTAGGCACAAAGGTATTATTCCATGGGATGATGATATTGACATCTGTATGCCAAGGCCTGACTATGATCGTTTTGTGGAAATTTGTAGACATGAAGATCTTGCGGGCTTTGAATTATGCAATAGTGAAACTACGGATGGTTTTTATGATCACTGGTCACGTTTCGTTGACAAAAATACTACTTTGATATGGAATATGAACCGTCCGTTTGTATCAGGTGTATATGTGGATGTATTTCCTTTGGATGGCGCAGCAAATGGCAATATATTATGGAATTATAAGCACTATATTTTCTGGTCGAGAATTACAAACTTTGCCAGAACCTATTTTTCATGGAGGCAGATAAGGAATTATTTTATAAAAGGAAAAATCCATTATATAATACTGGCTTTGGTAACATCAGTTTTTCGAGAATTCTGTCTTAAGCTAGGTCCAAGAATGAAAAATATCATTGCTAGAAAGTATGATTATCAGAACAGCGCGTTTGTTACGTTATATATAAATGTATATAATCATGAAAAAAATATTATCAAAAAGTCATTGTTAGAAGAAACGATTCTCGTTCCATTTGAAGATATGACGGCCCCCATACCAAAGGAATATGATGCTTATCTTACACATCTTTATGGGGACTATATGACGCCCCCTCCAGATAATAAAAAAGATGACCGTCATATTGTTAGGTTTATTGATCTGCATGAGAGACTGACTTTGGACGAAATTAAAGAAAGATTGAAATAAAGTCTGGAATAATAAAAGATAATGCAACTTTATAACAGCAATAAAAAACGTGATATAACCCTTGACGGGTTGAAATTCATTATGATATTTTTAGTGACGCTTGGTCATGCCATTGAGCCTACCCGTTATACTATGGAGGAAAGTGGAATGCTCTACTCGGCAATTTATGCTTTCCATATGCCAATGTTCATTATACTAAGCGGATATTTTTCGAAAAGCCAAAATCTACAGAAGATTAACCAACAGGCACTGAAACTGTTAGAGACCTACATAGTGATGGATATTATCATCGGATTACTGTATGAGCGAGAATTGATACCTATTCTGCTGAGGCCATCACCATCATGTTGGTATATTCTTAGTCTGATATGTTGGAGATATATGCTCTATTGGATGGTGGGTGTAAGGATGATGAGTAAAAAACAAATATGGATATGCAGTGTGATATTAGCCTTTCTTTTCCTTCTCATTCCTTTGCAGTCGAAATATCTGAATATCTTCTCTATTATGCGTACAGTTCAGTATTTCCCTTTGTTTTTCTTAGGTTACTGCATAAGTCCTATTCATATTGAGACTATTCGGAATAAGGCGTATATAAAGGTTGCGTTATATGGGACTTCTGTAGTGGCAGTAATTTGTTGTTGTGCCCTAACGTGTCGCGGTCTGCATGTGCTAGAACTCCATCGTGACTCGCTATATGGATTGTCATCTCAATTCGGATGGACTTGGGCAGAGTCGCTACTTTATCTCGCAGGTATTACTGCAGTTGGGTTGACTATAAGTATGGCAATGCTTTCTGTGAGGAGACTCCCAAAGTTTTTCTGTGATTATGGTCGCTACTCGCTGATTTTCTATTTTATACAGGGCGTGTTAGTGTTCAAGTTGACAAGGTTGTTACCAGCAAGTTTCCCGGTGGAGTTGTTGTTGGCAGCCTTCACAATTGTTGTTGGAGTGATAATTTCGAATTATTGTCCAAAAATTACCAACCCAGTGTCATGGCTTCTGGGAAAGAGAGTTAAATCGTAAATGTCTATTAATTATATTTGAATAAGATGGATAGTATTCAAACAACAGGAGGTGTTTTTACGGATGAGATACGCCAATTAGTCCTCAAAAATATAATGAAGGTATTCTTTTGCAAAGAGGATGATATTGAAGATCTTGTGCCTGTTCAGGCAGGCATGACAAACATTGTCTTGTCATTCCGCTACAATGGTGGAAAGTACATTTATCGCCACCCAGGTCTTGGCTCAGAAATATTGGTAGAGCGTGGCCGTGAAACAATTATGCAAAAAGTTGTGGAAGATGTAGGAATTGACACAACGGTTATTGCCATGGATGTTGAGACGGGTTGGAAGATAGCTCGCTATGTTGAGCATTATGATTATGATTACCACAATCTTAATGATATGGTAAGAGGCGTGATGCTTATGCGTAAACTTCATGAAGCACCTTGTCGCGTTAGGTGGAATTTTGATGTTATAAAGAAAGCAGAGGAAATTAAGTCCAAGACAGCACCTGAAGCCTACGGCCATTTTGATAACTTCCAAAATCTCAGGAATGATATTTATAGGTTATACCGTTTGGCGCAGACAGATGGAATTCGCCAGTGCTATACTCATGGTGATGCACGTGACGTCAATTTCTTAATCAATGAAGATGAGATTTATTTGTCGGATTGGGAATATGGTGGTTATGGAGACCCAGGCTTTGATCTTGGCTCTTATATTGCTGGTGGTATACATACCATAGAAGAGGTGGATAGAATTCTGTTTACCTACTATAGAAGAAAACCTAATCCTGTTCAGAAAAGACATTTCTATGCATACATAGCGATCTCCGGCTGGTTCTATATGCATTGGAGTATGTTGAAGGAGTCTAAAGGACAAGACCCAGAGCCTCACAAGACACGTTGGTACACATACGCAAAAGATTATAGCGCTATGGCACTTAAGATGTATAAGGAACAAGGTGTAGATATAGATTCTTTTGAAGAATATACAGGCGATATCATAAACAAATAAAATAGAACAAATATGAATACATATATTATATTAGCAGCAGGTAAAGGTTGTAACCTCCAGCCATTGACGTTAAAATATCCCAAGACATCATTTCGTCTTGATGAAGAGACCACAGTTCTACAGCGCATGGTGCGTAGCATACGTCGATATGACAAGAATGCAGAGATTGTTGTAATAATAGGCTATCTTGCAGATACAGTAAAGCGGGAGCTTTCCGAGGACAACTGTAAGTTTGTTGAAAATCCATTTTATGAGGTAACTAATTCTATATCATCTGTTTGGTTTGCACGACGATATATGGAACGTGAGAATGTGTCTATTGTGCATGGCGACGCAGTATTTTCTGATGAAATAGTGGAGAATTACCTCTGCAAAGAGACTGACCATCCCTATGTAGTAGTGGATAGCTCATGTGTCAAACCGGGAGCATATAATGCTGTTATACGTGATAATCAAGTTTTGGTGATGAGCAATAAACTGGAGAATTTTAATGCTAAATATTGCTGTATGACAAAGCTTGATGCGGTATCAGCACGTCTATTAAAGGGTGAAATTGATAGCATGATTCATAAGAATATGTATGATCAGTTCTTTGAAGATTCACTAGTACAGTTGATAATGTTCCATGATTTTCAGCTTTTCGCTGAAGATATAGTGGGGAAACTATGGTCAGAGGTTGATACTGTGGACGATTTGTTGAAAGCTCGTCAAATTATAGCAGAAAGCGAAAAGTAAGGAGGTAAATTATGAATTATTGTATTCTAATGGCAGGAGGGGTAGGCAACCGTGTGGGCGCAGGCATACCCAAACAGTTCGTTCAAGTGCTTGGAAAGCCTGTAATTGCATATACCATGCAGAAATTGCAGCAATGTAGTGATATTGATGGCATCATATTGTCATGTGTCGATGGGTATCAGGAGAAACTTAAGAAGATTGCTGAAGACAATGGTATCACTAAGGTTGTTAAGATAGTTACAGGAGGAAAAGATTATGAACATTCCATTATGAATGGCGTCGCTGGCTTGAAAGGAATAGCCAAGGATGATGATGTTGTGCAGATTCATTGGGCTGCATCTCCATTTGTTAGTGTAAATGTTCTCAGCGATAATATTAGGGTTTGCAAGGAAAAGGGAAATGCCATTAGTGCTTGCTCTGCCTTTCTTCTCTATGGAAACAACAATGGCGATCATGCAGATGGTATCATTGACCGTGATACGTTCAAGAGCCTGTCAGCACCTCAGAGCTTTCTTTATAAGAATATTGTACAGTTTTACCGACAGGTTGAGGAGAAACACCTCTTTGATACAGTGGAGGCTCATACAACCTCTTTGATGGCGGCTTTGAACATGCCTATTTATTTTTCAAAAGGAGACCAGACAAATATTAAGATAACAACACCTGAAGACATAGATCTTTTTACAGGCTATGTCCTTCTTCAGCAATATAAAAAGCAGCAAAATGACTAAACGCAATGCCATAATCCTTGCAGCAGGCAAGTCATCACGCTTCGCTCCTTTCACTTATGAACGGCCAAAGGGACTATTTCGTGTAAAGGGCGAGATATTGATTGAACGTCAGATAGAACAGCTTCGTGAGGCTGGAGTATTAGAAATATATGTGGTCGTGGGCTACATGAAGGAGAAATTCTTCTATTTGGAACAGAAGTATCCAGGTTTGAAACTTATAGTTAACAATAAATTTGGAGTAAAAGGAAATCTTTACTCTGTATATGTGGCCCGTGAGTTCCTTTCCAATACCTATCTGTGCTATGCCGACCACTATTTTGTAAACAACCCTTTCCTGAGTGATAATCCTGATAATATCTCCTATCATGCATGTACCTACAAAGACGGTCGATTTGGAGAATTTTCTATTGACTATTCAGATGCGGATGTTATCACTGGAGTGAACATAGGCGGCAATAGTCAGATGAGTATGGTGGGGCAGGCCTATTTCAATGAAGGCTTTTCTCATAAGTTCAGGGAGCTGATGGATAAGGAAATACAGGATTTCCGTATCTCTTCACTGTTTTGGGAGGAGTTTTTTCAACGTCATCATAGGCAACTGACATTGTACATCCAGAAATATAAAGAAGGTGATATATTAGAGTTTAACAATATTGAAGACTTGCGCCAGTTTGACTCTGATTTTCTTTATAATGTGGATTCGGAGATTATATCTAATATCTGCAATACGTTACATTGCCATCCCAACGAGATTACTGACATCAATGTAATCAATGCTGGTCTGACAAATGTGTCGTTCCGCTTTATGGTCAATGGAGTTCAGTATGTTTATCGTCATCCAGGCGGCACTGCTGGCAATCTAATTAACCGTCAGGCAGAACTCTTCTCACAAATGAAGGCTAAGGAGTTGGGAGTTGACAAGAGTGTTATCACTATGGAACTGACGGGTTGGAAACTTTCGTATTGCGTTCAGGATATGGTGGAATGTGACTTCCGAAAACATCCAGACCAGTTAAAGAAAGGAATGGAATACCTCCGTAGGATGCATGCTGTCAAGGTAGATCAGCCAGTAAAAATCTTTGATGACTACGAAGAAGGTATCAAATTGATGAAGATAGCTTCTTGTACCAAGGGTAACCTATTAGTAGAGTTCTCAGATGAGATTGCGAAGGCAAAGAAACTTTCTGAGTACCTGAAGGCAGATGCAGAGCGTATGGGAATCAAACCGGTTATTTGTCATAATGATACTTACGAGCCTAACTATTTGGCTACCACTGATGGTGATCTTTATTTGATTGATTGGGAATATGCTGGAATGAACGACCCTGCCAACGACTTGGCTTGTTTCTTCTGTCGCTACGAATACACAGATGAACAAATAGAACAGTTCATGCGTGAGTATTTCCAGCGCGAGCTAACCCCCGATGAGCATCGTCATTGGTGGGCTTATATTGCTCTTTGTGCATTCTATTGGTTTGGATGGGGGCTCTATAAAGGTAGTGTGGGTGATGATGATGGATTCTTCTTCCTGCCAGCATATCGTAATTTTCACAGATTCATTGACCAAGCATTACTAAGTTACGAAAATAACTAGTTTTATGGGTGTAACAGCAGAGAAATGCCTTCAAGCCTGGACGAATTCACTCAGACAGATGAACGCCAAAGCTGATATTGTCTTCTTAGGAGATTCCTTGACCTATTATGGTGATTTCTCTACGGTATTTCCTGATAGAGTAGTATGTAATCTTGGGTTAAGAGGTGATACAATAGATGGAATGATAAACAGGGTAGGGCAGGTTTCATTAATGCAGCCAGAAGAAATCTATCTGATGGCAGGGATAAACGATGTGGCAAATAGTAGCGTAACGGAATTTGAAGCCAAATATTCTACTCTTATAAGCACGCTTATTCAAACATTGCCACACACTAAGATTTCTGTTCAGAGTATGTTACCTGTAAATAATGAGCATTTTTCTATTAGCTGTAATAATAATCAGATAGAAAATTGTAATGCTATTATAAAAAAAATAGCGAAAAATTATAACATCCATTATTTAGATATCTATTCCCATTATATAGAGAAATCGCAGCTTCCAGTACGTTTCACAAATGATGGCATTCATCTGACACCGGAAGCTTATCATATATGGTATGGATTAATTCGCTCTAAGTCGGAATATTGACGGTTCATCCGACAAATGCATAGGTTTTATCGTGTAGAGAAAGGATTTTGAGTTCAAAGAACTTCTCGTCTCTGTATCCATATGCTTGTCTCTTCATCGT
>Ga0326513_10000599_pt1 | contig 30954 bp, 43 predicted proteins | sample 2_2465_0518_D_FD_203654 | JGI IMG/M metagenome (GOLD analysis project Ga0326513, IMG submission 203654) | Bovine rumen microbial communities from UC Davis, California, United States - 2_2465_0518 | ecosystem: Host-associated > Mammals > Digestive system > Stomach > Rumen | place: USA...
TCAACTTCTGCTTGAACTCTTGCACGTAAATTTTTGTCTGAAATCTGCAATAATGCATTGTCGATTTCATCTGCTGGCTTTACGGTTAATTTTTTAATTCTATCAACTGCAATGTAATCACTTCACAATTTCAAGAACCTTGATTTTTCACAAAGCTTTGAAATCTGATCTGGTGTGGCTGTTGTTGTATAAACATCACCGTCCCTTGTAATTACAAACGTCAATTCTTTGTAAACCTTTAAAGCACTTCAATTTGTGGTGTTTGATTCATTCATTCTTGTCTGCAAACTTGAAATAAAATTGCTAAATTTTTATAAATCAATTCTGGTGATGTAATCTTGCTCACATAAAACTTGTTTTGTGCAACCACGTTTAACACCGCCGTTAAAGTGTTTTGCCGTGTGTAATTCTGATTTTGCACAAATTCCGATTTTTTAAGTTTTCAAATTAAATTTTTTCACCGAATACGATTTGATTTTTGTGTTCAATCAATTATTCAACCATTAAACGATTTAATAATTTCCAAACATTCGTTAATTTCTGAATCTCAATAATCAACCGTGCTTGCACTTTCATTATCGTTAGATAATGAAATATTATTTTCTTCTTTTTTCTTTTTTCTTTTATATTTTATATTTTGTCACGGTTTGATTTCGTTTTGATTTTCTTTTGATTCAGTTTTGATTTCATTTTGATTTTGTTTTGATTTTTTTTCTTCAATTTCCGTTTCTTCTTTGATTTCTTCTTCATCTGATTTTGATTTTGTTTTACCGTTCATTGATTTTTTTCTTCCATTCATTAACGGCTCTTTGATTTGCTCGAATACTGAAAGCATGAACGGGTTTGAATCTGCTGGTGGCTCGATTCATTTAATTCAGAATTGAATGATCCAATAAGAAAGCTCTTGTGCAAGTTGCATATCTCATCTTGCAAGCTGGTCAATGCTTCTTACATAAGAATTGAAAATCGTAATTCTTTCTAATTCTTCATTCATTTGTAGAACCTTGTTTTAGAAAATAAAATGTGTGTAGTGGTGCAACGGCTCATATGTGAACTGAAACAAATTAAAACAACCATATGAACCAGTTGGATCGCTTGCGTGCTGATTTCCCCAACTGATTCGTATGGTTGCTTTGAAACGCACGCAAGCTCTGTTTTCTTTGTCAAACTTACATGCTTTTTGTATTGTAGAACCCTTTTGCATAAGTAATTACGAAAAAGCGATGTGATATTATCACACCGCTTGGTTTCTTATATATTTATTCATTTACTCTAACACACTGATATTCTCTATATGATGTGTGTGAGGAAACAATCCAACCGATTAGAGTAATGAATAACAAGATCAAGAAATTTCAGCAAATGTGTTAATATCTTGTTTGACAATATCAAGTATAAGAAAAATTTTTTATTTGTCAAATTTTTTTGCACTTTTTTAATAAGAAAATTACTGCAATAAAAAATTACAGTTCTGAATTATATTTTTTAACTATTCGATTTTCCCGAAAAGTTCCAAAAATTTTACTTTTGAAAAAAATATGTTATGATATTTTATCAAATTGTGATTTTAACCATGTATCATTCATGTGATAATATCATTCTGTGGTTTTTGGATCACGGTGACGCATTAAACGTGTGGTTGCTTGCTGTGATAATCAAGCATAAACGCAATTTGTGGCGAATGCGTGGCGTTCCATGTGCGGGTGTAATAATCTTGTAATTTTTCATTCCTTTAAAAGATTTTCTGAATATTTATGAAACATGATATTAATATATTTTGGTGCAAGCTGGTTTCATCGATTCTTATTATCAAGTCAAACAAAAAGAAAATCTTGTTTAAACGGTCTTTTCTTTGTGTATTCTTTTAAATCTGATTCATATTTTAATACTTTTTTTCTTAATTCTTCGGTAAAAAATACTCGATCATGATAACCACCTTTTCAAAGTATCTGAAATTGGCGATTTTCATTGTGGAAATGTTCAAATTTACAACGTAATATTTCAGAACGGCGTAATCATGTTCTGTATGGAATTTCGATTATTAATTGATTTCTTTCTGCGATGATCTCTTTTTCTTCATAAAATAATGGTGCTTGAATTAATATTTCGTATTCTTCTTTTTTCATCATATCAAATGGTTTATGCTCTTTTTTTATGATCGGTAATTGCTCAACATTGAATCAAACCTTTTCTCACATCATCGCACAATATTTGAAATATTGACGCATTGAATTTGAAAGCGTGGCAAGTGTGCTTTGTGAAACGTTCCTTGTTTCTTTGTATGTTTCCAGCCGTTCAATGCATTCTTGTAATCTTATATCTTCAATATTTATTTCCATTTTTCATTTACGATATTTCAAATATTCAATAAGTTTTAAAACATCATATTTAAAATGTGTTAATGTATCGTTTGAATAGAATTTTATGTCCTTTGAATATTGCAAAAAGTTATAAAGTAAATTTTTCATTTTGAAAAAATAAACAAATAAATATATTTGGTTCTACTTTTTACTTATGCAATAAATATATTTTAATTTTTGTCAATAGTGAAATCAAGATAGAATTCAGATTTTCTTTATCTGATTTGATTTTTCAGATAAAAAAAGAAAACAGAACTTGCGTTCTGTCTACACATTTGCAATGATATATTACGAAAAAACATACAAATTGCAAAATCTTTTTTTATGAAAGATTTATTATTTCTCAATTGATATAATCCAACCATTCACGCAACATATTATTTGCTTCATGTAATTTATTTTTATAAGGTTCTGAATTTGTTAAATGTCGCAATTGTGAATTTATTGGCATTATTTCATTTATTTTTGCTTTAATTTCGTTCAATCTTTTTAACTTTTCAAGGTTATCTTCTGCAACCTTTGTAAATACATAATACCGCATTCCATAATTTGATAATTCTGATAATTTATGCTTTAATTCGTATCTGTTGCAATCTTTTTTTCAATCGCTTGTTTTTCTTCCTTTGTATGAATCTTTTGTGCTTCTTTTTCAATTATTCCAGATTATATCAATTGCATGTCCATTGGTATTTGTTCAAAATTCTGTTCAATCCAATACTGCGTCTTTTCTGTAATCTTGGCTGTATTCTGCTGTTGGGCAAAAATTACCGTTTATTGTGTATCATTTTTCAAGTATCTGATCCACCATATCTGAATATTTTGAAATTCTGTAATATGCAACTTTTCATAAATCACCATGTTTTTCATTCCACCATTTACAAACAAGATCAACCGCTTGTTTTACATACCAACCACGTCAACGGATTCTTCATTTTGTATATGATAATTCGTCCACTTCTTGCAATTCTTCAAGCGAAAATTCATAATTCATTAAATCTGAAAGCATTCACATTGCACTGAATATTGTGCATGAAACTTTACTCCAACTTTGATTTGCTTGGTTGTATTCATATCTGATTTCATCTTGTTTATAAAGCTTTGGCAATATATCAATGTCACCGTCGCACAATACATAATCTGTTGCTTCTTCACCAGATCATAAGCAACCGTCAATAATTTCATAATCTTCCATGTTTTTATTATTATAATTTAAAAATTTCTTTATTAATTCTGCTCTGAAATCTTCTTTTGATCGTGAATATCATTTCATTCTAATCTACAAAGCACTTCAAATAAACAATTTCTGCAACTTTCACGCTGTATGTTATGCTTGCATATTCTCAAATGTTTATATTCATAATCGTTTATTTTTTCTTTTTCTTTCATTTCTTCAATAATTCTGGTATGTAAAACAATTCATCATCTGCTTCATACAATATTGTATAAAGTTCTTGTTTCACTCATTCACTCAATACTGGTTTTACAATTTCGAATACTTGCTTTAACTGGTCTCTTGGGTTTTGCTTGTCTCCAAAAAATCCATTTAATGCAACATGTAATCTTCTTGAAATTCTTACTTTATTTTCATCAATATTCGTATTGTATTTCGCTTTATTACATTTTCACATTATATGGTGTATGTCGGTTTCTGTTTTATCAATTACACGCACCAATTTATACTGCACGCCGTCACAATTATTAATATGATCAATACGATCATGATTATTTTTCATATCATCGTATTTAATATGGAATAAAAGATTATTCCTTGTTTTGTTCATCTTCTTTAATTAAAGCGTCAATTTCTTTCATCTCACCAACCTTTTGTCCGAAATAAAAAGAAATCATGCTTGTTACTGCAAAACTGAATATATTTAAAATCGTTTTCAACGTCTCATTTTCAACATTTGCAATTACTGAATATGTTACCAAAAAGCATAATTCAATTACAATTATCAAGAATGTTAATTTTGTAACTGATAGTTTTGTGATTCGTTTCATTAGGTATCAATTGAATGTAAAATTTTTTCTGCAACGTTTGTTTTATTTGTGCATATTTTCTCTTATTCGTTCAATATCTGTTTGAATTTTCATCAAGATTGCTTTTAAATCCATTGATTCGATTTCTTTTATTCTTTCATCATGATCTTTTATTTGCATTTCGGTTTTTTCTTTAAATTTTGTGATATTTGATGATAATTTCCAAAGAAAGAACGCACACGCAATAAGTGTTCAAAGATTTATAATTAAACTTGTATCTGGTGATATTTCCATGCTTTAAACGATTTGAATAAAACTTTTCTCATGTATAATATAATCACGAAATCAAAATATCAAAGCTTTAAATTTATTTTCTTGACTTGTATTTCTTGTTTATCAACTTTTTGTAATACTTTTTCAGTTTATTTTTCTTCTTATTTCCGATTTCGTAATAATAATATCTGTTCATGCTGTGTATTATTGGATCAACATATTTTTCAAATAATCTGTATGAATTACAATGATACATTCGACCAACATAACTATTCATCGCACACCATTCTCTGAAATTCCAACAAATTCACATTTCTTGTTTTTCTTTCAGATGTAATGCTTTCTTCTTGAATTTTCGTGCTGTGGATTTTCTCAATAATTTGTAACCGTAAAAATATCTGTATCAAACATAATCCACTCATCTTTTACCAGTTGGGAATATTTGATAATTTGGCTTGATTTTAAGATTCAAGCAACCGTCCAAATATCATTTTAATCTACGAAATACATATCTTAACCGCTTTTTATTGCTTCATAAAATCACAATATCGTCCATATATCTTACAACATATTTACACCTTACCACTTCTTTTAACCAATGATCGCAATATGAAAGATAAAAATTCGCTAAAAATTGTGATAAATAACTTCAAATTGGTAATCATCTTTTTCATGGAAATGAATCAATAATCATGTCCAATATGTTCAACAAATCTTTATCTTTAAATTTCTTTCTCAATAATTTCTTTAAAATTCTGTGGTTCACGTTCGGGTAAAATTTCGAAATATCAAGTTTTAAACAATACGCCGTTCATTCTTCGTCTCTCATGTATCTGTCCATTAATTCCATTACGTGCGTCATTCATCTTCATTTTACACTTGCACATGTAAAATCTGTGAATACTTGCATGAAATATTTTTCGATTTGTAACATGATCGCCCGTTGAATAATACGGTGTGGGTAATATTTAAGTTTTCGCAATTCTCTTGTTTTTGTTTTGTCTCGAATTGTTGAAACTGAATAATCTTTTTCTGTAATATGATATTTTCTTTCTTTCAGAAGCTTTTGAATTTTCTTTAAAAAATATTCTTCGCTTGCATTTACCATTTTTACTTCTCTGTATAATTGTTTGTCCTTTCTTGCTTGTTTGTGTGCTTCTTTAAGATTTTCGAGATCATAAATTTTTTCATAAATGTTTCAGTATCTTTTCATTTACGATTTTGTTTTTTACCTATAATGTTCCTTTACAACCGAACTTTCATTATATTTAGAGATAAACATTGTTAATACCAAGTGGTTTACATGAATATAATTACCAATACAGTCTCCCCAGTAATTTTATGTTTCGCCAAGGGGCGGGGTTATATAGCTATCATTTAACACATCTTGATTTCACCTTTTGGGAAAAATCAAGCACATCATAGGTTTTAAATTAAAATAGGGAATTTATAAAGAACGTTAAGTGAGAACCGATATTCGTATTCGAATTCGAAGTGGAATTATTCACATTCAAATAGAAAGCACCAGCATTAGCACCATTACTATAATTACCACTGGTATGAGCCAAACGAGAAGCATTCACATTCGCATTATCGCTTTTGTTACTTACCCCATTGAGCTTATACATGGTTTCGTCCACTTTTTTGTATAGCCAACAAAGGCGAAAACGTTTATATTTTATACTCGCTTCCGACCATATAACCCAAAGGAATGGGGTATTAAAGCCCCATTCCTTTTTTGTTTTCATATTTTGTTTTTGGTTTATCTTCTTCTTTTTCATGTATATTTATGATCACTTCATCTTCTGAATATTCTGTTTTACTTCGCTGTCAATAACAATCCAATTCATATTCAACTGGTTTTGGTTCTTCTTTTTCAATATTGATTGTAATTTTCATATTTTTTTATTTGCATGATGTAAAAGCCTTCGGCAGAGTTGAAGTGGTTTACCGCCGATAAACGGCGGGGAAGGGGAACTTCGCTTCGCTCGTTTAAAGGAACATTAAGCGAGAACCGATACTCGCAGTCAAATCCGAAGCGGAATAATCCACACACAAACAGAAAGCACCAGCAAGAGCACCACCCCTATAACCACCACCGGCACGAGCCAAACAAGAAGCACCCACAACCGCATTATCGCTATAATATGTGTTGTAATTAGAATTATTTACCGTTCATATTGGTGCAAATAATGCTTTGTTGTTTCATGCAATACTTGATAAACAGTTTCAAGTTGTTGTTGTAATTGCTGTTCAAGTGTTTTCGTATGGTGAAGTTGTTTTAATATCTCCAACAAATCCACTCAAAGCTGTCCAAAGATTTTTACTTCAATCTGTGCATAATCAACCAAGCCATTCAGAAACATTTCACCACCAGTTTTCGATTCAGAATAATTTCATTGCACTTGTTGTTCATGATGTATCACCACCAGTATGTCAAGCTGTTGCATTACTTCATCATGAAGCTTGCTTTGATCATGAAACGATTCATTGTCAAATTGTTGATTGTGAATTAAGATTACAATATTTCATCATATATAATGCGTTGATATACATTCTTTGATAGAATCAAACAATATCATATCAAGCACTTCAATCGTTGTTATCATTTGCACGTGCAAAATTTATGAAATCTTGCATTGTTGCATTACCATTATCTTTTGTATATACAGTTGCACCAGATAAAGATTTTAATACTGAACTACTTACAGATCATTCATAAACTCACATGTAAAATGCTGGTTTTTTGATTGGATTTGATAATGTTCATCTTGAATGTGCGAAATATTGGAATCATTCATCTTCTGCATTTGGATTATTTGTAATTGATAATGTAACTGTGCTTCAAGTCTTTGACATCTTGATTCAACGAATTGGGAATTTTACCATTACGTTATCTCATGAAGTCAATCCACTTTCTGCACTCATATTTGCCAAATTAACTTTTCATGATTCTTTTCATGAAGCCGTTAATCTTACTCATTCAAAACCGAATATTGTGTCCCAATCAGAACTTCATTGTGTCATTCATTCTGCGTCATCTTCATAATCAACAAACGCACTTGACGGCGTTGAAGTTTCACTCCATTTAATTGTCCATGTTTTATAACCACCATGCACATATTCAATTGTTGATTCATCTTTATGATCAAGCCAAACACCGTCCGTATGTCTTCCAAACGTTGTTAATTTTGCTTTTTCTCATAATGTTTTTAAATTTCTTGGTAATGCATATGCTCATGCTGTTGTAACTCTTGTTAATAATATACTTGCGAATCAATCTGAAACACAATATGGAATTTCTCCACTTTGTTTTATTGTTTCATAATCATTTGCCATTTTTAAATATTGGAATGCGTCTGATTGCTGTGTTGAATCGCATGCAACAACATAATAATTTGAAGCGTTTACGATGTGGTTTTCTTGATAAATAACAACATCAAGCAATTCTCATTCAGTTCAACCAAAAGAATTATTTAAAGCAACTGTTATTTCTTGCCATGCACTGCTAAAAGTTGTGTATGGTAAAGTTGCTGTTGCAATTACATTATTTGAATCACCATACCAGTATGAATATTTTTTATTTGAATTAATTACTGGAATTCATTTTCTTACTTCAACAACCAAACTTGTTGTTGGTGATCATCACATTTTTACTTTTAATTTTAATTGATTGCTTGCAACTCATGAACCTTGCCTTTGAATGTGTAATTCTGTTTCTGCGTTTACATCTCAAACTTTTGCTTCAACACTTGCATTATCATATACAGTTGTTAATTGACGAAACATTGTATCTGTAATTTCGTAATATGAACCAACCAATCATTCATCTTCAAGATGATCACTTGCACCGCTTTGACTTGCCAAGTCATCAATTTCTGTTTGCATTGTATCAAGATCGTATTGAACTGAAACTTTTGTCCATTTTGTGCTGTCAAAAGCTTCTGGTGTTGCAACTGCCGTTGAACATGAATAACGATCTCATTTATACATTACAACATCTCAAACGTTATATGTTGCTGTGCTGTCGTATTCACCAGCAATTGAAGAATCATTTACAGTTAATTCGAGTTTATCTTGAATGTCTTTTACTTGTTCCGCTGTTCGGTAAAGTGAAACTTTGTCTCATGCATAAAATGCATGTGCTGTATTATCTTGACTTCTATTTGAAGCTGTATCATCTTGAACGCATGTTCAAGCTCATCTAACGATTGTATATGAATTCTGATTACTTGCTGTTGCTTTTACGATTTCACGTAAAATTACATTTCAATCTGAATCGCAATGTTCAAGAGTTAAAAGAAACGGAAATGTCGTTGGAAATAAAGATTGGTCTCAATCTTTTATTAATAATGCCGTTGCACTTGCTGATATGTCCGCAATCATGGTGCTGTTTGCATTATTGCTGTTTTGGAATTTTACAAACGTCATTGTTTTGTATGTATATAAAGTAAAAAACAACTTAATCACTGATAACACTTCGCAACGTTTCAGTTTCTTCAAGTGTTAATGTAATTTTCGTTGGTGTGTATTTGATTTTTTCAATCAACAAATTTTTAATACTGTATTCACTATTCACCACCGTTACAGTATCTCACGGAATAATTGATTCAATATCGTATTCTGCATTTATCACGATTGTGCTTGCATTCTTCGGATTTGAATATTGATCCAAATAATTATTTCAGTATTCATCTTGCGTTGTTACATCAACGATATTTTGCTGTTTATCGTATCTTTCTTTGATTCAATAAAGATTTTGTGAATCTGTATCTTCATAAACTTTTACGGTTCAATCTTTTCTTTCAACAAATATTCTGTTTGTGATTTGTTCAATATCATAGTTTAAATCCATACTTTCAACCACTTGTTGATTTGCAACGATATGGTTTGTTTGTGTAAATTTTTTTCTGAAATAAAATTTTCATTCAGAATCAATGAACCAATAATAATTTGCAATATCGTTTACTGTATTAATTGCTTTTGCACATGTTGTATTATTATCAAACGAAACATTTATATTTTCTGAATATGGATCAATACTTCATATTGTGATTAAATTTCATGAATAATTGTTGTTGAATTCTGTAATTATTGCATTCAATACGAATTCAACTGTTCAACTATAAGTTCATGTGAATAAAACCGCATTTAATAAACTTGCAATTCATAAACACACAATGCTTATGTATCATTTATTCACATCATATTTTCTTGAAATTTGCGTAACGTATCACATGTAAATTTGTTTTCCTTGCTTGTATCTTTCATTATACAAGATCACTTTGATAATTTCTCATCAATGAAATGTTGTATCTCAAAAGCTTAATGCAAGGTTTAAATTCAATTGTCATTGTCATCAATTCACATTTTCAGAAAAATTAATATCATTCATAACAATATTTGGATTTATTGTTTTTTGATATACTCACGTTTTATCATATATTTTTATATCATATCTATTCATTACAAGAAGAACTTTTTATAAATAAAAGTCATATCGTAATTTGCCAAAGCTCATGAATTCAGATTTATTTCAATGTGGTTTAATCATGGTTCAATTACTGGGAATGGTCAATCATATGGAATCACATCACCATTCAATTTTACAAGTTTTGTTTCTCAATCAATTATTATAAAATCTCATGGTAACAATTCTTGCGAAACGGTGAAAATATATCAGTTCATATCAATACTGAATGAATTTAAACCGCTTTCCGCTTTCACGATTAAGTAAATTGTTGGGTAACAGTTCACCTTTCACGTGTAATTTATTTCTGTTGCATAATTACCACTGATTCAAGGGTATGTGTTTGTAATACTTGTTAAATTGAATGCCAAAGGATTTACACAATTGAAAGATAATGTTACATCTTGCAAGAAATTCACATTATAATTTTGTCTTCCGAATCTCAATCATGTCAAAGTTGCTTCCCGTCTCCTTACAAGTCAATTAATAATGATGTCCAAATATCATTGTGTTTTACTTGTTTGAAACTTTAATTCATCAATCAAATCGTTTAATCATTCTCACGTTGGTGCTGATAAACTCATTGTGATATTGATTGTTTTTGTTCTATAATACTTACTCAAAGCGTTTCATCAATCTGCTCTTGGGTAATCGTATGTTTCAAAAGCAATGCTTCACAAATCATCATGATCTGAATTTATTACACGCCTTGTTGTTCAATTGTGTAAATTGTATCAATTGAAAATAAACATTCAACTATCTGCACCTTTTCATGATTTCTTTTTAGGTGAACTTCATAATAAACCGCTGTTAAGTAATATATCGTCCATTGTGTTTTAATACTTTGATGTAAATTTTTATGCAATTCAGAAATTCTTTTCAAGTTTTACTTGTCTGATCATTTCTTTTGCAAGTTCTTGAATGTCATTGTCATTTCTTACACTTACTCATGAAATATTTATTGTTATTCAATTGTTATTTGTGATTTCATTGTTTGGTATTATCTTTCATGAAGTGTTTGGAACAAAAAGCTCTGGTCATTTCTCACCAACCAAATATGTATTTCACATTACAACTGGTCATCAACCAGCTTTTTTTCATGAAACCAAACTTTTTAATGAAGCCACCGCACTGTCATATTTTGATTTTGCACTTGAAACCACACTTTGTGCCGCACTTTTTACACTATTCCATGCGTTTTTGATTCTTTCAACAACTCATTCAATAGCACCAACAAAACTTTCAACCCAACCAAGAACCGTATCAATTCATTCTCTGAATTTTCATTTGATATTTTCCCGCATTGTTCCGAATGCATTTGTTAATGCTGTATCAATATTTTGTGCCATTGTGTTTCAAATTTCTGCCACCGTTTCCCAATCTCATGTGAATAAAGCGATCCAGAATTCAAATCACAATTTTAATGCGTCTCGTAAAGCTGTAAATATTCCAATAACTGAATCTTTAATTGCTGTTACTTTTTCAGTAATCCATGTCCATGCACTTGTTAATTTTTCTGCAATCCAATCAAGCAACGGTCAAAACAAATCTTCTGTTACTTTTTGGATTGTTTCCCATGTGCTTTTTGTCAAATCAACAATTCAATTCCATGCTCATTCTCGATCTCATGAAAAAACTTTCATTAAAATATCGATCGTTTTGAATGCTCATTCAAGGATTCAACCAATAATATCAAGTCAAGCACTAAAAATATTTCAAATTGCGTCCCATAAACCACGCAATATTTCTTTTACAGTTTCTCAATTTTCTTCTCGCCACGCTTGGAATTTTTCAATTCGTGGTTTTACTGTTGCCGAAATTTTATCAATCACTTCTTGCGTTTTTTCTCTAATTCATCAAAAATTCGTTGCCCATGCAACTCATAACGCCGTTACTCATGCAATTATTCGTCAAATTGGTCAACTCAATAATGTAAATGCTGTCGTTAATCATGGTAAAGCCAAAGCCAATCATGAAATCATTGCCGTTAATCATGCAACCGCTGTGATTACAGTAAAAATTGTTGCTGTTAATTTTGGATTCTTTTCAATCCAACCAACAACTTTTTCAATAATTGGTGTAACTGCCTTTAATAATTTATCAACAACTGGTATTAATGCGTCACCAATTGTATTTTTCATATTTTCCCACTGTGCATTTACTCTTGCCAATTTTTCTTGCATTGTTTCTTGCACATCTCATGCTTCTGCAAGTTCTTTTTTTCATTGTGAAACAACTGCATTTACTAATGCTTGCTTCTTTTCTGCTTCTGTTAATTGATCCACAGTTTTTCAAAGTTGCTGTGCATAAAGCTCTTGTGCTTCACCTTGTTTAATAACGATTCACAAATTGTCCAAAATCTGAACTGATCATCTTCATAATCATGTTACAATATCGTCCAAAGCTTCTTCCATTGTTCTTCACATCGCCTGCCCCTTTACACGTGCAATTTCCATAATCGTTGACATATCTTCAACATTTGAAACAATTCATAATGAATATGCTTTGTTTGCTTGTGCCATTAATTGTGTATCTGCAACGGTTCACTTTGAAGCTTTTCTCATTGCTTTCAACATCTCATCACTTGCAATTCATGCACTTTGTGATAATCTTTCGAAACTTCTTTGTAAAGGTTCGTTTTCTATTGAAGCACTGATAAAACTTTTTCACAATAAAGCCATTGATCATGCAACTGCCGTTGCTGTAATTCAAATTTGCTTTAATGTTTTTTCGGTGTTTTTTCACCATGAAAATCAATTCTGCAACTTCGTTGCTTGCTGTTCGATTTTCGAAACTCATTTCGAAACATTATCAAGCTCTTTGCTTGCTTGATTATCTGCTGATATTTTAAGTTTTAAATCATATTCTGTGCTTGCCATGTGGATTATTTTTTATGTGATGAAACTTTGGATTTTTGCTTTTCTCTTTCTGCTTGAATATGTTCCCGTTTTCTTTCTTCTTGGATCATTGCAAAGTGTAGATTAAGAACATGTTCACTTTCATTGTCTAAATCCGACGGCTTGCAATGATATAATTCTTTAATCAATATATAATCACGGTGTTCTTTACTCAATCATTTTCATGAACGTAATGTTTTTGCGAATTGTTCAAGAATTTCTTTACTTCTTACTGGGTATTTTCATTTTTTCCACTTCTTCAAGAACTTTTTCGTAATCTTCAACCGTCAATCAATCAACTTCTTCTGCTGTTAAATTTGTCATTGATGTAATCAAAAAATCATTTGCCTTTTGTCAATTTGCGATTGTGATTTCAATTTCTCACGCTTGCAATTGCTGTGGTGTTGCTTTTAATCAATCGAGAAGAATATCATTGTATTCACGATCAATTTTTCTTGTATAAACGTTTGAAATGGTGATTTCTTTTTCTGCACCGTTAATTGTTACTTTCATGTTTTCCTTGTTTAAGAATTAAAGAAGCCTTGTTTTAAATACGTGCTTACAGATAAACAAGGAAAAACTGCAAGCACGTGATATATTAATATCAAACTGAATCGCTATTTAATAATAATACTTCAATTGATGTTCCGTCATCATTGCTGTATTGTCCAGTAAATCACATTGTTTGTTTAATGATTTCGTCGTTTGAATCTGTTTTTGTCCATTCACTGAATCAAACTTTCATTAAATCAACATAAATTGCTGGATAAACTCATGTTGCCAAAGCACTTGCATTTGTATTTATTGCGTAGAACCTAACGGCTTTTTTCTCTGAATTTAATACGTAATCACGTAATGTTGTTGATTCGTATACTGCTTCAAAGTCTCATTCAATACCGAATTGCTGATTATAAATATCTGCAATATCTGTATCACCAAAACATTGAACATCTGTTAAATTCTTGTTTATTGCAATTCTGAAATTTTGCATACATTGTTCACTTGCACTGTTCAATGAAGCTTCATCATTTGCAAATTTTACACCTGCCATGCTTGCTGTAAATTCATTTTCAGTTGCATATGCTGGAGTAACGCTTCCTTGTATTGGTTGCATTTGCTTTCACATAAATTCTGCACTGAATTTTACATAATCTGCAACTTCACATGATAATTCCAAATTATTTATCATACAATATGGTGCGTAACTTCCAGCAACTGGATCATCATCATAAAGTGTAAATGTTGGGTGTGTGTTGTTTTGCAATACTTCAAAGAAATGTCCAGCATGTGATTTTGTTGCTGACATTGTCCATGTTCCATTTGTAACACTTCATGAAACATCTTTGTCAAAATAATAATATGTTGTTACTCAATCATTTATTATTTTCTTCAAAGTTGCTCATCATGTTGTAACATCTCATCTTGCTGGTGTTCATCATGTTGGTGTTCCAGTTACTGCATATACTTTTGTGTATTTTCACAAAGCACCGAGTAAAAAGAATCACATTGAATAATCTTTTGCAACTCCTTGAATTGTTAAGTTTGAAGAATTCTTTGTTGTAAAAGAATTATAAACTCCGTCGATTACTCCGTATCATGATTCATCTGTTACACTTTCAATGCTTGGGTTTAAAACTCCGCTTTCTTTTGCAATCCATACGCTTGGTGCAACCGCTGTTCATCTTGTTGCTTCTTTACCAAGTCAAATTGCTGATAATCTTCCGATGTATACCATTTTTGTAATTAATTAAATGCTAAAAGGTTTTTTTATTCTTCATCTTTTCATTCAGATTTTTTCTGAACAATTTCCCTTGCTTTTTCTAATGCTTCAATCATTGTTTTTCATTCAATGATCAATCACCATTTTGGAAATGAATATTTCCTTACACCATTATCGTTCACGATTTTTACGTGTTGTTCGATTTCTGGTTTTTTTTCTTTACATCATTTGCATGCCATGATTTATTGTTTTTTATGATATAAATTATTTTGTCATTGCTGTAAATGAACAATTGACTTCAAACACTCTGAATGGTTCTTGCGTGTTTGCAAATCACCAATTATATGTGTATTCACACTTTATCGTGTATCAATCATCATTATTCCAAACAATAGTTTCAATTTCCTTTAACTTCTGAATCACCATATCTGCAACAACTCTCATATTATCTTCAACTTCTGAAAAATTTTTCTGAATTCTATCAATTAATCTTATTTTGTAATTCAATTCTGTTTGATAACTGCAAGAATCAAGATATTTTACATTTCCATTATCTGGGGTAATGATAATTGCTGGTAAATTTATTCAATCTTCAATCTTTATGTCATGGTTATAAACTGCTCAAATTCTTGCCGTTTCTCACGTTGCGATTTCAAGCATTTTATTATATAATGCGTATCATATTGCCTTGAATGAATATGTTGTTTCTGTCATTATTTTTTCATATTACTTTGTAAATCTTCCAAAATTATATCATTTATTGTGTCCATATGTTCCGTGAACGCTCTTTTCAAATAGAATGTTGTTTGTGGATTTTTTCTGTTTGAATATTCTCTTAAACTTGCATAATCCAAAGGTGAACCAACCACCACGAATCATCTATTGATTGAATTGAAATCTTGATTTAAACTCTTTCTCAATGATCATGTCAAATATGGTGCGTTTTCCTTTGCATTGTTTGTAATTTCATTTCATACATCAACCAATATAATTTGAACAACTGCATTTACTTTATCGTTCAATCACATCAATTGTTGTATATCTCATTGCAAATTTAATTTCATTCACTTTCAGACATTATAATTTTGTAAAATTTTCTTTTTGATCCATTCCAGCTTTGTATTGATTTCACAATATATGCTGTTCAATCAACAACAATTTTGTCTCAAACAACATTTCATGAATATTCGCAATACAATTTCTTCATTTTATAAACTGTTGCTTCATCAAATCCGTCTGATTGATCCAAAGGTTGCACATTACACGCAAATCTTACTCATTCTGAATCATACGATGAAACTCAATACTGGTTTTTTTGGTATCAATACCTTGTTGCCGTTTTATTATATAATATCATGAATGTTTATATTGCTAATGTAAAATTTTTGAATTTATCAAGCATGATTTTAAAACTGAAATATATTTCATCAATTGTTTGGTCTGTTGTTTTTCAACCGTAAACAATTTGTTCGTCTCATAATTTATATGATGAAACTCAAATATTTAATTCAGATTTTAATTCATCTGATAATTTTCAACATGCAAGGATCATTTCAATTAATTTTAAATCATCTGGTAATTCATCTGTTCATTCATTATCTCTATTATATCAAGCTGTGTATTTAATAGTGATAAATCCGAAATCTGAATTTACATCAAGCGATTTAAAAATAATTCTTCTTTGATTTGCAACCATGTAATCAGTTCATTTTGTTCAAGAATAATCTGATCCATTGATTTGAGAAATACTTTGAACTGGTTTGTTTTTCAAAAATATGTTGTATCAAAATGAATTTGTATACACTTTTCTTAAATCAATTTGTTCTTCATATTCTGCTTGATCGAAACTGTCAACACCGCAAAGATGATTCAATAATTCACATGCACTATTTAATGCAAGTGTTAATTGCGAATCCTTGCTTGTATCTTCACTATCGATTCATAAATAAGCCTTGAATTGTGATAAACTTGAATACATTGTCTTTATAATATTTTATAAATTATTTCTTTGTTGATTTTTTTGCTGGTTTTTCTTCGCTTTCAACCTTTTCATTTTCTTTTACTTCTTCAAAAATGTTTGGGTAATTTCTCAAAAGAGAATCAAACCACCTTGTTTCAAAAGTTGCTCATGCTTTTATTTCTTCTCAATCAACAAGCTGTGCTTCTTTTGAAATATTTTTTAATTTCTTTGTCATGATTATTGATTAATAAGGTTATAAATTCTCGCACGGCTCAATAAAGAACCGTGCAAGATATTATTTGAAGCTTTGATTATTAAAGTGTAACATTTGCTCATAAAGCAACTACCTTTCATAATCCAGCTTTTTGGTTTGCAATTCCGAAACCGAACTCCATTGTTGCTGTCAATCTTACACCCTTTCATGGATTTGTTGAAAGCTCAATTTCAAGTGGCTGTCCGAATCCGTATTGAATAGCTGGTTTATAAATACAAGCGAATGATCACTTTGTATTATCAGATGATGTTGCTGAAACTGTTCCGTCTGCTTTTGTTAAAGCTGGGAAGTCTCTTGCAACCAAAACATCGATTCCGAATGCTTTTGCTAATACACCCTTTACGATTGTTGCGTTTGGTCAGAATTTATCCATTGTGATAACTTCTGCTAATGCAAGCATTTTATCGTAAACATTTGAAGGTGTAAGGAATAGCAAATTATCTAAATCTGCTTGGAATCCAGCGTCAATTCCACCTTTAACTGAAAGTAAAGAAGCACTTGTTAAAGCACCAACTGAAATTACAGTATTTGCAATTCCAACCTTTCTTATTCAGTTATCTTGCTGTGCATAATAAGCTGTTCCGTCAAATGTTCCGTTAATGTTTCCAGTTGTTGCACTGTCAGCATTAATTATTGAAGCGTCAACAGTTCTTGCGGCACTTCTGTTAATTCTTTCTCTTACGATATTTTCAAGATCACCAACAGAATAATTTAATTCTCTTTTTGATATTGTAATATCAAGAATGAATTGTCCTTGTGAAACAAGAACTTTATCAGAATGTGGTCAATTATCAGCTGGTGTAAATGAAGCCGCACCAGTTGCCCATTCTGTATTTCCTTTAAATAATTCTGCTTCACCAATTACTGGAACATATGCACTTATTGGCATATTGTTTCCATGATTTCATGGTAAAAGATTCAATAAACTTGAATACTTTGGCAATAAATCCAAAGCTGGATCCATAACAACATTTGTTGGAACAAGTTCAGTTCAGAAGTTTGTTGCACCAGTGTTCATTACTTCATTGGCTTTTGTTTCTTCAACAACTTCTTCTTTAACTTCTATTCAAGCAAGTTTTTTTGCTTGTAATGCTAATTCTTTTAGGTTCATGATTAAATAAATTAATGATTTAAAAGATTAATTATGTTGCATTTTCTTTAAAAGCTCTGCAACTTTTCAATATCATGTGTTCTTTGTTGCGGGTGCTTGATAAGAACTTCATGATTGAATTGCTGTATTTTTTATTGCATGATCTAATTGCATTAATACTTCAATTGTTCATTTCATCAATTCTTGATGATTTGATAATTGCTGTTTTAATGATTTGATTTCTGCGTCTTTTTCACTCAATTTATCATTGAATGATTTTACAAATGATTGAAATTCAGCTTTTTCAATTCATTTGAATTCAGCTTTAATTGATTTGCTGTTTTCAACGATTTCTTCGTTGCTTGTTTCATCAACGGCTTCTTCGTCTGATGTAGTTTCAACATCATTTTCAGAATCTTCGCAATCGCTTTCTGCTGGTATTTCAGAATTTTCATCTGCTGGTTTTTCTTCTTCGCTTTCTTCTTTATTTTCAATATCTTCTTCAATGCTTTTTACTGTTTCTTCAATTTCTTCTTCTGTTACTGGGATTTCTTCTTCATCTTCAACAACATCTTCTTCATTATTTGAAGTATCGTCATCATCGGCGATTTTTTCTTCGTTGCTTTCTTCTTCAACTGCTTTGTTTTCTCATTCTTCATTTTCTTTATGGAATTCAACATTACCATTTAATGGTTCTTTTTCTTCTTCTGATAATTCTTCGTTATCTGCTTCAACAACTTCTTCTTTTGCTTCTGCTTTTGGTTCTTCATCTTCTTTTGTTTCAATTTCTTCTTCTGATTTAAAGCATGAATCAAAAGATTTTACCAATGCAAATGGATTTGCTGGAACTGAAACAAGAGAAATTTCAAATAATTCCAAAGCTTTAATAACATTTGTGTAACTGTATTTTCATTCAGCGTCCACGTTTTCGATTGTTTCATAATCTTTTACGCTGTATCAAATACTGAATGTTCTTAATACACCATTCTTTAATTTTGAAAATACTCAATCTGTATCTTCTGTAATTTTGGCTTTTATGAATAATCCTTTATCGTCAATACTTGCTTCAATTACATTTCCAATTGGTTTGTCCATGTCATGCTGTAACAATACGATTGGATTTGTCATGTATTGCTTTAAAGTTTCTTCAAATGCTGTTGGTTCAACAACATCATTCATGCGGTCTTTATCTTTGGTTGACGCATATCATTCGATTTCGTATGATTTATTTTCACCGTCAATTATTTCTTTAACGGATTTCTGATCACATACGATTTGAAAGAACTCTTTGTCCTTGATAAGTTTAAATTTCATCTGATATAAATTATTAAATAAATAATTACCTTTTTCTTCTGTATTGCATTGTGCAACGACAGTTCACTCATCACGGTGGCATATCAACTCAAACACTCGGGTAAATATAATCTAAATCGCACCGTCATTCATCTTCGGCTTGTTGGTGTTCAAGTCTAACACGATCATCACCAACCGTCAACCGCTTCTTTTCCATTTCAATTCATGCTTCTTGTAAAGCAAGCATTGGTTGTAAATTTCCATATTCAAACGCTTTTGTTGTTTCGGTTACTGCAATTGCTCTTGCTCTTGGTAATCAAAACAATTTATCATCAATTGCGTTTATCTTTAATTGCATTACATCTCGACTTTCATGGTTATCAATTCACTGTTTTAAAGTATTTATAACATCTCGTTTTGTGGTATGTGATATGCTTCACTTATAATTCGAAAGGTTTAATTCTCATCGATGATTTGCATATTCACTTGGCTTGTTTGGGTAATAATCAATCGCTTCTTCTCTCAATAATTTACTGAATTTTCTGTATTGCGTTTTGTATCACCTTTCAAACACCTTTTCCAATGGTAACTCCATTTCTTCAATTAATACTCATATTCACATTGATCTTCGGAATCATTCCATTGGATCATCTCACCGTATTTCATCGGTTCGATTTTTCTTTTCTTCTGGGTATAAATGCACATGATCGTTTTGTAATATACTGTATTCAATGTTTATTATGTAAACGTGGTTTTCGTATAAGTCTTTTACATGATCTTCAAGATATTTTCTTTGCTTCTTAAAAGATTTTTGAATAATCGAATATATTTTTGCTTCTTTACGTAATAAGTTTCTGTAATCTTGTGATAACATTTTTTAATATTCATCTCATGGTAAAGTTGCGTCCAATGCAATATCTTCTAACAACACTGAATTTCTTGAAGTTATTGGTTTATCTGCGTTTTCATCTTTCAATGGTTCAAGTCAACGATCTATTCTTGCTTCATTTATCGTTATAATTCCAGTTTGAACATCTGCTCTTTGTCCATTCAACCATTCTTGCGTTTCCTTTAATTGTTCTGAATCAGATTTAATCCAATATTTTTCGAATAAATCTGGTCTGAACATCTGCAACAATTTATTTAATATTGCGTCAAAGTCTGCTTCCATTGGTTTTATTGTTCATTCAAGGAATTCTTCCTTTTGATTTTGTCCATTATTATAATTCACATCTTCAACGTATCATAACATTGCTTTTGGCACTCCAAACGCACTGCATATTTTATCTGTGGTCATTTTTCTTTGTGATATGGTTTCCATATCTTTTGCTGTTAATGATAATTGCTTTACATCTGCAATTCATCATGCAACAATTGTTTTATGTGCATTCTCACTTCACTTGAATTGTGCATTAAACATATCAACGGCGTTTTGCTGTTCTTCTTCGGTTAAATTACCGTCCAATAACAACATCATATCTGGTCTTGCACTGTTCTTGTAAAAGCTGTAATTTGTTTTTAAAGCTTCCAAATCAAGAACTGCGTCATATAATATACTTGTTAATATTCACATTCAGTTTAAAGTATTGTTTACGTCATCTTCAAACTTGAAATATCATATTTCATCTGCATTGTATTTTTTTGTGTGTGTTCAATTTTCAACAACACTGTATCAAACAATTACTCAATCTCTTACAATTTTTGTAACTGCTCTTGAATCGATAATATCAAATCTGATTGTTTCACCGAATGCGTTTTTAATTGGCTTTACATATAATTCTCATGAACATAAATAATTCATGAAAAATTTGATTTTGAATTTTGCAAATGTTGGAACTTTGAATAAATCAAAAACTTGATCTGTAACAACATTATCTTCAATCGTTTGGCGGTCATTATCTTGCAAATATATTCCATTCCTTGCTGTGGATCATGCGATTTTTCTTACACATTGGCGAATGTCTCCGTTTTTTTGGTATAGATCATAAAATGTTTGTTTCGAAAAAACAACATCGTTACTGAATAATTGTGAAAGATTTATTCAGTTTGATTGTTGGTATGATTTTTTCTTTACTCTTGAAATATTAATTCAGAATAATTGCATGCATGTTTATATTCATTTAAACAAATGCATTATAATCACGAAATAAAAATATCAAAGCTTTAAATATATAGAAAAAAACGGCGTTTTCGCCGTTTCTCATTTTTAATTTATTTGTGATTACCTATAATCCATACAATCATTCACTTGTCATTTTGTCGCCGTGCAATACATCACCGCATTTCATCAAACAAATGTTTTCACACTTGCAACACCATTTACATCAAGTGAAAGATTCCTTGCTTGTCAACGTGTTGTTGAATCAATAGTATCTTCAATTCATAAATCTGGTGTATTTGTAAAGAATATTCAAATAACATTATCTTCGATTTTTTCTACTTTCTCAAATTCTGGAGCTTCTGCTTTCATTAATTCTGTGATATGATCCATTCTTTCTTGAACAACATCTTTTTTAATTTCTTGCTGTTGTGTTGGTGCATTTGTTGCTGGTGTTCAATCCATATTGCTTGCAAGAAATACACAAAAGAAAAATATCAATACCCAAAACCACCATTTCTTTAAAATTGATTTCTTTGGCTGTTCTTGTTTTTCTGTCATTGGCAAATGTGTTAAAATATAAATTGCTTTTATAATAAAGAAACGGTTACGTATTGCAACCGTTCATTCATGTATACGAAGTGAAAAGATAATAAATTATTCTGATTCTTTTTCAACTTCTTTATGAATATCAATCTTTGGTAATTTCTCAATATCACAATCAACGATATTTTCAAAATCTTTTTCGTTTACCTTTTTCAATTCCTTATAAGTCAATCACAATTCCTTTTTTGCGTCGTTCATAATATCAACCCACGCATTATAAACTGCGATGTTTTGTAAAACTCATAATTGCATGTTCTTTGCTTGCGTAATTGCATTAATGATTCAATTCATAATGTTTGCAAGCTCTTGGAACTTTTTCATTGGATCAATATTTGATTCCAAATGCTTGTCTCTTTCAACCTTGAATCCATTCTCACATAAATCTTCCATTTTTGTGAATTGTGGATTTTCATTAAACTCTTTTTGCATGATAATATAATTAATAAATTAAAAACTTTTTAAATAAATCCATATACTTCGTTTATTTCATCTCTGCATTTATCACAATATAAAGCTTCGGATCATCTGAATTTTTGTGATATTTTCTTTCAACATTCACGGCAATAATTATTCTTCGAAGTATTCGTCGAGTTTGTCTTTTTTTTCTTCAAGGTATTTTCGGAATTCATAAAGCGTGATTTTGGTTGTTGGTCTGCATGTTTCATTGTGTGTTGTATCATGGTGTAAAAATTCTAATACAAGTCTTTCCGCTCAAAGCAATTCCAATCATTCACTGCGAAATGAATTTCGTGGTTTTTCTTGTTTATTTTTATCTTTCGCTTTTTGCATTTTTTCTTTTAGAATGAAGAAATAAAAAATTTATTCCTTGTTTCTTGCATTGTAAACAACATCGAATCAACAAGATCATCATGTTCTGCGTTTGGAAATGATTTTAATTCGTAAATTAAATCATCGTTTCATGGTGCGAAATACACACGTTTTTCTTCAAATAATACTTGTTTTTCCAATAATCTTGTTGTTTTATCTTTGATTGTTTTCTGCTCTTGAACCGCAAGTCACATATTGGCAAATACTGTTTTTAATACTGCTTGATATGCAACCGTTTCAACAATTACACGTTTGGCTTTTCGTTTGATGTATAAATTTTTCACTGTTTCACTTGCACGTTTTATATTCTTTTCCACTCACTCCAATCAAACGCTTTCAAGTATGTAATATTTATCTTTTATTCTTCATGTTGCACATACTGCGAAACGATCCGTTCATTCTTTTTCACTTACTGCTGGATCAACACCAATTACAACTGAATCGTATTTATAACTTCTGCATTCATGATCAATTTGAATCATATCACTTGTGATTATGTGCTGTCAATTTGCATATGGAATTAATAAATAATTCTGATTAAACGATATGCTTCAAAGTCTCTTGCGTTCGGTTTCAAGTGAAACATATCTTTTTGCAACTTCACGGATTCATTCATTCAATTTTTGTGCTTCTTCATCTGTTTCAACAAATCTATTCCAAACAATATTTTTATGTTCATCGTATATTGGCAAGTTTATAATAACTCGGCTTGAATCATTTTTGATATGTTCTTCAAATCTCGGAACGATTCAATCTTCATATATCGTATTTCATAAAAATATTATCTGTGTGGATCATGTGGTTCATCATAATACTTCATTCAACATGAACTCAAAATTTTTGTCAATTTTCTTTCTGCTTTGGCAACTTGCAATTGTATCAACATCATCAAACACCAATAAATCTGGTCTAAATTTTCCATCTGGTGCGGTGTAATTCTTTCAACGTGGTGATGTTCAAAGGCTCATTGCTCTTACATAACAGTTGTTTTCTGTGACAAATTTATCAATTCTTTTTATTTTCTTTTGTCCTTGTTTAATCACTGTTTCTGGGTAATACAAGTTTCAATAATCTCTGCAAAATCTTTCTCACTGGTCTGTATCATTGATGAATGAATTGGCAATGTATGTTAAATTTTCTTCTGCATTATCAATTGTTTGTGAATACCACATGATATTACGGCGTGTTTTATATGCAATGCAATATGAAACATACATTTGGGCAATAGTTGTTTTTGCACTTCATCTGAATCACTTGAAATAAACATTTTTTCATGATTCCAAAGCTTTATAATATCTTTGTAAACATTCTGGTGTATCAAAGCTGTAATATTCCTTGTAATAGAATTTGCAAAAGTCGAAGAAATTGGTTGAAAAATACGTTTTTCTTAATAATGGGCTTTTATTGAATATGTTTAATGCTTCTTCGTATTTCATTTATTTTATATTTTGTAAATTGTCAATATGGTGTATTTTTCATTTCCCTTACGGTGTGATTTTCATAAACACCGCTTTTTCTTTATTTGCTTGACTTTTTCAATATTTCTTTTAATGCTTCTTTTTCATCATCTGTTAATTCTGATCTTTCTTCCTTGTTTGTATTCTCTGTCTTTGAAATATTAGTTGGTAATCACATTTCCGTTCTTTTGATTTTCCAGATATTCATTATATCGTTGCTGTTTATCTTTCTTGGCTTTCAATCTTCACCAACTGGATTAAACTGTTCTTCCATTCGCTGTAATATTTCATCTCAAATCATTTCGTAACGTTCCAATTTTTTTGAAACATCATCAACCGCTTCTTTTCATTTCTTCTTTAATGCTTCCAAATATATTTTCTTTTTTCGTTCTTGTTTTTCTTTTCACCGTCATTTGGTTCTCCTTGTTCGCTCTGCATTATATGTGATTCATTTATGAGTAATATATGATTTCACTTCGTCAAAATCAGAAAGCATGAATTCCATTTTTATTTTGTCATAATCTCGCTTTTGCTTTGGCATTATTTATTTTGTAACAAGTAAATACAATATCATGGCATTTCTGAAACTTGCATTGTTGCACATTTCAATTTATATGGTAATAGCATGATTCATAAAATAACACATCATATAATGATCATTAATATCAACCATTCTGAACATCACATACTTTTTCAATTGTATTCTAATTTCATTATTGTTTTGGCTTTGGATTAAATTTTTGCACCGTATTTAAACTTTGTAATATCTATTTTCATTTCTGCACAAATTTTCCTTAACTCTTGATTCCTTTCAATTAATCGTATTACATCAATGCTTCACTTTCACATATATTCAATATGTTTGGCTTGTAATTCTTCATATCTTCACGGTCGCTTTTCATTGAACCATTGACTTGCTTCTATTGGATTTTTATGTCGCCGATTTATGTGGCAATTATAACATAATGCTTTTATGTTGTATGGATCGCTTGCAAGTCTATGATCTCTTGCTTCATTGATTATGTGGCTTGCATGTATTGCTGTTTCCTTTATTGTTTTTCAACAATGCTGGCATGTATAATGATCTCTTGCTTTTGCAATTAATTTTGCAATTTCCACATTTTCATCATTCAACTTTTTTTTATCAATCTTTGGTTTTTTGGCTTTCTTTGGCATAAATGAAAACACCTTTGAATTAAATCAAAGGTTCTACAAAACAATAATTACTTATGCATACACAAAATATAATTATTGTCTTGTAGAATGCAAAATCTTATTTACTTTTTTATTCCAAAATTCACAAAATAAAAGTTATTGGGTTTTCTTGAATTGATAAGATCATTGTAATTGTATTTTCCAATTTTATGCTTTTACATGTTGTATATGGTGATGTTGTATATCAATATGTTGGGTGTGTTTTATCTAATGTGTAAACTTCTGTTCGTGTGATTTTATTATTATCACATAACCATTTTACGAATCACATTTTCTTTGATATTATATGCACATCATCAAATCTCATTGTGTATTTGAAATATCATTTTTCTTTGAATTTTTCTTCCCGCCGTTGGTTGTAATAATCAACAAATTTTTTCCATTGTGGATCATTGCTTTTTATGGTTAAATCTTTGCGATATTGTTTTTTTGGCATGTTATTAAGATATATTAATAAATAATTTTATTCAATATTGGCTCTTGGGCAATTTTCTTGAAAATATGTTCTTAATCTATTTGTCACACAACTTGATGTTTCACAACTATTATACATTTGCACAACATCATATGTTATTATTTTACACGTATAATATCTTTCATCTTCTTTCTTTTCTGCTTCTGCTTGCTTTTTGAAAGCTTTTAATTTGCTTTTCGGATTATCATAATAACAATTCATATTGCTTGTATCTAATGGTCATTCAAACGGAACTTTTGTTCAACATAATGGCGTTTCTTCGTCAACTTCTTCTTCGTATGGTGTGCATATCGTATCTAATTCATGCATTCATGATAAATATATGTAATCTCAATCTTTCCATTTTATTACTCATATATAAGAATCTCATATGTATCTTTCATCGCAAGTTATAATTTGTGGTTCATCTGGTGGTATTTGTCAAATATACCGTGCAACAACCAAATACATTGAAATCATAATTACAGTTGCTGATATTATTAATCGTTTCATTCTCTGGATTTTTTAAGATGTAAAATTGTTTAAATAATCGGAATTTCCGTTTTTTCTGCTATTTTCGGAAATTCCGAATTTCTTAATATGCAAGTGAAAGAATAAGAAACAATATTGAAATAATTAATTTCGTATCTTTTAATGTGACAATATATGTCACCGCTCGCACCATTGATAATATTGTGAATAATGTATGCATTATTTCATCATTACTGGTTTAAAAGATTGTGTTTTCTCGTACTTTTCCAATTTTTTGTTTGCTTCTTTTAATTTCCTTGCAAGTAATTGAAATCAATCTGCAAATTGTCTGATTTGATTTTTCAATTCTGCATTTTCGTTTTTTAATATCATGATTTCTTGCTTCATATCTTTTTCTTTATTCAATCTTTGTAATTGTAAATCTCGTTTCATTTGGTTCATGTAAAACTTTTTGTCTATTGGATTTTTCATTTTGTTATGAATTGTGATGTAAAAATATTTGATAATCTGCTTTTACCTTTTCAATCTTTTCAAATATTTTATTTGCTTCTTGCGGTTCTTCTATTGATTCGTATTTCTTTAAAAGATCATTGATGATTTTCTCAAATGCTTCTTTAAAAACTCTTGCTTCTTCTTTGCTGTATGTGATATTAATTCATGAATATTCTGGCTTTAATTCGTTTTTTGTTTGTGCGTGTTGTTTTGGCTTGTAAACACTGTTGCAATATTTCCTTGTTTGTTTTTGGATTGCTTCTTCTCGACTTCGTCAATGCTTCACCCTATCGTAAAAGCAACTGTAACTTACTTTTCAATATCTTCATCATCAATGTTCTTTCCAATAATCTACAATTGAACATTGTGCGTTCATTCTAAATCTTGGTTTTGAAATAAATTTAATTGCTGTTTTTCATCTTGTAATATCTGTTCTTTCTGACATCGTGCTTTTAATCTGTAATAATAATCATAATTTGATTTCCAAAGGTGGTTTTTATTATTGTATTTAATCATCTGTTCGATTTTCAATTTCACCATTTCTTTTCAGAATTTTTCGCACAAATAATTAAATCTGAATGAATCGATTAATACATAAACAATTCCATTTACTTCGTATGTGAAATATCTTTCACTTACAACAACACGTCCGCCGTAATATTCTTTTTCAAACGGTGTGAACTTGCATTCTTGCAATTCTTTTTTTGGTGTTCTGCTCATCATTGCTTTGTGACATTCTTTACATTGGCTTTGTAATCAATCTCTTTTCGAACAATTTTTATTGAATTCTGTAATTGGTTTTCGTTCCTTACAATGTGAACAAAATTTCTTTTCGGTTGCTCGCTCTAATTCTGCAACTCTTTCTTTTAAACGGCTGTTTTGCTCTCTTAATGTATCAACAACCACCTTACTTATTCATTTTCTCATGAATAATTTTTTTATTCGTTCAAACATGTTTTGTTTAATTATGAAATAAAGATTAATTCTGATTTACCTTTTCTACATTGTGTGCAATTAATCATATTGCTTTTAATAATCTGTTCTTTTCTCATAATGCTTTTTCTTGGTATCTAATATGTCACTGATAATGTTCTTTTTGAACTTTCCATGCATTCAACATATTTTCCTTTTCTTCTTTGTGGCTTTCAATTTTCTTTTTGTCAATTTTATGCTGTTTTACTTTTTTCATATATTTTTCTCTTACAAGAAACAAGCTTTGTCAAATTGCTGGTTCTAAAATCTGATCATTAAATTTTGTTTCCTTTAAAGTTCCGTTTGCGTTCAATACGAATTGAAAGTCAAAGAAATCTACGCTCATTTCTTCGTTAAGAAATGTTGGGTTTACATTGAAAGTGTTTATCACCCCCCCCCCCCCCTTGATTTTGCTGGTTTTCCATTGGCATAATTAATAAGAAATAAATAATTATCTTCTAATACCGAACGTGCTGGCGTTCAAGTTTCCATAAATTGTTGATAAACATGCAACCATGTTTTTTTCTCGGCTTGATTCACTTGTTGCGTATCTTTTTCAATTATCGTTGGATTCATTACATGATCCAGCATTACTCAAACATCAAAGAGTTTTTTTGCTTCATAAATATTGGTTGTTTAATGTTTTACCTATTGCTTCAAGTCATGCTTCCATTAAAGCGTATGTTGGGCGGTCTCCACGATCATTACTTCAAACACTTCATATGTTTTTTGAACCATAACCACGATTTCAACCGCTTGTTTCTGCAACCGTTATGCAAAGAATAACTCATTCTTTAATTCAATAATGGTTTTCAACACTCCATATTGTGCTTGCGTCAAGTCAATATGCTGTTGCAAGTTCCTTGAATCTTTCATGTTCATCTGTTGCTTTAATTTCTGGCATTTCTTGGTGTGTTCAATCTTCTGATAATTTTCAAGGCATTCGGTCGTTTGGTCAACAACCTATTCATCAAATACAATTTCAATTTTCATCATATATCAAAGCTGATAAATCTGTTTCTGCTTTTTGTTCAACATTCTTTGTGAACGCTTTTGAAAGCTCTAATCCATATTTATTCAATAATTCTTCTTTGGCTTGCTCATTGGCTTGATTTAATTCTGCTTGTTTGATTTCAAGCTGTTCCAACTCTGATTCGTTGGCTTCAATTTGATTTAAAATTTTTTGGATTGGCTCTTGTTTATTGCTTGCGTATGTGACAAAGATTCATCACATAACAAGAATAAATAGAACGATTAATGCATAAATAATTATTGTTTTGTTTTTCATTTTATTTGTTTAAGTTGTAAAAGGTTTCGAAATCATCTTTCATTGTGCATGCAACCGTGAATGCTTGCTTTGATGATATTTCTAATTTTTCTGCAAGGATCATTGCAATTCATAACCTTGCAAGGAATCGACTTTTTCATTTTACGGCTCATAATACCGTGTCAATTTCCACTGATTTTGATTTTCAATTATTATCTGCAATGATTTTATTTTTTGTATACGTTATCATGTTTGTAAATTACATGCTAAAATCTTTTTTAATGTGGATTTTTACAATGTTGATATATTCAAGCACGCAATCTGCTTTATTCTGCAATAATTCTGCTTGTAATTTGTGAATTGATATTTCATTATCACGTTGCTGGAATTCTTGCTTTATTAATGCGTCTGCTGTTGAATCTGTATGCACTTTTTTTCATTGCTCGTTTAACATTGCTTTTAATTCAACCATTCTCGCACCCTTTTTAACATCGTTTTGTTGCTTTTCTTCATAATAGGTGCTTTTTAATTCTGTAATTTTATCTTTCATATTTTCCCATAAAGCAACTCGATCAAACATATCTTGATCTGTTAATTTCAATCATTTGGCTTTGAATTTTTCATGCTTTGATATTAATTCATCAACTTCGTTTGCGTTGCTTTCTTGCTTTTGCAATAATTCTGCAACATCGAATTCTTCAATTGTATCTTGATTTGTCATTACCTTGTTTTTTAAGATGTAAATTATTCTGCTGGTTTATCTTCTGGAACTTCTGCTCGAACATCTGCAATTTTCATTTTCATGTCTTTATCTACTGAAAAGAACTTTTGAATGTCCTTTAACAAATCATCTGATGTTGCAAATTTCTTCAAATAATCTGTTTTTGCTTTCAACCTTTCCAAATCTTCATTACTGAATTTTTTTACTTCTGCTTTCTTTGGTTGCTTGTTATCATCTCATGCAACTGCGTCAAGCATATCATTTTCAACTATGTCAAACGCATTCAAATATAAATATCTGCGTTGGTATGTTTCAACCGCTCATAATGCTTGAATTGGTTGACATCATTTCAAATCAACGTCACGCATTGGTGATGTGTATTGAACAATTTGTGTTGGATCATCACAATCAATAATCAATAACGTTGCTGTTTCGTTATCGAATAATACTTGTGTGTATAATCCGTTATCTTTACATAATTCAACAATGGTTGGTAAAAAGTCTCAAAGCTCATAATACTTGAATCATGCATGTTTATTTTCTCATGATTTCTTCAAATTCGCTTGAAGCAATTTGCTTTTTACGGTTTGAATTTTCATGAATAAATTTAATTTTGGTGTTTCTTTATCTGTCATTTTCGCTTAATAACTGATATAAAATTAATTTGCTTGGTTTGGGTATTCTTCAATAAACCACTCAACCGCTGTTTGTCTTTTTGCTCGATCATTACCGAACAACTGCATATATTCATCAAAGTTTTTTAAACCAACACGTCTGATGAATAGCTTGAATCCAACTTTTCATTCAAGTCTTTCGATTTCTTCTTTTGGCATGTTTATTTCGAGAAACGATCTAAAATGTTTTTATAAATTTCCATGTTCAAGCGTGATCATGTTCTTCTTCTTTCATCAACTTCTGCTTGAACTCTTGCACGTAAATTTTTGTCTGAAATCTGCAATAATGCATTGTCGATTTCATCTGCTGGCTTTACGGTTAATTTTTTAATTCTATCAACTGCAATGTAATCACTTCACA
>Ga0326513_10000600_pt1 | contig 30924 bp, 24 predicted proteins | sample 2_2465_0518_D_FD_203654 | JGI IMG/M metagenome (GOLD analysis project Ga0326513, IMG submission 203654) | Bovine rumen microbial communities from UC Davis, California, United States - 2_2465_0518 | ecosystem: Host-associated > Mammals > Digestive system > Stomach > Rumen | place: USA...
TTTTCATCTCATTATCAATGGCACGTGCCACAATATCACGTGGTGCTAACGACAATCGTGGGTCGTATTTCTGCATAAATTCCTCACCATTAGGCAATCGTAATATACCGCCGTAACCACGCATCGCTTCTGTTATCAGATATGCAGGGTGAGTTTCTTGTGGATTGTATAATGCTGTTGGGTGGAATTGAACGAACTCCATACCCTTAACCTTACCTTTAGCGCGATAGACCATTGCTATTCCATCACCGGTTGCTATGTCAGGGTTGGTCGTTGTTGCATATACTGCACCTGTACCACCGGTAGCCATCAATGTGATTTTGGACAGATAAGTATCAATCTTACCAGTTTCAGGATTAAGTATATATGCACCATAACATTCAATGTCAGGTGTGCGGCGTGTAACACGCACTCCCAAATGGTGTTGAGTGATAATCTCCACTGCATAGTGATTTTCAAATACTTCTATATCAGGGTGATTGCGTACTGCTTCCATCAGTCCGCGCTGAATCTCAAAACCGGTATCGTCTGCATGATGCAATATTCTAAATTCTGAATGACCTCCCTCGCGATGTAAGTCAAACGAACCATCATCTTTACGGTCGAAATTAACTCCCCATTTGACCAATTCTTGAATTTGTGCAGGTGCGTTGCGAACCACTTGTTCTACAGCCTCTATGTCAGAAATCCAATCACCGGCTATCATTGTGTCCTCAATATGCTTTTCAAAATTATCTACAGCCAAATTGGTTACAGAGGCTATTCCGCCTTGAGCCTTCGCTGTATTTGCCTCATCAAGCGTTGTCTTGCAAATCAACGCTATCTTTCCCTTTTTCGCTTCTGCTACTTTAAGTGCAAAACTCATACCGGCTATTCCACCACCGATAATAAGAAATTCATACTTTTTTACCATTATATAAAATCAAATTACTAAATTTTCAAATTTAACCACCAATCAACTTATAAACTTATAAACTCATAAACTTAATAAACTCAATCAACTCATCCAACATATTCCAATAATGCCCGTCCCGTATAACTTTCAGGTACTTGCATTATTTCCTCAGGCGTACCGCATGCCACTACCTGACCTCCATCTTTGCCGCCTTCAGGTCCGAGGTCAATCACGTAGTCGGCACTCATGATTACTGCCGGATTATGCTCTATGATAATGATAGTGTGTCCACGTGCTATAAGCGCATTCAATGCACTTAATAATATCTTGATGTCATGATAGTGAAGTCCCGTTGTCGGCTCGTCAAAAACAAATATCGTTTGAGCAATCTTTTCTGTTGAAAGGAAATAAGCCAATTTAACTCTCTGACTCTCACCACCTGATAGCGTACTACTATCTTGCCCCATCTTAATATAACCAATGCCAACATCTTGAAGAGGTTTGAGACGTTTTACGATGCGCTGACATATCACGTTATCTTTTTCTTCCGAGAAAAATTCAATAGCCTGATTGATAGTCATCTCTAAAATATCGTAGATACTCTTACCTTTATATTCAACTTCAAGTACATCTGACTTGAAACGTTTGCCATGGCAATGCTCACATTCTAATACAATATCAGGCATAAACTGCATTTCGATATGTATCTTGCCTTCTCCGGCACACTCTTCACATCTGCCTCCCGGTGAGTTGAACGAAAAATGTGATGGTGTAAAGCCCATCTGTTTTGACAACTGCTGTTCCGCATACAACCTGCGTATTTCATCGTAGGCTTTCAAGTAGGTAATGGCATTTGAGCGGGTTGATTTACCTATCGGATTTTGGTCGATATATTCGATATCTTTGACTTGCGACAAATCACCCTTAAGCGAACCGAAAAATCCTGTTCGCTCTGCTACTCCACCGTAATATTTTTTCAATGCAGGGTAGAGTACACGGCTTACCAAACTTGACTTACCACTGCCTGAAACGCCTGTAACTACGGTCATTACATTCAGTGGAAAACACACCGTAATATTCTTCAGATTATTTTCGCAAGCCCCTTCTACTATGATGGAATTATTCCAAAATCTGCGAAATTTAGGTATGGATATACGTTCTTTACCTGTCAGATAATCAAGCGTATATGAATGTAAACCTTCTTGTTGCTTAACGTTTTTGAGATTTTGGTTTGGTCCTTGATAAACAACTTTTCCACCTAATCGTCCGGCATCCGGACCAATATCTATAATATAGTCAGCAGCGCGAATAATCTCTTCATCATGTTCTACAACTATGACTGTATTACCAATATCACGTAATTGTTTTAATACTTTAATCAACTGCTCGGTATCACGAGGGTGCAAACCTATACTTGGCTCGTCAAGAATATACATTGAACCCACTAAACTGCTACCCAATGATGTCGCCAAATTGATACGTTGACTCTCACCTCCCGATAGAGTTGACGACAAGCGGTTTAATGTTAAGTAGTCAAGTCCTACTTCTGATAAAAATTGTAGGCGAGATGTAATTTCTGTTAGCAAACGCTTGGCTGCTAATGTGTCGGTTTTACTTAATTTGAGTTCCTTAAACCACTGACGCAATTCGCTTATAGGCATTGTTACCAAGTCGGTTATTGTCTTATCATTTATGCGAACGTATGAACTCTCTTTGCGTAATCTGCCTCCCATGCAGTCCGGACAAATAGTCTTGCCGCGATAGCGAGATAGCATAACCCTATATTGTATCTTGCTGTATTGCTTTTCTTCCAACATTTGGAAAAAAGCATTAAGTCCGCGGAAATATGAGTTACCAAGCCATATCAGATGACGTTGTTCTTCGGTTAAAGCATAGAATGGAGTGTCAATAGGGAAATTGAAATTATGTGCAGTCTGTACTAATAAGTCGTTCCACTGACTCATCACTTCTCCACGCCAACATGCTATTGCACCTTGACGGATACTTAATGTCTTGTCGGGAACTACAAGGTCTGGATCGATGCCTATGATATTGCCAAATCCTTCACAACGCGGACAGGCACCTATTGGACTATTGAAATCAAACAAGTGTTCTGACGGTTGCATAAAGGATATACCGTCAGCCTCAAAGCGAATCGAAAAATTAACGTCTTTATTCTTTTCCGAATTATTTAAAATATAGAGTTTGCACTCTCCATCGCCTTCGAAAAATGCTGTTTCTACAGAATCAGCAAAACGGTTGGCTGTCGATTGTTCGCCGTCCGACACTATACGGTCGATAAGCAGATAGAGTTGCTTATATTGCTTGAGCAGTGAATCAGAGGCAAGGCAGTCACTTATTTGCAATGTTGTGCCGGACGCAAACAGACGAGTAAAACCTTGGGAATACCATACGTTAAGACTATCAATCAGAGCACTGCCTGACTTATTTATCGGAGCAAGCAACATTATTTTGGTGCCCTTTGGCTGCGACATCGCATAGTCAACCACATCTTGTGGCTGATGTTTTTTTACTTCCTGACCGGATATTGGTGAATAGGTTTTGCCAATTCGGGCGTATAGGAGTTTTAGGTAGTCGTAAATCTCAGTACTTGTGCCTACCGTACTTCGTGGGTTGCGAGATGTTACTTTTTGCTCGATGGCTATGGCAGGTGCAATGCCGGTTATGAAATCAACGTCAGGTTTGTGCATACGCCCTAAAAACTGACGTGCGTAAGCTGACAAACTCTCAACATACCGACGTTGACCTTCGGCATATAATGTGTCGAAAGCCAACGATGATTTGCCGGAACCTGACAAACCTGTTATAACAACTAATTTATTACGAGGTATGTCAACTGTAATATCCTTCAGATTGTTGACACGTGCACCTTTTATATGTATATATTCGTCTTCCAAGTTTTATTGTATCTTTTTATATTCTTTTGCTCTACGTTGCGCCTCTATAATGACATCCGGATCACCATCATCAAGATATGGTATGCGCAATTTCATTCCTAATTCTGCACCATCCGGCGTCTTCAGTATATCTCGATTGGCATCGTAGATATATACCCAAAAATCAGTCTGACCGTGATAATACTTGCGTGCTATGGCGGCTAATGTCATTCCTCTACCGATCGTTTCATATCTTGGACCATCCTCTGAAGGCTCTTCTGCAAAAGGCTTGGGAGCGGGTATTTCCTGACTTGAAACAACTTCCGGTTCGTTTGCAACTATTGGCTCAGTATTGGTTTGTTCTACGACAGGTTCTTGTTGGTCAACTTCAATTGTCGGTGTAACAACTAAGGTGTCGGATGTTGATACACTATCTGTTGACGTTTGAGGCTCTACTTGTTCTGTTGTTTTAAGTGATCGTATTTTACTTATGGCATCTGCAAACCAATTGTCTATTTGTTGTGGAAATACAAAATATGCCACTATCATTAGCAATAGCAGCGTTGAGATTATAATACCTGTAATTATCAATCCTCTATGACTATTTTCGTCATGTCCACCATTGTTATCTACGGGTTGGTTTATTCTCGGCGGAATAATTTGGCTTGCATTTTGTGATGGTTGATTAGTTATCGGAGCGGTCGTTGAAGTTGCAGTCGGAGTTGAAATTGAAATAATTGGCTCTTGTTCAGGTTCTTTAGTAGGTTCTTGTATCGGTTCTATTTTTATTTCTGGTGTCTCTTCTGCTTCTTGTACAGGTTCTACTACAGGTTCTTCCTCAACCGATTCTTGTATAGGCTCTTCCTCAATCGATTCTTGTATAGGTTCTTCCTCAACAGAATTTTGTAAAGGCTCTTCAATCGGTTTTGATTCTATTTCATCTTTTCGCTCTACAGAAAATGGTTTTCGCTCAAAACCATTGATAACGGCTACTATATCCATAATGCTTTCTGCTTGTTCGCCAAGTTTCTGGATTGGATCAAAGTGTTCCTCATTATCCGGAGTCGATGATTCTGACACAATGGTAGTTGGTATTTCAGAATAAGGCTGATTGACACGCTCTTTGACCGAACTCTCAGGTGTGAAAGTAACTTTATTATATCCTTTTATGGTTATTTCATTACCTGTATTGACATCAACACTCTTGCGCGGTTCGTTCCATTGAATACGTAATGTGCCTAAACCGCTTATACGCACTTGACCATCTTCTTGCAAACCTGCAATTATTTGGTCGAAAAGTGCGTCAATAAAGGTCGAAGCCTCTTTCTCCGATAATCCTTTCTCAGAAGCAAGGCGTTGCTTCAGATACGATATATTTATGCGTTCGTCTTTCATCGTTGGTTAAGTTTTTCTTTGAGTGTTGGCGACAATTTGAAGGATAATTGCTGTTTGGGCGGCACTATAGTTCGCTTTTGAGTAATCGGATTAACCGATACTCGTTCGTTCTTTTGGCGAATTTCAAATGTTCCAAATTCCAAAATCTGAATTTGTTTGCCCTGCATGAGTTCATCAAGCATGATAGATATAGTAGAGTCAAGTAAATCACCTGTCTGCTTTTTTGTCATACCTGTTTGGCTTGAAATGCCGTTGATTAAGTCTTTGTTAGTCATAGTTTTCCAAATATATCAAATTGTTCTACACCGGTTATTTCTACATTGTAAAACTCACCTGTTTGAAGTATTTGATTTGTGGATACAAGTACATCTTGGTCAACTTCCGGTGAGTCGTATTCTGTCCTACCTATGTAATAATCTCCCTCTTTTCGGTCGATAATCACTTTATAGCGATTTCCTATCATGCGTTCATTGATGCTCTGAGCAATGCCTTCTTGTATCGACATTATTTCATCAACACGACGAAGTTTTTCTTCTAATGGTATATCATCTTTATAATGACGATTGCTATATGTCCCTTCTTCATCAGAATAGGCAAACGTACCTAATCGTTCAAAACGAGTTGCCTTAACAAATTCTTTCAACTGCTCAAAATCATCAAGCGTTTCTCCCGGATGACCTACCATCATTGTTGTGCGTAAGCATATATTAGGAACCTCACTGCGTATATTATTTATAAGGTCTATTGTTTCTTGTTTGGTTATATGACGTCGCATCAACTTTAGCATATTGTCAGAAATGTGTTGCAATGCAATGTCAAGATAGTTGCATACATTGTCGCGTTCGCGCATAACTCGCAATATGTCATTCGGGAATTGAGCAGGGTAGGCATAATGCAGACGAATCCAGTCAACACCTTTAATGTCCGATATTCGTTCTATCAATTCTGCTAAACGCTGACTTTTATATAAGTCAAGTCCGTAGGACGAAAGGTCTTGCGCTATAATCTGAAACTCACGTACTCCCTGACCAACAAGCCATTGCACTTCTGCTGTTATCTCTTCTATGGGTCGTGATGTATGACGACCGGTTATAAGCGGTATAGCGCAATACGAGCAAAAACGATTGCAGCCTTCAGAAATTTTTACGTATGCGTAATGGCTTGGAGTAGTCAGTTTCCGTTCAATAGCCAAATCGCTACGATAAGTCTTACCCAAATCGTTGAGCAGATTCATGTAATCAAACTTACCGTAAAACTTATCGACTTCACCAATCTCTTGACGCAAATCTTGCAAATAACGCTCCGACAAGCACCCCATTACATAGAGTTGCTTTAGTTGTCCTTTGGTTTTACGCTGAGCAAATTGTAAAATCGTATTGATTGATTCCTCTTTAGCATCGCCTATAAAACCACAAGTGTTGATAATAGCAATCTCGCCGTTAGGATTTTCACTATCATGCTCAACATCATAGCCTACAGCCTCTAATTGACGCAGCAAACGCTCACTGTCAACTAAATTTTTCGAGCAACCTAATGTAATTAAATCTATTTTCAACGTATCTAAATCTTTCTACTTTCTACTTTCTACTATATACCCAACTCTGATTTGATTTTCAATCTTACGAGGCGAACGTCTGTTTCTGTTATATCATCTTCGTCTAATTCCTCTAATGCAGTTTTTATATCGTCAGTTTCTGCATTTTTAAAATAGTCGTAGATTTCCTCCTCTTTGTCCGGCTCCATTACTTCTTCAAGGAAATAGTCGATGTTAATCTTCGTACCGGCATTAACAATAGCCTCTATTTCCTCAAGCAGTTCGTCCATCGACATGCCGCGTTCAATGGCAATATCGTCAAGTGCTATCTGGCGGTCGATTTTCTGAATTATGGCAATCTTGGTTTGTGAATTACGTGGCACCGCACGAATACGAATGTCGTCCGGACGTTCTATCTCATTTTCGGTAACATAACTCTTTATAACCTTTATGAAGTCCTCACCATAGCGTACTGCCTTACCTTGTCCGACACCAGGAATGTTTTGCAAGTCATCGATTGTGATAGGATAACTGGTTGCCATGGCTTCGAGCGACGGATCTTGGAAAATAACGAATGGTGGAATACCAAGTTGCTTGGATATCTTTTTGCGCAGACTTTTTAATATATGTAGTAACTGTTCGTCGGCAGCAGCCGATGCTCCTACTTGGTTGTAAATATCACCACCATCTTCGTCTTCATCCTCAGGATCTTCAATTGGGACTTTAAACTCAACAGGCTTTTTCATATATTTCTTGCCTTGCGGAGTTAGTTTCAGTATTCCATAACTATCTATATCTCGTTTGATGTATCCTTCAATTAAGGCTTCACGAATAATGGCTTGAAGTGTGGCTTCGTCCAAATCTTCTGCAACACCGAAATTCTCTAATTCATAATGTTTATAAGCATTGATGGCTGACGATTTGGTACCCTTAAGAATATCAATGATATGCTCGGCTTTGAATTTCTCTTTCAGTTTGCTAATCGTGTCAAGAGCGAGTTGAAGTATTTCAGACTCATCCACCATGCGATAATGTTTCCGGCAGTTGTCACAATTACCGCAATTATCTTGATTGTATTCTTCGCCAAAATAGTGTAACAGCAATTTCCTGCGGCAGATAGGTGACTCGATATATGTCTGCATCTCACGCAGCAATTGTTCTGCTATCTCTTGCTCTACACCTGTCTTGTCTTTATTTTGTGTATATTTACTTTGCAGAAATTTACGCAATTTCTCAACATCTTTCGATGAGTAATAGCATATACATTGTCCTTCACCGCCATCACGACCGGCTCGTCCGGTTTCCTGATAATAGCCCTCAAGTGATTTTGGTGTATCATAGTGGATTACGAATCGAACGTCAGGCTTGTCAATACCCATACCAAAGGCTATGGTGGCAACAATAACCTGCACTTTCTCCATCAAAAAAGCGTCTTGATTCTTAGTTCGTTCTTCAGAATCCAAACCGGCATGATATGGTAAGGCTTGTATGCCATTGACCTGCAGAAATTGTGCAAGTTCTTCCACAGTCTTGCGTTTCAAACAATATATAATACCGGATTTACCTTCCATCGAGCGAATATACTTGATTAAATCGCGGTTGGTTGATTCTGTCTTTTTACGTATTTCGTAATATAGATTCGGACGATTAAATGAACTCTTGAAAACTTTAGCATTCGGAATACCAAGATTTTTTTGAATATCATGCTGCACTTTTAATGTTGCAGTGGCAGTCAACGCTATAATCGGAGCTTTGCCAATCTTGTCAACTATCTTGCGTATATTGCTGTATTCCGGACGGAAATCATGTCCCCATTCGGATATGCAATGTGCTTCGTCAACAGCATAAAATGATATTTTAATGGATTTCAGAAAATCCATATTCTCCTCTTTTGCTATCGATTCAGGTGCAACATAGAGTAGTTTGGTCTGACCGCGAGAGATGTCTGCTCGCACAGATTGAATTTCTGCTTTCGACAAACTCGAATTGATAAAATGGGCAATATCATCGTCTGCACTATAACTCCTTATTCCGTCAACCTGATTTTTCATCAACGCAATAAGTGGCGAAATAACTATCGCTATTCCATCCATCAATAATGCAGGAAGTTGATAACATAGCGATTTGCCCCCCCCTGTCGGCATAAGCACAAATGTGTCGTTACCGTTCATGAGATTTTCAATAATGGCTTCTTGATTACCTTTGAAACCATCAAAACCAAAGTGCTGCTTCAACGCAGCAAGTAAATCTTCGTGATGACTCATTATTTTACTATTCTGCTTAAATCAAGCAAAAGTAATAATAATTTTGCAAACGAACAAATCTTTTAGTTAAAAAATACATTTTTTTTGTTATCTTACAAAAATATAGTAATTTTGCACGCTAATTTTTATAAATAAGACAAAAAATACTCATTGCACAATGTATCGTACAGAAATCAAACAGGCTCTCCTCTCAACAAATTATGGTGAGCAAATCAATGTCAAAGGTTGGGTTCGCACTCGACGAGGTAACAAAAATGTCCAATTTATCGCTCTTAACGATGGTTCGTGTCAGAAAAACATACAAATCGTTGTTGATCTGCAACAATTCTCTGACGACCAACTCAAACCTATCACAACAGGTGCTTGCATAAGTGTTGTCGGAACGCTTGTTCAGTCGCAGGGAGCCGGTCAAAACGTCGAAATACAAGCCTCAGAAATCGAAGTCTATGGCACTGCTGACCCTGAAAAATATCCTTTGCAGAAAAAAGGTCATACGCTTGAATATCTGCGTGAGATTGCGCACTTGCGCCCAAGAACTAATACCTTTGGTGCTGTATTCCGCCTAAGACATAATATGGCATACGCTATACATACTTATTTCCATAATCATGGTTATTTCTACTTCCATACTCCACTAATCACCGGTTCTGATGCCGAAGGAGCAGGACAAATGTTTCAGGTTACTACCAAAGATCTTGCAAATATAAAACTGACTGAAGATGGTAAGGTTGACTATTCTGATGATTTCTTCGGCAAACAAACTTCTTTGACCGTGTCAGGACAATTAGAAGGTGAATTGGCTGCTCTTGCTTTAGGTAAGATTTATACATTCGGACCTACATTCCGTGCTGAAAATTCCAATACTCCTCGTCACCTCGCTGAATTTTGGATGATTGAACCTGAAGTAGCATTTTTTCAACTCGATGAACTCATGGATTTGGAGGAAGATTTTATCAAATATTGCGTTCGTTGGGCTTTGGATAATTGTATGGAAGACCTGCAATTCCTTAACGATATGTTCGATAAAACACTAATTGAGCGATTGCGTAGTGTTGTTGATACCGAATTTGTAAGGTTGCCATACACCGATGGAATCAAGATTTTAGAGGATGCAATATCAAAAGGCAAGAAATTTGAGTTCCCTGTTTATTGGGGATGCGATTTGGCTTCAGAACACGAACGTTATTTGGTAGAAGAACATTTCAAACGTCCGGTTATCATGATTAACTATCCGAAGGATATCAAGGCATTCTATATGAAGCAAAACGAAGATGGTAAAACAGTTCAAGGAACAGATGTCTTATTCCCACAAATAGGCGAAATCATCGGTGGTTCAGTGCGTGAAGAGAGTTATGACAAACTGATGAAGGAGATTGAAGATCGTCATATCCCAATGAAAGATATGTGGTGGTATCTTGATACTCGTCGATATGGTTCGGCTCCTCATGCAGGATTCGGACTTGGCTTCGAACGTTTGATGCTTTTCGTTACCGGTATGCAAAATATACGTGATGTCATTCCATTCCCACGTACTCCCAAAACAGCAGAATTCTAATTTGTAGAAAGTAATGAGTCGCAAGTAGAAAGACAAATTACCTTTTTCACAATATTTTCGATTTCATCGTAGGGGCGTTGCTTGTCAACGTCCTTTTTTTGCTGATTCTTATCGCGTTAGCGATTTAATGTTAACGTGAGTTCGATATAACTTTATAATAAAAGAAGTTGATTATCTGTTTCATAGATGATATTTAGTGATGGTTTCTTTGTGAGTAACTCAACAAAACGATTGTAAGACACTACCTTAGGAAACAAATGACGACAATGCTTACAAATATACTCAATATAAAAATGCTTCAAACATTTATATCCACCACCATGGAACATTATCAGAATGAGTATAACTTCACTATCACTCATGCCATTGGGCTTGTTCCGGTGCTTTTTACCATCGTTTATGGCGGATTTATTTACTATTTGATGAAAATTTTTACTATATTCATCCAAGATAAAGAAAATTTCACTAATTTTGTTTTCTGAAAATTGCATATGCGGAGTTTTTGTTAATTTGTTGTTTTTCAGGTACAAAGATACAAAAAAATCCGCATATTTGCAAATATTAAAGCACTTATTTTTAATAAAATACGAACTTTTCCTTATATCGAACTCAAGTTAATTTAATATAGTTAATTGAGTTTATGAAGTTGATATTATTGAATTGTCATTACATTGATTTTGTTGATTATATTGATTTTGTTGATTATATTGATATCGTTGTCATTACATTGATTTTTGTTTATTAGATTGATTAAATTGTCAAGGCGTTGAATATGTTGTCATTTATTGTTGACCGATAAAAAAACAGGGAGCATAATTATTATACTCCCTGCATAATTTTGTTTAACAATATTTATTTTGCTAATCGTGCCTTAATCTCACGACTTGCCTCTTCATAACCTGGCTTGTCAAGTAAGGCAAACATGTTTTTCTTATATGCTTCAACTCCCGGCTGATCGAAAGGATTAACACCAAGCAGATAACCGCTTATGCCACATGCTTTCTCGAAGAAATAAATCATTTCACCGAGATAATACTCATTAAGTTTAGGCAATGTAACTTTCAGATTTGGAACACCACCATCAACGTGTGCAAGCATAGTTCCAAGTTCTGCCATCTTATTAACTTCGTCAATACGTTTGCCGGCAAGGAAATTCAAACCGTCAAGATTGGCATCATTATGTGGAAACAAAAGATTACGATTAGGTTCAGCAACACTTATAACTGTTTCAAAAATAATACGTTGACCATCTTGTATCCATTGTCCCATAGAGTGGAGGTCGGTAGTAAAATCAACTGATGCAGGGAATATTCCCTTGTGCTCTTTACCCTCACTTTCGCCATAGAGTTGTTTCCACCATTCCGAAACATAGTGAAGTTTTGGATGGAAATTAGCCAAAATCTCAGTTGTCTTGCCTTGTTTGTAAAGTTCATTTCTAACTGCTGCATATTGGGCTGCTGGGTTTTGCTCGAATGGTACTTCCGGTGAACACAAATCTTGCATACGTGCAGCACCTGCCACTAATTGTTTGATATCAAAACCGGCACATGCAATAGGTAATAAACCGACAGGCGACAAAACAGAAAAACGACCGCCTATATCGCCAGCAAGTGTAAATGTCTTATACCCCTCTTGGGTTGCCAATGTACGCAATGCACCACGCTCTTTGTCGGTTATGCAAACGATTAGTTCGCGAGCGGCTTCTTTGCCTTGTTGTTCCTCTAATTGAGTTTTAAGTAAGCGGAATGCCAAGGCTGTTTCTGTTGTTGTTCCGGATTTGGAAATGCAGATAATACCAAAACGTTTGGTCTTGAGAAGTTCTTGCAATTCTGCCAAGTAGTCTTCACTGATATTATGACCGGCATATACTACTAATGGAGCATCTTGTTTGATCCACGCAAATGTGTTTAATAATGCGTCATTTACGGCTTTTGCTCCAAGATAACTACCACCAATACCAGCCACAACAATGACCTCACAGCGTTGGCGCAAGAGTTGTGCTGTAGCATTTATTTCGTCAAGAAATTCCGGAGTAATTGATTTCGGCAGGTTAAGCCAACCGAGAAAATCATTACCTTTACCTGTTCCGTCATGAAGCATGCGCTGTGCTTCATTAACACGTTCTTTATAGCCTGCAACGGCTTCTTTGCTAACAAAACCTAAGGCTTTGTCGATTGATAATTGAATATCCATGGTTATATAATTTTGATTATTTGATTATTATGCTAACTTTTCTGCAAGTTTATGAATCTCTAATGTCGGTGATTCATGTAAATACAAAATGTTATAAACGGCATCGCATATTGGCATGTTGACCTTGAATTTCTCGTTGAGTTTGTGAATACAATCGGTGCCATAATATCCTTCGGCAATCATTTCCATTTCTAATTGTGCCGTTTTGACACTATAACCTTTGCCTATCATATTGCCAAACTGACGATTACGACTAAATTTGGAATATCCCGTAACTAATAAATCACCTAAATAGGCAGATTCATTTACATCTCTGTAAATTGGACTTACTGCACTGCAAAAATGTGCCATTTCTTGTGATGCATTCGACAATAATACCGCTTGGAAATTATCACCGTATTTCAGACCATGACATATACCGGCGGCAATAGCATATATGTTTTTCATTACCGATGAATACTCCAAACCATATATATCATCGCTCACGGCGGTCTTTACAAATGGTGCCTCAATATATTCCGACAACTCACGTGCCAATTCTCTATTGAGGCATCCTATGGTCAGATAACTCAAACGTTCAAAAGCTACCTCTTCTGCATGGCATGGACCAGCAAGAATACCTATGTTTTCAAGTGGCATATCGTATTTGATGTGAAGATAGTCAGATATGACCATATTTTCATCAGGTACCATGCCCTTGATTGCTGAAATAACAATCTTCTTATGTATCTTGCGGCGCAATTTCTTAAGGTGCATTTTTAAAAATGGCGATGGAATAGCAAGAATAAGAATATCGGACATCTTGACAACCTCATTGATGTCGCTCGTAAATGTGATACGGCTTACATCAAATTTTGTCGCTGTCAGATACGATGGATTCTTGCTACTGCGTATAAACTCATCTATCTGCTCCTGACGACGCATATACCAATTGATTGTCGGCACGTTATTAAGCAGAATCTTAGCAATGGCTGTAGCCCAACTGCCTCCACCTAAAACTGCTACTCTTTTCAACTTTTCCATTATTATTCTTCTTTTGGAGTTGATTTAATCTCAGGTTTCATTTGAGGGAACAAAAGGACATCTTGTATAGTCGTCTTACCAATCATAAGCATGGCTAAACGGTCAATACCTATTCCGATACCACTGGTCGGAGGCATACCATATTGCAACGCACGCAAAAAGTCTTGGTCGATAATCATTGCCTCATCATCTCCCTTATCGGCTAAACGCATTTGTTCCTTAAAACGTGCTTCTTGGTCAATAGGATCATTCAATTCTGAATAGGCATTGGCTAATTCTTTGCCATTAACCATCAATTCAAAACGTTCTGTTAACCCCGGTTTTGAACGATGCATCTTGGTCAGCGGGCTCATCTCAACCGGATAGTCGATGATAAATGTAGGCTGAATAAACTTGCCTTCACAACATTCTCCAAATATCTCGTCAATCAATTTGCCTTTACCCATTGAGGCATCAACTTCAATATTCAATGCTTTGCATATCCCACGTATCTCATCTTCCGACTTGTCTGTCAAATCATAGCCTGTCTCTTCTTTAATGGCAGCAAGAATTGGCAATCGACGATAAGGAGCCTTGAAACTTATTGTTTTGCCATCAATTGTAGTTTCAGGCTTACCATTGACCGCTATACATATTCGTTCTAATAATTGCTCTGTAAATGACATCATCCAATTGTAATCCTTGTATTGAACATATAATTCCATACAGGTAAATTCCGGATTATGTGTACGATCCATTCCCTCGTTTCTGAAATTCTTACCGATTTCATAAACGCCTTCAAAACCTCCTACAATAAGACGCTTCAAGTATAATTCGGTGGCGATACGCATGTACATATCAATGTCTAATGCGTTGAAATGGGTGATAAATGGACGTGCAGATGCTCCACCGGCAATAGATTGCAGGGTAGGTGTCTCGACTTCCGTATATCCTGCTTCATCAAGTGCTGCACGCAATGTGCGCAATATTGTTGCACGTTTGATAAAATCATCTTTCACTCCCTCATTAACTACCAAATCAACATAACGCTGACGATAGCGGAGTTCAGGATCATCGAATTTATCGTATGCCACTCCATCTTTATATTTGACTATAGGCAATGGACGCAACGACTTGCTCAACACAGTCAGTTCTTTGGCATGAATAGTAATCTCACCCATCTGAGTACGGAATACAAAACCGCGAATTCCGATGAAATCACCGATATCCAACAATTTTTTGAATACAGTGTTATACATCTCCGGTTGAGCCTCAGTATTGATGTCGTCGCGTGATACGTAACATTGTATTCTGCCTTTCGAATCCTGAATTTCTATAAATGATGCCTTACCCATTATTCGACGACTCATCAAACGACCGGCTATACTAACCTCACGACCTGTTTGATCATCGGTGAAATCGGATTTAATGTCAGTTGAATAATCTGTTACGACATATTCTGCTGCCGGATACGGATCAATACCCATATCACGCATTGCTTGAAGACTATTACGTCTTACAATCTCTTGTTCTGAAAGTTCCATATCTATTTATTTTATTTTCAAAAAAATGTTGATTTTATCTGTTATTTTACAATTTTTGGATGTCTTTGCACTATTTTTTTGCAAATAACGCTTGCAAAATTACATTATTTTTCTGATATACCATATTTTTTTTTGAAAAAATAGTACCATTTATCGTATCTTTTATTTGTTGATATGTTTTTTTATTGTATTTTTGCAACTGCAACTAAAAACAACAAAAAAACAAACTATGTTAGAATATGTTGACCGTCAAGGGTCGAATTGCTTTAAGTGGGATTGCCCTGATGTTCAAGGCAACTTGCCACTATGGGTTGCCGATATGGATTTTAAGGCTGCTCAACCAATTATTGATGCATTACAAGAGCGATTAAATCATGGGGTTTTTGGATATACCCAAGTTCCGGCTCACTACTATGAAGTTGTAAGTAAATGGTTTAGTACCAGACACCGATGGCATACGATTACACAGCAAAATATCATTTATACTATCGGTGTTGTACCTGCAATTTCGGCTGTCTTAAGGGCTATGAAAAAAGATACAACACGAGTACTGATGTTTACACCTGCTTATAATTGCTTTTTTAGCAGTGTTCGAAATCTTGAATGTCAGTTGATCGAAAGTCCATTGCTTTGTGTCAACAATCATTTTGAAATTGATTGGAATGATATTGAACATAAAATAAAGGAGGTGGATGTCTTTTTGCTTTGTAATCCTCATAACCCGACGGGGCGTGTTTGGACATCTGAAGAACTTTCACGTTTGGCTCAACTATGCAATCAATATAATGTGTTTGTTATCTCTGATGAAATACATTGTGATATTGTTTTTCCGCAAAACAGCTATATCCCTTATGCTACAATATCGCATAATGATAATTTTTGTTCGTGTATTTCTGCTTCTAAAGCCTTCAATATTGCCGGACTGCAGTGCGCTAATATTTTTGTACCCAATAAAGAAATCTATGAGCGTATCGACAAGGCTGTGAATATTCACGAAGTTTGCGACATAAATCCTTTCGGAATGGTAGCGCAGATGGCTGCTTACGAAAAAAGTGGTGATTGGCTCGATGAAATGAACGAGTTTATCTTTTCGCAATATGATTTTTTGTGTCATTTTATCGCTGATAATATGCCAGAAATGAAAGTCACAATTATGGAAGGAACCTATTTAGGTTGGGTTGATATAAGTCAGTATCTAAACGAAAATATCTGTTCGTCAGCAATATTTTGTGAGCAATTGGCCAAAACTGAACATGTATTATTTAATCCATCAGAAATGTATGGCGGACATAATTACATACGCATCAACATGGCTACTTCACGAGATAATTTGAAGTGTGCACTCGAAAAAATGCAACACTTCGTTGAGAATATCTAAATTTTCCATTCAAACATGCCTTTTTGCAACATATTCTCAGTCATTATGCGTTAAAAATAGTTAGTCTTTTTTGATAATTCATAAAAAAGCAGTACTTTTGCATGTTATATATAACTTGAATCATAAAAACAATCAATATGGAATTTGAGTATCAACCAATGTTTCAACTCGGTGAGGATAAAACCGAGTATTATCTTTTGACAAAAGATTTCGTTAGTGTATCAGAGTTTGAGGGTAAACCTATTCTGAAAATTGAAAAAGAGGGACTGACAGCGATGGCTAATGCTGCTTTTCGCGATGTCAGTTTTTTGTTGCGTCGTGCCCACAATGAACAAGTGGCGAAAATCTTGCGCGACCCTGAAGCATCGGCTAACGATAAATATGTCGCTTTAACTTTTTTGCGTAATGCCGAAGTGGCAGCAAAAGGCAAACTACCTCTATGTCAAGATACCGGAACGGCAATCATTCATGGCGAAAAGGGACAACAAGTATGGACAGGATATTGTGATGAAGAAGCCCTATCGTTAGGTGTATTTAAGACTTATACAGAAGAAAACTTGCGCTATTCGCAAAATGCACCATTGTCGATGTATGAAGAAGTCAATACTAAATGTAATCTGCCGGCACAAATAGACTTGGAAGCAACAGAAGGTATGGAGTATCGTTTTCTCTGCGTTACTAAAGGTGGTGGATCTGCCAATAAGACATACTTATATCAAGAAACAAAAGCCGTTTTAAATCCTGACACATTAGTGCCGTTTATGGTTGAAAAAATGAAATCTCTTGGCACTGCTGCATGTCCGCCTTATCATATCGCTTTTGTTATCGGTGGAACAAGTGCGGAAAAAAATCTGCTTACAGTTAAATTGGCATCCACGCATTATTACGATGAATTACCAACCACCGGCAATGCATCCGGTCGTGCTTTCAGAGATGTTGAATTAGAGCAAAAAGTACTTCAAGAAGCATATAAAATAGGACTTGGTGCACAATTTGGCGGCAAGTATATGGCACATGATGTGCGCATTATTCGTTTGCCACGACATGGTGCAAGTTGCCCAATAGGTCTCGGAGTTAGTTGCTCGGCTGATAGAAATATCAAGTGCAAAATCAATCGCGATGGCATCTGGATTGAAAAGATGGACGATAATCCGGGTAGTCTGATACCACAAGAATTGCGTCAAGCAGGCGAGGGGGATGCTGTTCGTATCGACTTGAATCAGCCGATGGAAAAAGTATTAGCCGAATTGACCAAGTATCCGGTGGCTACACGTTTGAGCCTGAATGGTACAATAATCGTTGGTCGTGACATCGCTCATGCTAAAATCAAAGAACGTCTTGACCGTGGTGAAGAAATCCCTCAATATCTCAAGGAACACCCGATTTATTATGCAGGACCGGCAAAAACACCTGCCGGAATGGCTTGTGGCTCTATGGGACCAACAACAGCAGGACGTATGGATCCATACGTTGACTTGTTCCAATCACATGGTGGTAGTATGATAATGTTAGCAAAAGGTAATCGTAGTCAGGCAGTAACAGATGCATGCAAAAAGCATGGTGGTTTCTATCTTGGCAGTATAGGCGGGCCGGCTGCTATACTTGCTCAAAACAATATCAAATCTATCGAATGTTTAGAATATCCTGAACTTGGTATGGAAGCCGTTTGGAAAATTGAGGTTGAAGATTTCCCCGCATTCATACTTGTTGATGACAAAGGTAACGATTTCTTCAAACAACTCAAACCATGCACCGGTTGCACAATACTGAACTCATAAACTATCAACCAATCAACTAATCAAAAATGGCTTCAAATAATTTGAGTTTTTGGGAACGGCTACGTTTAAAATTCCGCGTAACGGTGCTGAATGAAAACACTCTTGATGAAGTATTTCATATCAGATTGTCGTGGATAAGATTGATGTTGTTAATCCTACTACTTATAATCATTAGTTTCGGCTTAATATCGGTTTTGATTATTTACACTCCTGTGCGAACTATCTTACCCGGATATGTTGATGATTCAACTCGCGAAGAACTCATATCGTCAACCATGACTGTTGACTCATTAACCAATGAAGTGGAATTGCAAAAACGCTATTCCGAAATGGTGCGTAAAATTTTGGCTGGTGAAATCAACAACGATTCAGTGATGCAGTTAGACTCAATGTCAATAACGGAAAAAAGAGAATTGCTAACTGAAAAATCACGCATGATGGAGGAATTTATAGCCGAATACGAAGAAAAGGAAAAGTATGAACTCAATTTGTTTGTCGGACAGGTTGATATTCGTAAATATGTGTTCTTTAAGCCCTCTCAAGGTATTATAACCGCTCCTTTTGCGCCTACGGAAGGACAATATGGTATTCGCTTGGCAACTGCCAAAAATTCAAACGTAACATCAGTCCTGCAAGGTACGGTTATATATACAGACTTTACGCTTGAAAACGGGTGGAGTATAGTAGTGCAACATGATAATGATTATGTTTCGGTTTATAAAAATAATGCTCGTTTGCTCAAGCGTGTAGGTAATACTGTTAAGGCAGGTGAGATATTGGCCATAGCCGGTACCGACCATGGTGATTTTTGTACTTTTGAATTATGGCAAAAAGGAACAGCCATTGATCCGGCAAGTGTCATTGCATTCTAATATGAAACCAAAACAAATAGCCATATTAGGTTCAACAGGCTCTATTGGCAGACAAGCACTTGATGTTATAGGTGCTAATCCCGATCGTTTCGAGGTCTATGCCATTTCTGCCAATAATAGTGTAGATTTGCTCATTCAGCAAGCACGTCGCTTTCATCCTGAAATAGTGTGTATTGCCAACGAACAGCATTATGAATATCTTCGTGATGCTCTTGCCGATATGCCGCTCAAAGTGTTTGCCGGCAATGATGCGATTGCTCAAATGGTTACTATGCCATCCATCGATATCGTGTTAGCATCAATGGTAGGATATGCAGGTTTGCGACCAACTATTGAGGCCATCAAAGCCGGAAAAACAATCGCTTTGGCTAACAAAGAGACATTAGTCGTTGCCGGCGAATTGATTTGCAATTTGGCAGCACAATATAATGTCAAGATATTACCCGTCGATAGCGAACACTCTGCTATATTCCAAAGTCTTGTAGGCGAAAGTAATAATCGTATCGAAAAAATCCTTCTGACTGCATCAGGTGGTCCGTTCAGAACTTTATCACTTGACCAACTTCAGAACGTCAGTGCCGCACAAGCACTCAAACATCCAAATTGGGATATGGGCGCAAAAATAACCATTGATTCAGCCTCAATGATGAACAAAGGCTTTGAGGTTATTGAAGCAAAATGGTTGTTTGGTGTAGAACCTGAGCAGATTGAGGTTCTAATACATCCGCAGAGCATTATTCACAGCATGGTGCAGTTCGAAGATGGTACTGTCAAAGCCCAACTTGGAATGCCCGATATGAGACTACCTATTCAGTACGCCTTCACTTTTCCGAAACGTACGATATCAGACTTTCCACGAATAGATTTTGTAAAACTACAAACTCTTACATTTGAAAAGCCTGATTTAAATAAATTTCCAAATCTTGCGTTAGCATACGAGGCAATCAATAAAGGTGGTAATATGCCTTGTGCACTAAATGCTGCAAACGAAATTGTCAACGAAGCCTTTAGAAATGATCAAATCTCATTCGTTCGCATGAGTGAGATACTCAGTCAAATACTTGAAAAGACATTTTTTATCAACAATCCGTCTTACGAAGATTATGTCTTGACCGACAAAACAGTAAGACAACAAACGTTAGAATTATTATGAGTGATTTTTGGATAAAAGCAATTCAATTAATCTTAAGTTTGAGTTTTTTGGTGGTTATTCACGAACTCGGACATTTCACATGGGCACGAATATTTAAAGTGCGCGTCAGTAAATTTTATGTTTTTTTTAATCCTTGGTTTTCTCTTGTCAAGTGTAAACGTATCAATGGAAAATGGCAGTTTCGCTTTTTTGCACCTAACACACCTGATGCTTTTAAGGAACAACTTGACGCTTTCGGAAATCCTGTCTTAGATAAAAAAGGTAATCCTGTGTATATCCCTATGACTGATGAAGAAATTGCTCAACTGCCTGATGACGATTGGCGTAAATATCCTGACAACACAGAGTGGGGTATAGGTTGGCTTCCTTTTGGTGGGTATTGTAATATCGCAGGAATGGTTGACGAGACTACATCTTCAGACCAACTCGGATCTCAACCCCAACCATGGGAATATCGTTCACAATCAGCATGGAAACGTATGCTGATTATTTCAGGTGGCGTGATGGTCAACTTTATTGCTGCACTATTCATATATGGAGCAATATTATATCATTGGGGCGATTACGTAATGCCTGTCAATAAAGCACCCTATGGATTATATTATGCTCCGACAATGCAAGAACTTGGTTTTAAAAATGGAGATATTATTCTATCTCTTAATAATCAACCTATTGACGATTATGAAATAGGCGATTTTCTCTATGACCTATTACTCAATGGTGAACAAGAGGCACTTGTGCAACGTGGCAATCAGCAACTAACTATTACCATACCTAAAGATTACGGACAAGTATTTATGAGCCATCAAGCCGAAGGTTCACCTGTTCAATTTGCTATGCCGTTTGTCGTTGATTCTGTTGTACCTAACGGACCTGCTTACTACGCTAATTTGCAACAAGGTGATCAAATAATTGCTGTTCAAGGGCAAACAACATTGTATGCTCAAGACGTTAAAAAAGAATTGTCGAAATATAGTTGCGATAGTATTAGTATAACCTACCTTCGCAATAATGAACAAAATACTGCAAAAACATTTGTCGGTGACCAAGGACTCTTGAGTGTTACGTTTAAGAACTTGATTGAACCGCAAAAAATAGAGTATGGTTTTTGGCAATCCATACCTGCCGGATTTAAGTTAGGTTGGAAAACATTGGTTAATTATGTCCGTCAGTTTAAACTTGTGTTTACCAAAGAAGGGGCTGAAAGTTTAGGCGGTTTCGGGGCAATTGGAAGTTTATTCCCATCAGTATGGAATTGGCATGCATTCTGGACAATGACAGCCTTTCTGTCAATTATTCTTGCTTTCATGAATTTCTTACCCATACCCGGACTTGATGGCGGATACTTTATATTCCTTATTTATGAAGTTATTACAGGTCGTAAACCAAGCGACAAGTTTATGGAATGGACAACTAATATTGGCTTTCTCCTGCTCTTCATGTTGCTGATCTATGCCAATGGTAATGATTTGTATAAAGCAATATTTAAATAAAGCAATGGACTATTTCGTACATGAATCATCATATATTGATGAAGGTTGCCAAATTGGCAAAGACACTCATATCTGGCATTTCTCACATATTATGTCCGGTTGCACAATAGGTGAGCATTGCAATATAGGTCAGAATGTGGTTATTTCACCTGACGTGGTGTTAGGCAACAATGTGAAGATACAAAACAACGTATCTGTTTATACCGGAGTTATTTGTGAAGATGATGTTTTTCTTGGTCCTTCAATGGTCTTTACCAATGTTATCAATCCGCGAAGTCATGTGTCGCGCAAAAGCGAATATCGTCAGACAATCATCAGACGCGGAGCATCGGTTGGAGCCAATGCTACAATCGTTTGTGGACACGAAATAGGTGAATATGCCTTGATCGGAGCAGGCTCTGTTGTAACCAAAGATGTTAAGCCGTATGCACTGATGGTCGGTAATCCGGCACGACGTATAGGGTGGGTGAGTCAATATGGCGAAAAACTGAAGTTCGACGAACAGGGTATTGCTGTATGTCCGGCAACGAACGAGCAATATAGACTTCAGAATGATGAGGTAGTAAAAATATAAATTCAGACTAATTTTAATATACAAATAATAACACTTTTATGTTACAACGTACACAATCACTATGGCTTTTTCTGGCTGTCGTTTGCGGCATATTGCAATGTTGCTTTCCTGTTATTACCCTCGATAATATGGATAGCGGACTTAATATTGGCAGTGTGTGTCAGTATCAGATTAACAGCATTTCGGGCTTAGAACAAACATTAGAACATGGTATAGAACTTGACGACCCAAAGCCCATTGAAGGGATGTCAAACTATGGACTTATGATAATATCAATTATTATTCCTCTGATTTCGTTAGTTACTATTTTCCTATTCAAATATCGTATAGTTCAGGCTCGCTTATGTGTAGTTAATATCATTCTTATGTTAGGATATTATGCTTTACTCGCATGGTACACATGGCTCGCTTTGAATATGCCGGATGTCGTGCATGCTACTGATTGGCAAATACAAGTGCCGGCATCATTACCACTTGTCAGTTTAGTTCTGACTATTATGGCTCTGCGCGGAATACTTAAAGACGAGGCTCTCATAAGGTCAATGGATCGAATCAGATAATTATCATGAAAATTGATTATAAAGTAAATCGGATTAGTCAATAATGGCTAATCCGATTTGTATATATAGAATAGTATGAGAAAGGTTAGAATTAGAAATAAGTATTAGACTTAAAAGATTATTTTAATTGCCGACCATTTTCATCTATGAGCGTGCCAAAAGTATTATAGGAGAATTTGGCAAAAAAGATGTGCTCAGTTTTAGCGTCTATTTCATAAAATAAAGGTGGTGTTAGAATTTTATATTGACGATTCATCAATCCGCATTTTCCGTTATAAGCACGATAAACATAGCAATTAGTTGGATGATATTCATCGTTTTCATCTAAATAATTCAATCTCTCAATATAGTCATAAACAATCTCATATTTCAACTTGCCATCGTATGAATATAACCTATCAATACCATTGAGTTCTGTTACGATTATGCCGTCTTCCCAAAGAACGGAAATATTGCTATAATAACCTAATAATACCGTTTTGTTGTCATAACTAATAACCGACCTTACATCATCTTTGCGAGTAACGAATAGTTTGTGTTCAAAATTGATGTCTACTGAATTGTATTCTTGTGGCAAAATCCATTGAGCAACAGTATCTAACACTCCTACTTTGCCATCTTGATTTTGTATTATGAGCATATTCTGATGATAGACAAGTGAATAATCATTGGCGTATTTAATGGCAGTAGAATTAACAAGACTTCCATCCCTGCGGAAAATATATACATTCCCGGCTTTAACCATTACACCACGATTGTTACTAAATGTCCATGCTTTGTCGTATTCAAAAGCAGTCAAAGCCTCACCATTATTGAAATTTACATAAGCGCGCTTATCATCAATGGCTACGATACCGATACTATCTCCATCCTCGAATATCCAATCAATATTTTCATATAAGATTTCACCGGTAGTGGAATTAAAAATATAATGATCAACACTATTATAACGTAAATCATTATATCCGATAGAATAACTATCGTCAAGCATCTGTTGCGTAATAGAATCACAACTGTTCAAACTGAAAATTATAGTCGCACAGACTATAAAAACGGGGGTAAAAAAAATTGTTTTCATAAGATTTAATGAATTAAAAGTTAGACATTTTTTTTCGCTGCAAAGGTAATTGAATTTTTATTTTCGCTAAAATAAAATGACAGTTTATGTATGAATTCCTATTTTTAGTACCATTTCGTACATTATTGTAACAAAATCGTACATTTTTTGCATTTTGAATGGCTCAAAATTTTGAAAAAACAAAAAAAACATTTACTTTTGCACCGCATTTCGAAACTGCACACTATGCAATACGACACTCTTCTTATTTCCAATGTTAAGGAATTATATATCTTTCCGTTTGAAAAGATACTATTTATATCCGCTGATGGTAATTATTCATACATTCACTGCGTTAATGATGAAACCATTACGGTTGTTGCGCAATTAGGCGATATCCATGAGCAAATATACAATCGCGCACGCAATTATAAACATCTTGTGCGCATCGGTCGCTCACTGATAATCAATATGTCATACCTTGTAGGTATTGACTTGCAAAAAGGTTACCTTGCTTTGATGAATGATTACAAAATCATCAATATCAAGGCTTCTGTTGAATCTCTAAAAAAACTCAAAGCAGAGTTAGAACAAATTTATGGATAAGAAATACGATATAAACGACGATGACGTTGTCTTTATTGAAGGCAAACAAAAAAAATGGTATAAAAATCCTATCAACTGGATTATTGCAGGCATTATTGTTGTCATAGTAGTTGTTGGTACTTTATTTCCTATAGTTCTTCATAATCAAACAGATTCATCATTGCCTCTATCGACTACTGACTCTGTCTATCGAATCAATTATTCTGATCCATTTGCAGATGTTGATACAAACATAAATGCTTTATATATTCACGATGACACTATTGACTTTATTCCGGTGCGTTTCTACTATCCTGTCAATGCCAATGTTGAACTGCGTATTGGAGAGCAGACTCCTGATAGTAGCACTATGCTTATTATAGAGGCTGCGGGCATTAGGGCTGATAATAATGATATCGTCGGAGCATTTGTATTAAATGGTGAATTACAATCGCACGGGATGTCGAAAAACGGCTATTGCGCAATCATTGATAATGATATCTTTATCGGTTGTGAGGCAGCAACAGCCTATATGGAAATGTCAATCGACAAGAATGGATATTTCTTCCGTCAATATCCACTGATTCACAACGGTCGAATGGTTGAAACAAGACGACGAGAAAAAGCACAACGACGCTCGTTGTGCTTTTATAAAGGAAAATATGTAGTTATCGAAACTTTATCTCGCGAAAGTATGATCAATTTTATGCTTATGCTTCAAGATATCGGTGTCAAAGAAGCCATCTATCTGATTGGCGCCAATACCTGGGGATGGTACACTAAAGATGGTCAGATAACTGAATTTGGAGTTAAAGACTCTATTGCAAATGAAAAAATCAACTATATTGCTTGGAAATATAAGTAATCGTCTATATATCTCCTGATATCTCTCCGTTGGCAAAAAGCAATTTTCGTGCAGGGTATTTCTCAACCCAATTTCTATTATGCGTGGCCATCAAGATTGTTGTGCCGCTCTGCCGAATAGCATGTAGCAATTCTAATAGTTCCTGACCCGTTTCCGTATCCAAGTTTCCAGTTGGTTCGTCGGCAAGAATTATTTGCGGCGAATTGAGAAGGGCACGTGCAATAACTACACGCTGTTGTTCGCCGCCCGACAACTCATGAGGCATCTTATATGCTTTGTTTTGCATGCCGACTTGTTCTAATACTTGAACAACCTGTTCTTTCATCAGTCTGCGATCTTTCCAGCCGGTTGCACGAAGCACAAAGAGCAAATTCTGTTCAATATTGCGATCTGTCAGCAATTGGAAATCTTGAAAGACAATGCCTAATTTCCGACGTAGATATGGTATCTGACGGCGGCGTATCTTGCGCAAGTCATAATCAAAAATACGTGCTTCACCTTCTGCTATAGGCAGTTCGGCATAAAAAGTCTTAAGAAGCGAACTCTTCCCGCTACCTACTTTGCCTAAAAGGTATATAAATTCTCCCTCGTCAATATTTAGATTGACGTTTTTGAGAACAATCTGTTCTTGCTGGCAAACTTTGACGTTTCTATATTCGATTAGGGTCATTACGAAAGTTTTTCATCGATGAGTTCGATCTTCTTCTCTATCTCCAACAAACGTTTTTTCTGTTGCTCAATATTCTTAAGCATCATTTCTATCATGCTGTTCGATTTATTGGACTTGGCAGTGAAAAATCCGATGTTATTTTCTGCTGTCGCTATCTCTGTTTTCAAAGCATCATATTGTTTAAGCAATTTGCGACGTTCGCTGAGCAATCTATCTTCTCCGGCACTATCTATATTACGATTAAAGGTGTCGATGCGACGATTGGTCTCTTCAACTTGGAAATGATCAAATATCTTGTCAGTCGCTGCTTTATAGCGGCGATAGAGTTTGTCCTTATCACGGAATGGAACGAAACCAATCTCTTGATATTTTGCCATCAGTTGACGCAATTTACTCAATGTTGACTCTTTATCTGTCAATTCCAAACTCTCTATTTGGCTGATTATCTCTTTTTTGGCTGCAAGATTGTTTTGCTCTTCTGCTCTCTGACCTGCAGTGGCTTCTTGCTTGCGTGCAAAAAACTTATCGCATGCTTCACGAAATCTTTGCCACATCTCATTTGACACCTTACGAGGTGCAGCACCAATAGTTTTCCATTCTTTCTGTAATTCTACAAGTATTTCGGTTGTTTTATTCCAATCTGTGCTATCTTGCAATGACTCGGCTTTATCAATAAGTTGTTGCTTACGTTCCATGTTGGAATTCAGACTATCACGTATCTGCTTGTAGAAAGCATTGCGGGCATTGAAGAACTTGTCGCATAATGCACGATATTGGTCGTAGATACGCTGATTGTCTTTTTTAGGTGCAAATCCTATTGTTCGCCATTCTTTTTGTATCTCTTCAACTTGTGTTGTGGCATCATCCCACATTTTAGAAGTGGTCATCTCATCAAGATTGATTGCCGCGAGCCTATCGCACAATGCTTGTTTGGCCTCTAAATTTCTCTGCTCGCGAGCATGTATCTCGGCAAAATAGTCCTGATGTTTTTTGAATATTACGGTTGAAGCGTCATGGAAGCGTTTGCGAATATCTTCACGAAATTCGTGAGCCACGGGACCAATATTCTTCCACTCGTCTTGAAACGAGAGAAGTTCTCTAAAAGCAGGAACTATATCTTTACGTTCTGCCAATGCTTCTGCTTTCTCACAAAGTAAAGTCTTGGCTTCAAGATTTTTCTTGAAATCATAATCTCGCAATTCGCGATTTATCGACAATAAGTCGTAGAATTTATTCTGATATAATTCGTATTGTTTTTGCAGTTCTGCTTCTAAACTTGGGTCAACCGAACCAACTTCGCGCCATTGTTGCTGAAGTTGATGAAAATGTTCCATTTCACCTGATACATCGGCTGTTTCGCTTTCAGCAAGACGTTTCATCTCGTCCAAGATGGCTTGTTTGCGCAAGTGATTTTGCTCGCGCTCGGCTTTTTGGCGTTCAACCTCTGCTGTACGCACCTCTTTGTATTTAGCCAACAATTCCTTAAACGACTGCTCTGTAGCGTCAACTTCAGGTACAAAATCTTCTTCTGCACCTCCGGCTTCAATGAAAGCACGTTTTTGAGACTCTACCTCTGCATTATGCAACCTATAGAACGTTTGCTTTAATGCATCAACTTGCTCTTTAATCTGCCCAATACCCTGCTCAAGCAGTTGAGATAATTGATTTACTATTTCTACTTTATTTTCCGGAACTTGCATCTTGGCATCGTTCATTTCTTGGCTCTCTTGAGCATTTAGGGTTTCTTCTATCATAATTGTTGTCAAAATTATGTGGTTATACAAAAAATCGTTGCAAAATTATTCATTTTTATTGACTTAAACAAGTATTTTTAATGTTTTTTTTCTTTTTGCTTTAAAAAAATAATTTTTTCTCTCTTTTCGACTTTTAATTTTGCCAGTTTATTATATTTTATGTAATTTTGTAAATCAAATTTCAAAAGTATGAAAAGAAGTTTTTTTTATGTTTTACCTTTTGTTATACTTGCATTTTTAATGTCAAGTTGTCGAGGTAGAGATGGTAGAGATGGTTTAGACGGTAGAGATGGTATTGACGGAATTATCACTAATAGGGTAGTTCTCGATCTGGAGGTGAATAACACCAATACCCGTGTCAACAATGCCGATTATTACACTACATGGCAGCAAACAACCGATGGTGCATATCAGGCAAAATTTGACATCCCAGAAATTTCCAATGAGGCTTACAATGATGGTATGATTGTTTGCTATGCTGAGATGAATACTGCTACCGATGCTGCTTATCAAGAGCAATTACCATTTACTTATTTCGATGAGTTTACCAATAGTGAAACAGGCGATGTTGAACGCTGGTCAAGACTTTTAGATTTTGACGTTACCGTCGGGCAGTTGAATATTTACTATACGAATAGCGATTTTAGATATGTTGACACAGAACCCGGTCTGTGGCATTTTCGTTTAGTCATGGTGTGGTAAATAATTGAATAACGCCATTTAGTTTCAAGTGAATTATTATCATTTCATTGCCAATCGAATACGTACTACCTCTGATGGAACTGAAGTGTCCCGTCCGGCAGTACGTGTTGCTATTTCTGGTATGGCTATTGGCATAATGATAATGATTGTTACTATTTTTATAGCCGTCGGTTTTAAGTCGGAAGTCCGAGATAAAGTGATCGGTTTTGGTGGAGATATTGAGGTTACTAATTTTGAAAACAACAATACCTATGAAATGCGACCAATCACTATCTCCGATACATTAGTGACTAAATTATCCACTATTGATGGAGTTCGTCGCGTAGAACGTTTTGCTACCAAACCCGGAGTTATTAAGACTGATTCGGCTTTCGAAACAATTGTGTTTAAGGGTGTTGACGAATCGTATGATATGACTTTTTTTGAACGCAATATAGTAGATGTTGCTAACACTAAAGACTATGGTCTCAAAGTTGCCAAGAATGAAGTTATCATATCAGATTTAATTGCTCACAAACTTAATCTTTGGACCGATTCGACAATATATTGCTACTTTATTCAAGATAAAATAAAAGTTAGGAAGTTTAAAGTAGTAGGCGTGTATTCAACTGATTTTGAGGAATATGACCAACTATTCATTGTCGGTAATCTCAGAATCGTTCAGCAGTTAAACGAATGGGACTCTTTGCAAGTATCAGGTCTGGAGATTTATATTGACGATTACAATCGGTTAGCGCAAATAGGCGATGAAGTATATTTTGCTACGGCTAATAAACTCAATACAAGTGGTGAGGCATTGTATAGCCGGACAATCAGAGAAATCAACCCACAAATCTTTTCGTGGCTCGCATTGTTAGATACCAACGTGTGGGTGATTATTTTTTTAATGCTATCGGTTGCAGGTTTTAATATTATTTCCGGACTGATAATACTTATTCTCGATGGCATACAACTTATAGGTACAATGCGTGCGTTAGGTGCTACGGTATGGAATGTACGTAAGATATTTCTCTATCAAGCCTCATATTTGATTGGATATGGTATGTTGTGGGGCAACATAATAGGTCTGGCACTTTGTGCAATTCAGTACTATACTCACCTTATACCTCTTGATCCAACAGCCTACTATGTCAGTTATGTGCCAATTCGTTTTGATTGGTTGCTTTGGGCTATACTTAACATCGGAACATTGATATTTTCACTTTTAATACTGGTCGGACCATCACATATAGTCTCGCGTATAAGTCCGGCACAAGTAATGAGATATGAATAAAATTTATAACAATATGCATAATTTATCTGACCGTCATATAGGTCCTAATATCACAGAACAATCTGAGATGCTTAAGTCTCTTGGCGTTGAATCGCTTGACAAATTAATTGAGCAGACTATCCCAGCCGATATTCTTTTGAAAACCCCAATAGACTTGCCATCAGCGATTTCAGAGCATAAGCATCTTGCGCAAATGAACAAATTAGCATTTGCCAACAAGCAACGTCTAAGTCTTATCGGACGTGGATGGTATGAAACCATAACACCCGCTGTGTTGCAACGCAATATTCTTGAAAATCCGGTGTGGTACACCTCTTATACTCCCTATCAAGCAGAAGTTAGTCAGGGACGTTTGGAGGCGTTATTTTTATTCCAGACAGCCGTTTCAGATATGACTGGTCTGCCACTTGCCAACTGCTCTATGCTTGATGAAGCCACTGCTGCTGCCGAGTCGGCAACCATGATTTACAACCTCAGAAGCAGAGAGCAAATCAAACGTAATGCCAACAAGATTTTCATTGATTACCATATCTTCCCCGAAGTGCTTGCCGTCATGCAGACGCGTGCTAAAGGGCAAGAACTTGAATTGGTTATTGGCAGATATGATGATTTTGAATTTGACGATGATTGTATTGGTGCTATTGTTCAATACCCTAATGCTGATGGCAGTATTGAAGATTATGCTGACTTTGTCAGTGAAGCCCATGAGCATAACTGCAAAGTTGCAGTTGAGGCTGATTTAATGGCATTGGCATTGCTCAAAAGTCCGGGGTCATGGGGCGCAGATATATGTTTTGGTACGACCCAACGTTGGGGTATTCCGATGGGATTTGGAGGACCAAGTGCTGCATATATGGCCACTCGGAATGAATATAAGCGCGAATTGCCCGGTCGTATTATCGGATTAAGTAAAGATACACATGAGCACCCT
>Ga0326513_10000601_pt1 | contig 30923 bp, 40 predicted proteins | sample 2_2465_0518_D_FD_203654 | JGI IMG/M metagenome (GOLD analysis project Ga0326513, IMG submission 203654) | Bovine rumen microbial communities from UC Davis, California, United States - 2_2465_0518 | ecosystem: Host-associated > Mammals > Digestive system > Stomach > Rumen | place: USA...
TACTTCTGCTCGTAAAAGCTATGGAAAAGCCGCTCCGTATTTTGTGCTGTCGTGAGATTCAGAACTCTATTGCAGATTCGGTGCATAAACTTATGGCCGACCTTATTAGCGAGAACAAGTTTGGCGGCTGGACGGTTACGGAAAATGCCATAAAACACTGCAACGGCTCGGAGATTATATTTAAGGGTGTTCACAATAACGCCCAGAGCATCAAGTCCACAGAGGGTATAGATATATGCTTTGTAGAGGAAGCGCAGAGCATATCGCAAGAATCTATCGACATTTTAATACCGACTGTCCGTAAAGCTGGCTCGTTCTTTGTATGGTGTTGGAATCCGCTTACAGAGAACGACCCAGTATGGACTACGATAGCTAGAAACCCAGACGAGCGAACTTATGTGCGTAAGGTTAATTCTACGGATATAGAGCAACTACTATCGCCAGAGATTATTCACGAGCGAGAGAAGATGCGCCGAGATAATCCAGATATGTTTGCGCACGTCTGGCTAGGACAACCGCTAACAAGCAAAACAGGCTCTGTATTCGGCAATCAGCTCGCAAGGGCAGAGATGGACGGCCGCATCGGCAATGTGCCTTATGATGCAAGCGCCGGAACGTACGCTGTATTCGACTTAGGTATTAGCGACTCAACGGCTATATGGTGGTTTCAGATGATTGGCCGAGAAATACACCTTATTGACTACTACGAGAACTCTGGCGAAGAATTAGGCCACTATATATCCATGCTCCATAACAAGGGCTACAACTATACGACAATCTACCTGCCGCACGATGCCAAACAGAGAGAGCTGCAAACTGGAAAGACTCGTGTAGAGTTTTTCGAGGATAACGGCTTCCATAATATCGAGGTATTGCGCCCTACAAACTTCAATCTAGGCGATGACGATATTAACCTTATCGCACGTCCAGCCTTTAGCCGTGTCTGGATTGATCGGGAAAAGTGCCAGCGTGGGCTAGAGTGCCTAAGAGCCTACCACTACGAGTATGACGAGAAAAATAAACTGCTAAAGAGCAAGCCCGAGCATGACTGGAGCAGCCACGCAAGTAGCGCCTTTATCTATGCCATGATGGCCGCTACAGAGTGCAGCGAAGAAGCGCAGCAAATAAATATAAAGTTCAAAACCTACGTGCCTAAAGCGTTCCGTCCGAAGTCTAGCAGTAGCAGCGGCAATTGGTGGTAGTTTTTGCGAATGTGGTACAATATGGGTAATGGCGATGTGTCGATAGACATAATGGCAAAGAAAGCCGCAAAATCTAGCGATGCAAAAAAAGACAATCCAGTTTTAAGCAGATTCCTCAAGTATTTTACTGACTCCTGGACTTATGCGCAGCAGAACTACCACCAAACGTGGGAGCGCAACTGGAAACTCTATAGAAATATTAGAACGGAGAAAAACCACCCTGGCACTATTGAGTGTTTCGTGCCGATGGTAAACAGCACAGTAAACACGATCGTAGCTAGTCTGTTCAACTCCAACCCAACCGTAAAATATATCCCTAACCGTGCCGACCAGAACGAAGAAACGGATATATTAAACGATGTTTATCAAGACTTCGCTCGCCGTGATGGCTGGGCGCTAAAGAATAAGATTAACGGCCGCCAGGGCGTAATTACTGGCAATTATTTTGCATACTACGAATGGCAGCCGGACGATAACGGCGGATTCGTGCATAAAGAGATTATCCCTATTCGTGATGCAATCCTCGACCCTAATGCGCACAATATTGCCGATGCAAAATACGTTGGCCGCAGATTCTTTACTAGCAAAAAAGCGCTAGAAGATACTCTCATTTACAACCCAGAAACTGGTAAAATGGAGAAAAGGTATAAAGACCTCGAAAATGTATCGGAAAATGCTTCAGACGGCGGACTAGATGCGCAGAGCGACAAGGCCATTAAAGACACGGCACTCGGCTCTGTATCGCCAGACAAGGGCGCACAAGTCGAGGTTATCGAAATCTGGACTCATGAAGAAGTTTGCGTTATTGCCAACAGACTAACAGTTATCGAGCATCGAGAAAACCCATATTATGCGCTCAATAAGAGCAAGTTCGAGCAGCGCAAGCTCGAATGGGATTTGCAGCGCCTACAGACCCTACAACAGACCGCCGGCGCTAAAGATATTGGCGAGTTCCAAGAGGAGTTCAACAAGAAGAACGCAGGCCTTATTCCATTTGCACACGGCTGCGACTATCCAGACGTTTCTCTTATCTATGGCTCTAGCGATGTAGATATTATCGCTGACGAGCAAGAGCTGCTAAATACACTCACGGAGCTTAACGTAGAGGCCGTGCTTTACCAGCTATTCCCAGAGCGCCGTATTGATCCAAAGTTTGCAGGAAAGTTGGACAATCTCGACCCATTCCCAGGCAAGGTTTATCCACTACCAGTTGGCGCAATGGACTGGAACAACCCACCAGCAATCCCAACTAACGCATTTGCAGAGCGCAACAACCTTAAAGGCGAAATACGAGAGGCCGCAAGCGTATCAGAGATTAGCAAGGGCATTACAGCCACCGACAGCACGACAGCGACCGAAATCAAGGCTATGCTCGGCCAGGCAGATATTCGCATTAGGGAGAAAGCCGACAACCTCGCACAAGGTTTCTTTATGCAAGAGGCTACAATCGTCTTTAAACTTCTAAAACTCTACGCAGACGAGCAGTATATGATTCGCAAAGTTGGCGAAGATGGTATTAAGTTCGAGAATGTAGAGATGTCTAAGTTTATCGGAGATTATACCCCGATGGTAACGCTAGACGTACAGGCACAACTCGAAAAGAGCGAGAAACAAGAGGCCTACACGAACGCTTATCAGATGATTATTGCAGACCCAACCAACAATCTGACCGAAGCGAAGCGAATCATGTATCCGAAGATGATGCCAGACCTCTCTCAAGAAGAAATCCAGGCGATTATCACCCCACAACAGCCACAAGGCTTACCAGCACCTCAGCCAACCCCAGAAATGCAGAATATGGCCGCACAAGACATGATGAGCGCAGACATAATGCAACAGGAGCAATTAAATGCAGAACCAGCTCTCTAAAGAGGAGCAGAAGATTATAAACCGCTGGCTACGTACCGATACAGGCGCAAAGCTACTACAAGCCATTAAAGAGTTCGAGCAAGCGCACTTAGATTGCGCAAAGCTCGGACTACAAGGCAAAGGCAACGACTATATCGCAAACAAGGTAGCAGCGGCCGAAGCAGTAGAACAAATATACCTATGGCTTAAACCACCAGAAAACGAGCCGGACGGCGAAGAACAGTAAAACAAACCACGACCAAGCACTTTAACAACAGGACTAAGCATAATGAGCCAACAAATCGGCACTACAAAGTAAATATTACTTAAAAATCCAGCAAATAGGGCTGGCGCATCGCCAAATGTGGTAGTGCCGAGCTGTTGGTAGGGGCAACCTTACCAAAGCAACCAATAAATAATTTTAGGAGAGTTCATGGACGAACAAACTGGAACTGAGGACGCTCTTTTTGAAGCCTCGGACATGGAATCGGTAGCTAACGATACCACGGACGAACAAGCAGAGGAAGAAAACGGCTCGGCAGTAGAGGCAACCAATGAGCAAACAGATAGCGAAGAAGCCGCTAAAGATGAGCCAGCCGTTGAATCTACGGAAAAAACACAAACTGGCGATGCAATAGACGAATTCTTAGCGAAAAAGGGTATTGATCCAAGCGACCCGAACGCAATTCGGAAAATCGCAGATATGTACCGCAATTCTGAAAAGTTGGCTTATAACAAGTCGCAGCAAACGGCACAATTGCAGAGGCAACTAGCCCAGCAAAACCAACAGACGGCCGTACCTGACCAAGAGGCGCTCAATAGAGTACGCTCCCTTGAAATCCAAATGGGAACTAAAGAGTGGAAATCTACGCACAATCTTAGCGCAGATGACGAGCAAAAGATGGTGGAGTTTATCAACCAGCCTATCGTCGATAACCTAGGAAATCCGAAGATTAACCCGCTTACTGGAACTCCATATACCAAAGGTATGCTAGTCAATAACGGTGTGCTAACCCTTGATGACGTTTACCGTCTTTCCGGCTGTGGCGTAAAACAAGTCGATGACCTAAAGGCAAATCTTCGCAAGGAGATTGAAAACGAGATGGCTGCTAGACAAGCTGCTAAAAGACCGAGTAGCAACGCTACTAACTCCACGCAGTTTGGCAAAGCCGAACAAGACGACCCATTTTTAACTGGACTGTTTGGCGAATAACTCAACCGTTCAATACTTTTAGGAGATAAATAAAATGGCTATCAATCTAGCTACCAAGTATTCTGGCAAGCTCGACCAGCTCTTTACCGCTGGCTCTTACACAGATGCTTATATTAACAAAGACTACGATTTTACCGGTGCAAAGACTGTCGAGGTCTATACCGTTTCTACTGTCGACCTATCGAACTACGATCGCACTAATACTGGCGACCGCTTCGGTGGCAACAACGAAATCCAAGATGTTGTAACCGCTTACACTATCGGCAACGACAAGTGCTTTAAGCTCACGATTGACGAGGGCAACTACCAGCAGCAGGCACTCGCTAAGAAAGCTGGCGAAGTTCTCAAAGCTCAGATGGAAGAAAAGGTTATTCCAACTGTCGATGCTAACCGCTTGCTCAAGGCTGCTATCGGCGCTGCTGCCGTTTCTCAGTATTATGCACCAACTGCAAACGATGCTTACGGCGATGTTCTCAAGATGAGCGCAGCTCTTGACGAAGCTAAAGCTCCACAGAGCGGCCGTGTCCTCTGGGTTACCCCAACTTTCTACAACGCCATTAAGAAAGAAATCACTACTACCGTCAACGCTTCCGAATACAACGGCAAGCTTCTCGGTCGTGGCTTCGTTGGCGAACTCGATGGCACTCCAGTCGTGAAAGTTCCGTCCAGCTACTTCCCAAGCAATACCAGCGCTATTATGTGCCACAAACGTGCTCTATTGGGTGTCGAACAGATTAAGAGCGTTAAGATTATTGACGACTCCGAATTGGTCGATGGCAAGGTGCTTCGTGGCCGCTTCGTCTTCGATTCGTTCATCTTGAACGGTAAGAAGAACGCTGTCGCTGCTATCGGTACTGGCTCTTTGAGCTAATATCTAGCTGACATATCGCTATAAACAAATCCCCCTACGGCCGAGGGGGATTTTTATTGTGCTAAAATATAGATAATGGCGGTGCGAGTGCATTATTAAATGGACTCAAACTATAATCTTGGGGGCTTAATAGCCCGAATCAAAGAGAAACTCGATGATCAAGAGTTCCCAGACGAAACTATTACGCAATTCTTAAATGATGCCTACTTCGACATTGTAGGCGATGAAGAATACCAATTTTTAGAGCAAATCTATAAAGCCACCACTCAAGGCTCGGATATTCTGCCACTACCTCGCAACTTCCAGACCTTATTTACGCTAACCGCCAAAAACGAGCGAGGTATCTTCCCTCTAGGCTATATGCCAAAAGAGGAGTTTTTCGCACTAGATAAAGATGATGGCCTAAAGAGCTATAAATATACCATCTTCGGCAACCAGCTATTTTACAGTCTGCCTAATATCGAGAATGATAAAACTCCAACAGGAGAGGATAAGTTCTACGAATTATCGCTATTTTACCTTGCTAAGCCGCTCCCTATGGCCAACGCAACCGACAAGCCACTAATACCTTATGAGTTTGGCGAAACGCTCGTCCTAGGCGCTCTAGCACGTTGTGAAAGGCGCAGAGATAACTTCGACTATGCCGGGGTTTATGAGAACAAGCTAGACGAACTAATTACTAATATGAAACTGCGCTATTGTCCTCGTCAGTTAGCGAACGAGAATAGGGCTAAACTCCCTGTATGGGTAAGGAACTGGCGCTAATATGGCTATTAAATCTAATTTTACAGGCAAAAGAGTGCCGAATATCGGAACACGCAAAAGCGCTCCAGCTACAACCAACTTCGCAAAAGGTGTCGCAACCTACAAGCCTAACGACATGATGGGAACAGACGAAGTACGCTTAGCGCAAGATGCTCGTTTTGATAGAGTGGGCGAATATGGCACTAGAACAGGCCTAAAAGCATTGAGTGCTAATATTATCGGCTTAACGGCAAACGGAGCAACTACGGGCGCTACAGCAAGCCTAGCGACCATTTCTAGCGCATACACATACACGGCAACGGCAGATGCACGAATTTGCGGCTTCAGGCTTAACGCAAAACTCGTTGGCGATGCTACGAAAGCCCCTATTGCAAAACTATCGCTCTATATCAACGATGAGCTAGCGGATACGAGTTGTATCAACCCTAGCGACCTAGAAACTACAGACGACTCCTACGATATTCTATTCAACGCAGCGCCAGATATTACGAACGGCGATGTTGTAACAATTACAACGACAGCGCAAGCAAACTCCGCCTCTAGCACGGCGAATGATACCTATATATCCGCAAACTCGGGCGCACTAGCAGGCTCGTTGCTGACTTGCACGGCCGGCGGCATTGATTCTATCTTCGAGGCTAATATAGATGGCACTAAAACCGTCTTATTCACGCAGAATGGCATTTTATACCGCATGGCAGCAAATGGCACGATGACGGCTATACGAACGCTACCAACTGGCGCAGGCACGGTACGCTTTAGCCAGAATCTCAACCAGATTCGCTATGCAGACGGCAAAGAGAGCCCACGCTTGCTCGACCCAGATAACGGCAACTGGACTGATACTAAGATTGATACGCTAGACCTCGCTACTGGCACGGATTTAGGCATAACTCCTACTAATATCATGAACGGCCCTAGCGACAACTTGCTTTACTTCGCTTCCGAGCCTGATACAGAGGCGGTATGGACGTATCCTTATGGCTACACCTACGCAAAAAGCCCAGCATTTAGCACAACAGCTACTATTAGCGGCAACGTTGGCGACACTCTCACGATCAACAGCAGCACAATTACTCCTAGTGGCTTCGCAATAGGCGACTGGATTACAGGGCAAGGAACTGGAACGGCAGAAATCACGGCTATTAGCGGCGGCGATGTAACGGTTACTATTGTCGATACAACTCCGCAGACTATCTCAAGTTACGACAAGTTCAACGTAGATTTTTACCAGAACTTCCCAGCCCTTAAGACTGGCGACCCTCTAACGGCCATGTTTAATCTAGCCGGTGTGCTTTACTTCCAGACAAGGCGCAATAAGTACCTAATGTATATGCAAAGCGCCGACTCATGGACTCAACAGGCTTCCAACGCTCAAGGCGGCACGTTTAGCCAAGAGTCAGTCGTCTGCGACCTTAACTACGCTTACTACGCTAACGATAACGGCATTTATATCTTCGATGGCTCTAGCGAACAGTCGCTAACTCAAAACACTATCCAGAACGCTTACGATGCTATCCCAAACAAGGAAACTATCCGCCTAGACCTCTACAAGAATAGGCTATACGTATTCTTCAGCAACAATAATACCGAGCTAAACTCGTGCTTCGTTTACAATATCAATTTGCGTGTCTGGGAGTCGTTCGACTCTAATACCTATGTCGGTGCTACTTCGGCTCGTCAAAACGCTTCTGGGCGCTTCCTGTGCGGCCATAGCCGTATCGGATTGATTATGACCAACGAAGATGGCGATTATAGCAATCTCGGCCAGCCTATTGCGTTCAATCTCGAAACGGCTTATCAGCACTACGGCACGACTAGCCAGCTCAAGAGAATTACCAAGTGGCGGCCAGAGTTTGCAACGACCGAGCGAGCATATACGGTAGAGTGCGGATATTCGCAAGACTTCAGCGATCAAGTAAAATATGCGTTCAGTATCGACCTACAGCGCCAAATTGCAATCAATACTAACTACGTATGGGATAACCCTAGCGATTATGGAGTGCCAGCCATTCCGACCGTGCATACCACGACCCCTAAAGTAAACGGCGAGTTCTACCGTTGTCAGATTCGCTACCAACATATCGCAGCGTTCGAGCCGGTTATCTTCCGTTCGCACACTCTAACGATCCAAACGCAAAGAATAAGATAGGAGGGGCAAAATGCCTAATAGGTTCACTCCAATTACAAGCACACAAAGCACTAAGGCGGCATTACAACAGATTAACCAAAACTTTATGCAACTCGATGCCGAGGCCTTTACTAAGACCGTCCAAAAAGGCGGAAACAATCAAGTTATGTTCGGCAAGCTGCCTAATAACCGCTACGGCTTGCTTATCTACGATGATGGCGGCATGCCTCGTATCTTGATAGGCCAAGCGCCTAAAGACGGCCGCCCTGGTGTCTGGATTACAAAGAGCGGCTTCGATGTCATTAACGAGATAGACTAATGCAATACCCAACCCACTTTATAGCGAACTCGGATTATCCGTTCGATATGATTATCTACTACAAGTATGTAGAGTTTACGAAAGGCACTAGCCCGACCTCTTTTGCGCACAATTTAGGCTTTACGCCGCTAATATTCGGCTCGTATAGCACTACCGAGGACTTCGAGATAACTCGCTCGCTCTGCGATGACAGAGTAAAAATAGAATCAGACGAAACGAACCTGTATATAGATGCAGGCGGCAACGTTGGCACAAAATACTATATGAAGATATACGGCTTCGCTCCTATATCGTGGACTGGCGACTGCAAGCCAACGGCGCAATCCAACACGGCGCTATTATTCGATACAGACAACGAATATAGCCCACTATTGGCCGCCGGCGCTGTTCAACCTAGAAGAATGGATAACCCAGACACTCCAGGCGAACAAACAGGCTTAGCACAAACTATTGGCAAAACTGGCTATGTCGAGATAGAGGGCAGGTCGTCCGATATATCTCTTTACTACCAAGAACCACTATCGCCAATGGTAATGATGTGGAAAACTACGGCGCAAACCAATAGAACTATTTTGCAATCTAATACCATGTTTTACGAAACTGGCTACGGTCTTAGAAATGCGCCATATGCTACGTATAATGTCGCAGGCGCACAAGGCGATGGCAAAATGGCTATCGCTATCAACGTAGGGGCAACTAGAACAGGTATGCCAAACTATAACGACACGGTACATTTTAGGGTTTACGGATAATGGCAAGAGTAAAGAGATTCATCTACAATAGCGACTTTATGACTATCGCAAGAGTCGGCAGCACGACTGTTACGGCTACTATACCTGGCAAAGAGTGCAACTATAGCGGAACTATCGAAATCCCTGTAGATATTCCCGATCAAGCGTGGGCAAGGTTCAGAATCGAATATACGGGTACTTCAGGCCCAAAGCAGTATCTAGCCTGTCAGTATTTTTTCTATATCAATGCCTATAAGAACGGCAAACAGATAAGCTACCTTGCATACTTAACCTGTAAAAAGGGCAAGCTCGTAATAGAATACTACGTAAACAATTTGACAGATGCTACTAGCCCGCTTGTCAATTCGCAGACGTTCACGCTCCATATAGACTTTATGCGCCAGCCAAACACTTAACGGCTCGTGCTATAATTAAAGTAATTTTGGCGTTGCGTGAGAAAACGCAATATGGCGAATCTCGAGCAGATTTTGGCTGAAACTAGCAAAAGCTACGACAACAGCCGAAAAGCTCTAAACGACCAGATAAATGCTATATCTGGCGATCTTGATGCGCAGAAGCAGCGTATAAACGCTCAATATGCGCAACAGGGCAAGAGTTTAGACAACCAGCGTAACTGGCAAGCCCAAGCCTCTAGCATGGCGGCAAGCCGTAATGGTGGCTCTTTCGGCGGTAAATCAGAAATCGCTAATAAGAAATACTACCAGCAGGCCTTTGTGCCAGCCGTAACGCAGATGCAGACCAACCAGGCTAACGACCTATCTAGCGCAGAGTCGCAAGCCAACCAGAACAGGCTATCCCTTGAGCAGACCCTTGCAGGCCTTAACGATGAGGCTACCCGCTACGGTATGCAACGCTATGATGCCGCAGTACAGGCAGAAGAAGCTCGCAGGCAATGGGAGGCTGAAATGGCAGAAAAGCAGCGCCAGTTCAACGAACAGATGGCACAACAGAGAGCGCAGCAAGCAGCATACGCTCAATATCTTAATGCCGCTAATAATTCTGGATCAGGCGGCCTCAAGACGTGGGATTTTGGCGGTGGCTATCAAGTCATGCAAAACCCATATGGCGAAGCAGAATACTACAAGAACGGCCAGAAAGTTAGCGCAGGTCGCTTCCTCGAAGAAACAGGCGCAAACGGCGCAAACTGGAACAACTGGAACGACATTTGGAACAACGGTGTATCTACTACTGGTGTCGGCTCGGACACGGTGGCAGCGTTCAACCGCAGAACTCCTGGCAGCAGTAAATACGACTATCTATGGTAAGGAGCGAAGATGGCACTATATAAAGAAACAAGCTACGATGATTGGGCAAGGCGACAGCGCCAGAGCCTACAGAACTCTGCTCAGAATCTACAGCAGAAGCAAGCAGGCTTGCAGGCAGCACAGAATCAGAAGCAAAAGACAACGCTCGAAAGCGCCCTATCTGGCCTTATCGGTGGCTTAAAAGAGCGTGGCTCGGATATTCTCAACACGGCTAATAACATCGGGAAAACCGTTGTCGGCGCAGTTGGCGACACGGCGCAGAAGATTGGCCTAAAGAGCGCACAAAAGGACGATAGCAAGCGCCGTAACGAAATCGCTAAGAAATATGGCTTTAACAGCTACTCCGAAGCGGCAAACTCTGACAACGCTAGCCAAGAGTTTTGGAACGAGATTAAGGGCACGAACAAGCAGACCCAGCAGAAACTAGAGAGCAACAAGGCGAATCTAGGCTCTTATGGCGATGTAACTAAGGTCAATACGAACGAAGCTAAAGGCCAAGCGCTTAACACTATCGACTCTGTTTTGGGGCTACTCCCTGGCGGCCTAGGTGTCGCAGCGAATATTGCAGGCGGTGGCTTATCTGGTATCGGTGATGAGTACAAGAGAGCAGGCCGTGAGGGAAACGACTTTAACTGGGAAAACGCACGTAATAACGCAATTGTAGGCGCAGCAAGTGGGCTAGCAGGCTCGGCAGGCGGTGCAGGCATGGGCAAGTTCGCAAGCAAGGCAGGTACTAATGCTCTTGGCAAGCTAGCAGGCTCGCAGCTCGCAAAAGGTATCGCAGGCGGCGCAGCAGCAGGCGCAGTCGGTGGAGGCTTAGGCACTTATCTTAACGGCGGAAGCCTCGAAGATGCGCTACTAGCAGCCAAAGAGGGTGCTAAAGCAGGTGGTATCGGTGGCGGTGTCATGGCTGGCACTATGGGCTTAGGCGGCAAAGCGCTAGACAAGTTCCGTGGACGTACTGGCAGCGCTCCTGTAACGAATATTGAGCCAGTAGAAGCAACAACCGTACAGAAGAACCATATAGACCAACCAACAACGCAGAGAATCGAAGCAGAAGCCCCAAGCACTCGCCGTGGTATCGCAATTACCGACCTAGATGCAGGCGAACAGGCCATCAACGTACGCAACGGCGCAAACGGCGCAAACAGAGGCAAATATATCGACAGCGTAGTACGCAGAGCCGATGCAAACCTACCAGAAGCACAAAAGCCAACGCTAGAGCAACGCTTTACAAGGCAGTTCGATAGCCCTCTAGAGCAGATTATCGCTAATGGCGACATGGGCGATGGTATCGACATTATCGACACACTAAAGGCATCTGGAGTCAGAGAGCCAGAGCTTGCAGCAATCAAGAGTGGTGCAAGAAGCTATGCAAACGATACAAACCCATTCGCAGCCTATGGCATGACCAGCAGAGGTGACTTGCCACTACTAGACCGCCAAGAATACTACAACGACAATATGGGCAAAATCGGCAGAGCTGGCAATGGCGGCTTAACAACTGAAGACGTGCCACGCTATATGCGAGATAGGCTCAAAAACGATGCAGGCAAGGGCCGCTATTCAAGCGCAGACAACGAGTCAATTATGCGTGAAGTCTTTGGCGACAACATGAGCAAAGAAGATATGTATAGGCTCTATGAGGACTTGGCAGACACGACCCAGGCAAGCCCATACACTAGCGAGAACTTCGGCTATGCACTATCGCTAGATCCAGAACTAAGCGCAAGAGTACAAAGAGCAATGCTCGAACAGGCAGCGCCAACTCGCAAAATCTCAATCGAAAGCGCACTAACTCAAGCTCAGCCGGTCGATATTACGGATATGACCACCAACTACCGTAAATCTACTATCCCAGCACGTCAGTACCAGCAGGCCGTAAATAATATCCCAGAGGCAGAAACAACGGCAAATAGAGCGGTCGCAAGCGCTCCAGAAGCACAAGTTATGCCACAAGTAGAGAGCGGCAAGGCTACAGGCTGGGGCGATAAGAGCATGACCAACGCAAGCAAGAAACGCAACCTAGCGCAGAAAATTGGCGACACGCTACAGGAAACTGGCCAAGCAACCAAAGACAGCCAAGTTTATAGCAAACTGAAAGGCAATCTAGCAGAAGATATGGCCCGCAAGAATAGCGTAGAACGCTTGAGAGAGTTGGGCTTTAACTCTACGGACTACGACAAGGCGGCCAACCTATCCGAAGTCGTCAACAAATATTATGACGATGCAGTAAAGCAGACTAAACAGCCTATCGAAGCCCCACAACTACGCAATATCGCAAGAGAAGTAGCAGACGACTTGCATATTAGCTCGGCAAACCGTGCAGACCTAGAAAAGCTCGTAAATACCATGCTAGACGATGCAGTCGCTAAAGATGGCAAAATGACCGGCTTAACTATGGACAGATTCACTCCGGCAGACCTAGAAAAAGTCGCAAAGAATCTAGGCCAAAAGGCAGAGAATATCACTACAACCAACTACGGCGGCCGCAAGAAAGCCATTCGCAACTTAACTCCAGATAACGAAGAATACGCAAGGGCGCTCGGAGAAGTACGCAACCGACTACGCAACGAAATTGGCGAGATGGCAGACTATAACGGCGCAGAACTAGCCGCACGTATGAAAGATGCAGGCGCAACGCAAAAGCAAATCGACTACGTAACCAACGGCGGAACGCTCCGAAGCGCAAAAGCCGCAACCTCGCTATTTGAAGATGCTCGCAATATGGCGCAACAGATTAAGAGCGATTCCTACAAGCGTGGCGCAAACGCAACCAACTCGACCAACTTTATAACGCAGGTCGCTAATGCCTCTGGCGCAAGTAATCTAGTCAATATGGCCGCTCGCCCAATCGCAGGCGCAATCGGAACGATCGAAAAAGGCGCAGGCAAGGTTATATCTGGCATAGGCAATAAACTAGCAGGCACGGCAAGCAGAGAATCAGGCGAAAACGCAGGCAAGCTGGCAAGCAAAGCTAAGAATATCGCAAGTGGCGCAGCAGAGAGAATCGGCAACGCAACGGCAAACCTTAACAACGAAACTCTGTCGAATATCGGCCTAAATGACGGCCTAACGCTCGGAACGTACCTAACCAACCAGGCTAACCGCCAAATCGGCTACGGACAAGCACGAGATGCGCAGGAACGTATGGCTAACGCACAGGCCCTATCGCAAGCCCAGAACGACTACGATAACGCACTTGCAAGCTATCAGAACGAGGAGCAGCAGGTAAATAACGCTATCGCACAAGCACAAGCCATGCAAAGCCCACTCGGTAGAATCGAACAGGCTATGACTCTAGCCCTTAACGCTGGCGACATCAACGCTTACAGCCAACTTGCAGACCTATACCAGCAGGCGGCAAAGATTGAGGAGCTAAGAAACCCAACGGCGGCAACAGACTTAACCCCGGCGCAAAAGACAAAGCTCAACGAGCTAGACACGAGCCTTAACACACTAGACCAGCTCAAGAACGCTTACGAGCAAGCAGGCGGCGGAAAGGGGTTAGCCGGTATTCTATCGGAGGGCGCAAATAAGCTAACGGGCGGCGCATCTAACCGTAATCTGGCCATCTATAACGACCTAAAGAATAGCCTAGGCATGGCGATTGTAAAGAATGTCGTTAGTGTAGGCGGAACTGAGCAAGACGCCAAGCGTTATACCGATGCTCTGCCAAGCGCAAGCGATACTCCAGAACAAGCAGCACAAAAGTTCGCTTATCTGGAAGAAATGCTGAACAACGCAAAGCAAAGCGTATATAGCTACTAGAATCTAAAACAAACAAAAAATATCCCCAGAAATGGGGGTATTTTTAGTCATTCCCAAAATCGTATTTATCTTCGAGATTCTTAGCTTTTACATTTAACTCCGCCATTATATCCTGGGCTTTCTGCCCGTATTCTTTATGGCCTAGCTGCAAGATTCTAACGATTCTGTCAGATAGCTGTTTTTGGTATTTAGGCGGCAGAGTATCAACTATCGCAATACTAATATTCCTTAGCTCCTTATTAAAACAATAGTCTTGCGCATCTATCAGCTTTCCTAAAGAACTAAGCTGCTCCCTATGCATCTCGTGCATATAATTGTGCAGTTTTAGCCGCTTTCTATTCTCGTCTATAATCTCGCAAAGCGCCTCAAACTCTTTGCGCTTTACAAAATTAGAGCTAGAAATACTTATATCCATGTTCCTTAATCCTCGTGAAGAATAAACCCATTATAGCATTGTGCTAAAATATAAGTAATTGGCGGTGCGTAGGATATACTCCTATGTTCATCGAAGAAATCGAAGCTAAAGAGCGCACTCTTGGCGACAAGTTCGAGGAGTTCGGCAAGAAACTCGGCAAGCTCTGCGATCTAGGCTACGACATTCTAGGCGATAAGAAGATGGGCGAAAAAGAACGCTCGGATTTTATCGACATTCTTGCAAATATCAAGGGCGCTAAAGCTGCTGCTTACAAGCAGATGGAGAAATACAGCGACGTAAAAGAGGCTGACCGCAAGAAAATCGACGAGAAAGCCGATGCGTTTGTAAAAGGCCTTGGCATTGAAGATAAGGAGTAGGCATGGACGCAGATACCTATATCCAGGGCTTGCAGCCGCTCCTAATTCCGCAGAAAAATACGCAGACTATCCAGATTGAGTCGGACTATACGTTCCAGACTGGCGACAAGCTTTATATGACTATTAAGACTAAGCCAGACAACGACCAAACCGATGGTGATGCTCTAATGGCTAAGGATTGGACGGTTGGAACTGATGCAGAATACGATAACGAGGGCTATCTTGCGCTAAACCTAGCCGAAACCGATACGGATATTGACTTCGGGGATTATGTTTACGACATAAAGCTAGTCAACGCTACCGTAAAATCGACCATCGTTTACGGCCCTTGCCAGATACTACCTGTAACTACTTTGAGGGTCTAATTATGCAGAGAATATCCATTACTAACCCACAGAACGTGATTGATGGTACGGCGAAGAAATACTACTTTAGGCTTCGCAATACAGGCGGCCCAAAAGGCGACAAGGGAGATAAAGGCGATACTGGCGCTACTGGCCCACAAGGCCCACAGGGTAACGCTGCTACCGTTTCTGTCGGCTCGACTACTACGCTGCCAGTCGGCTACGATGCAACAGTTACTAATACAGGCTCGATATATAATGCCGTGCTAGATTTTGGTATTCCGCAAGGCCCACAAGGCCCACAAGGTGCTAAAGGCGACAAGGGAGATACTGGAGCTAAGGGCGATACAGGCCCTAGAGGCCCACAAGGCGAGAAAGGCACGAACGCTACGGTATATGTCGGCACTACTTCTACGCTCGCTCCTGGATCACAAGCCACCGTGTATAACTCTGGCTCTGATTCTAATGCAGTCCTAAACTTCGGTATCCCGCAAGGCGCTAAGGGCGATACGGGTAACCAAGGCCCAGCTGGCCAAAACTTCGCTCCAACTGTCGTGGCGGAACTACCAGCGACAGGCGATGAGAGCAAGTTATACCTAACTCCAAAAGCGCACACTAGCCAGACCGCAACAGGCAACCCGATAACGGCAACCGTATCGGACGGCGCAGGCTCGCTTGAGAGCTTCCAGTTAGACGGCGATATCTATCAGCAGAGTTATACGGGTAAGAACCTATTTAATTTTGTTAGCAGAGGAACAGCCCAGGGCTTAACAGCAACATACGATACAGCAACAGGAACAATCTCCGTAACCGGAACGGCCGCCTCGAACTATTCGAATATCTCAAATACTGTCGATTTAGCGCTAGAAGAAGGGCAGACTTTTACTTCCTCAATCGACAGAGAATTACCTGTTAGGGCGGTCACTAAGGTAACATATACCGATAACACAGAGTCTACTTTCACTATTGAACCAGGCCGGACGAGCGTAACTTGGTCGCCCGTGAAGCAAGCGAAACAAATTCGACTATACATATCGCTGACTGTTTCTGGTACTAGCTACAATCTAAGCTTCAAATTCCAAATCGAGGCAGGCTCAACAGCAAGCTCATTCGAGCCCTTCGTGGGAGGACAAGCAAGCCCGAATCCAGAATATCCTCAGCCGATTCAGACGGTGACGGGCGAGCAGACGGTAGAAATTGTGGGAAAGAACCTGTTTGATAAGGACGATGTTGTTAATGGGATACCAAGTGCTTCTGATGGCTCAATTGTGTCAACTACAAGCATTGGTAGAACTTCAAGGTTTATTCGAGTTAAATCAAGCACCGACTATTCGCATACGGGGCATCCAAATGGCTGGGCGACAATCGCATGGTATAAGGCAGACGAATCGTTCATTAGCAGAACCGACAATGCCACTACAACGACATCTCCGACTGAAGCGGCTTTCGCAAGGGTTTCATGCGCTTCTACCGACCTAAATACTTGTCAGTTCGAAGAAGGACAGCCAACCGATTACGCTCCATACTCCAAGCAGACACTCCCTCTCGACCTCGGCTCTATCGAACTCTGCAAGATTACTTACAGCACTTCAGAATGGCATGACTATATCTACAAAGATGGAGATGATTGGAAGGTTCACGAAGCAACCACCACAAAGATATTCAGCGGAGCGGACAGCGAGGGCTGGGTAATCAACAATTCTGGAACGGAAAACTTCTTTTATCGTTGCCCTCGTGCCGCAACTGGCACTTATGGCACACCAGATAATTCACGCTACCTTTACTGCAACTACGAATCGGGCGCACAGGTTACGTCTTCAAATACAGCAAATGGCGTATTCGTTCTTTCTGGTGGAGATGTCCGCTTGCGTTACGGCACGGAGATGAGCCTCGATAACTGGAAAGCAAAGCTCGCTGCAACCAACATGGTATTAACCTATGCTCTCGCAACCCCAACTGATGCCATCATCACCGACTCTACCCTCATCGCACAACTAGAGGCGGTACGCACGGCTTCGCTAGAGAACGGCGCAAACACCATCTCGAACACAGCCACAGGCACGAACCTCGCAGGCGATATGGAAATCAGCTACTACGGCTACAACCCTACAAACCGCTACGACAAGTTTATATGGCTCGACCTAAACAATAACTACGAGCAAATCGGGGAGTAGATATGGAAGAAATAGCGGAACTAATAAGCAAATTCGGTGGGCTAGTCATGATGGCAGTACTATTCGTCTGGGTATTTATCCAGGATCGAAACAAGAACTCTAAGCTCTTGGAAGAACTCGCTAAGACCAACGCAGACAACTCTAGGGCAATTGATGCGCTAGTAGAGTCAAATAAGAATATCGCTACAAGTCTTGAAATCATTAAGGGAACTCTCGGACGAGTCGAAGATAAAACCGACAGAATCGGAGATGAACTTATCGAAACCAAAGATACCTGTAGGCTCAAATAAAAACAGCGCTCCATTTTGGGGCGCTTTTAAGAAAGGAGCGATTATGTCGCAAAGCTCATTAGTAACTAGGCAATGGTGGGCGAACGAGTCAAACTTTACTTACGGTCGTCAGGATACTATCCACGGCATAGTTATACACCACGCTGCTAGCACAAGCCTAGACAGCGTAGGCCAGGTCTTTAGCCAGTATGGCAGAGGTGGCTCGGCGCATTATGGAGTAAAGGGAACGCAAGTACACCAGTACGTGCGAGAAGAAGATACAGCATGGCATTGTGGCGATTGGGCCGGCAACTCATGCACGGTAGGCATTGAAACAGTAAACAGTACAGGCGCACCGAACTGGCTAGTAGATGACGAAACGCTCGAAACGTTGTGCAAGTTGGTGGCAGATATTGCGAAGCGAAACGGCCTCGGCAGAATCAAGTTCGAGCCGGACGGAGTTTACCCGACACTATCGGCGCACAGAGATTGGAGCGCAACCTACTGCCCAGGCGACTACCTATATAGCAAGATGAGCTATATCGAGCAGCGAGCCAACGAAATTAACTACCAAACTAAGGTGGATTTAGAGTGGAGCAAGCTCGACAAGCCTACAGCCTATATAACCGTACGAGATACGCACCTCTACAACTTCAATAAAGCGAATATTAACGACCTAGTGGCCGTGAAAGCCTACGGCAAAGACGTTCCTATCGACATTTACGGCAAGTGCAAAAACAAGACGATTGGCAAGACATTCCTAGTTACGGAGTATAGCTACACAAAGAAGATTACTAACGGCTTCAAAGATGATGCTCTGACCGCACAGAAAGCCCCAGAACCGACCCCAGCGCCAGAACCGACTGTCGAACCGTCCGAGCCAGAAAAACCGCAAGACGAGCCTACAGTAAAGCCAGACGGCACAGGAAATCCAGACGACCCACGAGGCCTTAGCGATGAAGAATACCAAAAAATACTTGAACAGATGAAATCTATAGAAACTAACGCAAAGGAACAAAAAGCCATGATACCGATGAGTAATAAAGTTTACGACATTCTTAAAATCGTAGCGATCGTGATTCTGCCGCTAATTCAAGTGCTTTATGCCGGATTGTCTAAAATCTGGGGCTTTGGATTCGGCGCAGAGATTGACCAGACAATACAGCTAATTATCGCTGCAATTAACACTATTTTGGGCGTAGCACTCGTAAAGAGTTCGAGCGACTACCACAAGGGCGACTAGCCTACAGAGGGCTTATGCCCTCTTACCTGCTTGGCGAAAATAATATCAACAAATATCTAGTTCAATTTTGGTTATAGTTCGCTGAGCAGATAAGAGGCTATAAACCTCTCGAACATTAAGACCTTTGAAACGCTTTGAAAGGGGGAGCGGACATGAAAGTAACTATTTTTGTACGCATTATCGGGGCTATCGACAGTCGCAAGCTCTATGACGAGATTAACCACTACGGCATCAACGTTACAGACTGCGGCAACTACACACTCGTTTACGGCGATGTTTACCTTGAAACAGCGAGCAGAGTATTTTACCATTGCTCGCTCTACGGACAGACAGTAACCGAACTCACGCACAATAAGTAAGGGGGGAGTGATAAGCATATCGTTATATTTTATAATAGACAGTATGAGTATCAATTACCCAAAAACCAGAGATGGCAGAACGACAGAGCACAAAGCCACTTATAACTCGTGGCGAGCCATGAAAGAAAGATGCAATAACCCGAAATACCGCTGCTATGCAAGGTATGGCGGTAGGGGCATTGCGATCTGCGAAAGATGGCAAGGCGCTGACGGATTCGCAAACTTCTTGCAAGACATGGGCGAGCGGCCAAACGGCATGACCCTAGACAGGATTAACCTTGACGGAAATTACGAGCCGAGCAACTGTAGATGGGCAGACCAGAAAATGCAGCTCAGAAACAGCTCAAAAGTACTAAACGCTATACTGACAGCAGACGAACTCGAAAATGCAGCTTGTAGCCGAAGTGTCGTATATAAAAGGATTAAGGAGGGCTGGGAGAAAGAAAAAGCTCTTAGCACCCCATCTAAGACGACTTACGAGATTGTGCACGAGCGAGCGATGGCTAGACGGAACGAGTGTTTAGTTTGCGGCAAAAAAGTGCCACATATCGGGCGACCGTATTGCGGTACTAAATGCTATTGGATTGACCGAAAACGAAAAATCGCACTTGCGAAAGGAGATGATGAGCATGGGAAGACGGGGAAGAAAACTGCGCAAACAACAGCGCCAGAAACACTTTAACCGCCACCATTAGGCATCTTATTTTTCAAAGAAAACATTTTAGCGACGGCTACGGCTATCTCCTGCGCCAAAACTTCGTATTCGAGCTAGACGTGGATATACACAACTACCTGCATCAGCATATTATCCATGACATACCGAAACCGCCAGAATACCAGCTAAAACAGGCTTGGGAGAGCTACCAGGCAAACAAGTGGCTTATCGACCAGTACGACATTGTGCAAGCCTGCGAGTGGCTCGCAAACGCTTGCAGCGATCCAGCATGGCGAGCTTGCATGACAAGACAGCTTATTTATCTCAAGGACGTTCTCAAGGCATATTAAAGATTAGCCTCGGCAATAGCCGGGGCTTTTCTCATATAATATAGGTATGGCAAAGAAGTATCTTTTATATCTTCTGCGATGGCAGCTATCTACACCGATATTGGCCGTGTGCTTGCATTTCTTAGCCGGGCTTGGCGAGTTATGGGCGACTGTTCTAGCCAACCTTATTGGCGGCCTAATATTCTTCTGGGTAGATAGGTATATTTTTAAGAAGTAGAGTGCTATAATAGTCTAATGGACAGGGGCAAACTCCAACATACAAGCCCTGAGTTCGGTCGATTCTCTAAAATCGCCGTCATGTAGATGTCTGTGGCAAGAGTAGAATCTTGCCATTTTTGGTATAATGGAATCAGCAAGTAATATATTTGCTCATTCTATCCATACACAATATGCCGCCATGGCGACCTTTTCGGTACATTCTGGGTCGAGTGGCGGTATTTTGTAGCATTGACATTTTGGACTATTTGCGCTAATATAAAAGTATCGTATTGCTAATAGATAATCCCGAATAGGGATTTTTTATTAACCCTATTATCCGAGCTTGGGCGATTCTACGCTCTTGGATCAAACAAGCTCTACACAACCGCAAAAGCTCATTTAAAGAGCGGGAGTTTTTGCGGCCTAATTCTAAACGGAGGTAATATGGGGAGCGTTCAGAGTATCAATGAGATTCTCAATGATTCAATGAAGATTAAACGAAGTTTAATTCTCAATGATTCAATGAATAAGGGGTGGGCTGTGGAAAAGCTGTGCAAAACTAGCAAAATATCGGCCCAAGAAGCAGAGTGCAAAGCAAGATTTCTAGCCCAAAGGCTAAATGCGCCAAACTGCTACAAGTTCTATCTTAAATGCGTATATCATCTAAGCGAAGCAGAAGTGCAGCAAGCACTAGAGGTAGCTACTAGACCATACGTAAAATGCCCGGCTAAATACTTCAGCACCGCCGCAAAGAGATTATTAATCGCCAAAGGCTACTAGATACCGAGATACTCCCAAAGCAAACATAATAGGGAGTATTTTTTATGAGAATATCCGAAGCGTTTAACCTCTACTTAGAGGACTATATACGCTTTAAAAATCAATCAATTAGGATCGAAGAAGCGCACCAATTTTGCGAGCGTACGCTTATCTACGAGATAGGGGATAAGAATATAGACGAGCTAACCTTGCGAGATATTACACGCTGGCGCAACGAATTAGCTAAGACTCGCCATATCAATACCGTTCGCAACTATATAACCCGCCTGCGCTCCGTCCTTAACTACTGCTCAATACGAGGGATAGAGTGCCTAGACGTTCGACTCGTGCCAATACCAAAGCGAGCGGCGACCGTTCCGACCTTTATATCGAGCGACCAAGTAAACGCCATGATTAGCCACGCATACAACGCTAGAAACGCTTTTATTGTCAGTCTGATATATTCTAGCGGAATCCGCCTAAGCGAGCTTATAGCGCTAAATAGAGGGCAAATACAGCATCGTAGGTTTACTGTTATAGGCAAAGGCTCGAAGCCACGGCTCTGCTTTATAGACGAGCGAACAGAACGGCTAATGGATCAATACTTATCGACCCGAACCGACAACGAGGCTGCGCTAGTCGTATCGTACGAGAGCAAGCACCGAATGACGGCTACCAACATACAACTGCTAATAAGAAACTCGGCAATCCGTGCCGGCATTAAAGACCACGTAACCCCACACACGCTGCGCCACTCGTTCGCAACGAACTTCCTGCAGAATAATGGCAATATGAGGTATCTAGCAGACCTACTAGGCCATTCTAGCCTTGAAACTACTCAAATGTACGCCCATGTAGTCAACAACGATCTACAAAGTGCTTATGATAAATACCATACTATCTAAAATGTTGTAATTTTGTAAAAAATAAGCACAATACCATTGACTTAGCCCTATGCTTATGCTAATATGAAAGTATCGAAAGCGAATATTAAGAATCAGCAACAAAAATACGAAGCTGGAGCTTCGCTATAATCTCAACATTTCCATGGAAGCGCTCTACCAAATGAGCTAGTGCCCCATAAAGGAATAAAGACATTATAGCACAACCCCCTGCTTCGGTGGGGGATTTTTGGTATCAATCGGGGTTATCTATCAGCAATACGATAATCGCCCCGTAGATACGAAGCAAGCGACTACGGCTCGAACAGCTTGGGAGCTTTAACAATTTAAGATAGCGAACCAAACAACAACGGTTGATCTAAGCGCATCGCATTTAGTCATTTCAAATAGTGGCGATAGCAGCAAGGATTCGACCAAAGCACTAGCTATCAGACTGGCTACGCTCATTTTTTACCTTTGCAACCAACCGAGTCGTATTTTCATCTCGGATAACCGTAGATATGGCGGTAAAAACCATGTAGTACAGGCAATATGCAACTGGCATAGATATTTCCCAATAGTAACTGGAGATTTTCTTAATTTTCGTGAGAGCGCAGCCAATCCGATAGCTAGTGTAAACAACAATAATTTTCGCTACCAATAACCCGACATCGAATAAACGCTAATATCCTTTTCTTTCTAGAACAAAAAAACGGAAAACATAACTCCACCCACACTTTCTCGTAATTTTATCTAGTAGAATCAGACCGCTGTTACTCACACACTACTTCAGCGGATTTATCTTGTGCGGTGTCGGGCTACTGGTAGCGAAGAAAGGCAGGTAACTAATGAGAAAGAAACTCGCCATCGCAGCCGCTATTCTACTAGCACTCGTTGGCGCAATGGCCGTAGGCGACTACAGAGCCAAGAACCTTAGAGAGTATGCCGAACGCAACGATTGCGAATGGACATACTACTACGACAAACCAATATGCAAATAAAGGACACTACATGACAAATAAGGAACAAATCGAACTAACCGAAGCTATCGAAGAACTCGAACGCACAGAAGATATGACGGACGAGCAACTCGAACAGGAGGCTATCGAAACTTACGGCTCAAGAGCCGAAGAACTCGACTACATTATGGATCGCTTAACCGAACTATCGAAGCGAGATTTTTACCGCTTCCAGGTCGCACTACGCTACAAGCGCAAGTCGCTGGCAATCCGCAACAAGATGACGGCAGGAGCATAAGATGATGCCGGAACTGCTGGCTATTAAAGACTTATGCGATGACTTTATAGCCGAAACAGAGGAATGGATAGGAAAGGTAAAGGAAGATGAGCAAGATAAAGAATCTGATATGGAATCAGATTGAAGATGGCAAAGAAGATAAGGAGCTAACATTCAATGAGCGAAACGAAGAATCAAATAGTAAAGAACGCTAGTAACGGGTACAACTACAAATACTCGAATCTAGCAGACCTTGCGAGAGCAAACGTACATATCCCGCAAATGAAAACAGAACGAGTTGACGGCTACGAGTATGTTTTTGCAAAAGTCGGCAACGAATGGATACAAGGCGCAAGGGTCGTAGAGATTAAAAGCAACGGCATGAACCCGGCGCAAGCATACGGCGCTGCGCTAACTTATGCCAGGCGCTACACGGTGCAGCTAGTCGAAGCAATCGCTTGCGATGATGACGATGCGCTCGAAGCACACAGCGAGGACGACCGCAAGAACTTCGCAAAGATTAAAACCAACTACGGCATCGACTTTGAGCAAGTACAAGAAACGCTCGATGCGATAGACGATATGGAAAGTCTTAGCAGCTACTACCAAGAACTAAGAGCAAAAAAGCCGTCAGAAAAGCAGATGGCCGCAATTAATAGAATGGTAAGCAAAGCGAAGGAGCGACTAAATGGATAAAGAGAAGAAAACCGAGCAAAAGGGCGAGCAAATCGCCCTAGAAACTCGCCAACAGCAACCAATCCCAGAGGGCTGGCAAAAGAAATGGCTCAACCGCCAAAGCCGTATCGAGGATAGGTGGCGACACTACGAGCCAGGGGAGTAATTATGACAGAACGAGAAATCGAAGAACTAAGAGAGCATGACGAGCTAGAGGATATACAGAGGTCGGCGCTAGTAGCCGTACTCGTATCATTCTTAGCCGTAATTGCAGGAACGTTCCTTATCGTGATGATTCTAAGCGGTCTAAAGGAGGCTATATGCCAGATGTAGAGTGCCAGAGCGGCAAACAATGCTTCGCAAGCGCTGGAGCAGCGCAAAGGGTCGCACGATCCATGAACAACTTTAGGCGCAGAAGCAATCGAAGACAGAGCGGACACGCACCGGCAAGAGTTTACGAATGTGAACTATGCGGACAATACCACTTAACAGGAGCTAAGGATATGAAGCGTATCAAAGTAAAGTACGTGCCAACAGAGGAACGTATCGAAGTACGCAATCTTAACAACAACTAATAACTAAATGGAGGTCTTACCTCCTGAAACGCTCCGCTCGTGGTCGGGCAGAGCAGACAGGAGGCAAGCGCCTAGAGCTCCCCAGTCATTATGCCTCTAGGCGAATCCTCCGAGAAAGGATTATCTACATGGGTAGCATAGCAGAAAAGAAATACAACGCAGCCAAAGCGCTACAAGTGATGGGCTACTCAACCGAAAAGGCTAGTAAAGCACTCGGGGTTAGCGCAATGACTATCAGCAGATACTACAAGGCAAGCTCATTCGAGGCATACAAAGCCACAAACAAACAGTACAGAGAGAAATTAGAGGCTCGCAAAGCGAAGCAGCAAGAGCTTGATCTAAAAGAACAACCAAAGAGCAACGAAATTGTAATGTCGAGGCTCGAACTACTCGGCACACCGCACGAGATTAGCCTACTAGCGCAAATAGCACGAAAAATGGGCGTAATGGGCAAATACACGGCGAATAGCAAATAGTAACGGCGAGGGGCTTAACCGCTCCTCCCCAGGGCTTAGGCAAAAACGCAAGTCAAATGGAATCTACGAGCGGAGTCCTGGGGGGGGGGTTATTAAAACTCCCGATGATGTCTTAAATCTAGCGCTAGAGAATCTTGATGCCGACTGCGAGCGGTATTAAGGCGCTCTAGCGCAGCACTAAGACCACGGCCGGGCAACCTGTCGAGTCGCTACACGCTAGGCTCGTGCAATAACGAGCCACTTAAGGAGGTAATATATGGAACAAATAGCAGAAATGGTAAAAGAATGGCAGAAAACGAAGTCTATTAGGCTTGCATACGAAATCTGCCAGAAACTCGCAAAGGAGCAAGCATAATGTCAGGCACTAAGGTCGGAGGGGCAAAAGCGGCGGAAACAAATAAAAAGCGTTACGGCTCGGACTGGTACGCAAGAATCGGCAAAATTGGCGGCCAAAACGGCAATACTGGCGGATTCGCAGCAAATCCAGAGCTTGCAAAAATAGCCGGCTCGAAAGGTGGCAAGATTAGCCGCCGTGGGCCGTCTAAAAAGTGGAACAAGTACGAAGAAGCGGAAAAGAAGTAATGTATATCGAATTAAACGGCGATGCTTGGAAAAAGTTTGTAGAGTTCTTCAGAAAAGAAAAGGGCTATACGGACTGGTCGGAGGACGAGATAGACGATACTCGAACCGATGACGATATAGCCGAGTTTATCGTATGGCTAGTCGAACAACTAGAAAGAGAATAGATGGAATACGAAAAGATTAAGGCCAGATGGGTAGAGCAGAAGTGGCGCAAGTACGTTGGCGAAGATAACGAATGGCTAGACTCTGGCCATATCTACCTAGGCAACTACCTAATATTCGAGCAAGCAACGCTCGTATTCATTCCGGCCAAACAGAAAGTGTTTCAAACGCTAACTAAGAATTGGGAGGACTTAGAACAATGTTGTATATCGCATCGCAAATCTTAGGCTGGATCGCAACGGTATTCCGAGCAGGTGGTATGCTAGCCAAAAAGCAGATGACAATTAAGCTGCTAGTATCGGTCGGCAATCTAGGTTGGATGCTATCGGGGGTCTTAACCGGCAATATACCGCTAATTGTGTCTAATGCGCTCTGCCTAGTCGTAATGGTAATTGAGCTAATAAGGGGCAGGAAATGCCAAAAACAAAAGAAATAACCCCAAAGCAGCAGAAGTTTGTAGCGGAGTACGTAAAGAACGGCGGCAATGCTACGGCAGCCGCCAAAGTGGCCTATCCAGAGCAAAGCGATAAGAGCGCAGCGCAACAGGGGTGGCAGAACCTACAAAAACTAGAATTAGCGAAAGCGATTAGGCAAGAGTTTGCAAAGCAAGGGGTAACGCTCGATAAGGCTATCCGTCCTATCGTAAAAGGCCTCGAAGCTAAAGACAAAGACGGCAACGATGACCTACAAAAGCAGATGATGGCGCACGATCGTTGGCTCAAGGCTTCAATGCTAGACCGAGAAGATGGCCTGCAACTCAATATCGAGAACGCTAAGGGCATAGAGATAACATTTAAGAACTTCAGGAAAGAAGATGACTAGCGAAGCAGATTTACAAGTGCAAGTAGCAGACTACCTACGCTTGCAGTATCCAAAAGTTATGTTCCATAGCGACTTCGGCTCGGGTATCAAGCTAACGATGGGGCAAGCTATCAAGCAGAAGCGACAGAACGGCGGCCGCAGAGCATGGCCGGATATGTTTATTGCAGAGCCAAAAGAAGTGGCTCGAACAGAGTTTGAAGATAAAGAAAAAAATATCGGTTTCAGTTTTGGGCATTGTAGATACGGCCTCTTTATTGAGCTCAAAAAGGCCGGCACTCGTATTTATAAGAAAGACGGAACGCTGGTAGCAGACGAGCATATCAGAGAGCAGTTCGATGTATTAGAGCAGCTTCGCAAGCGTGGCTATGTAGCCGAGTTTGCTTGCGGATTCGATGAAGCAAAGAAAATCATAGACGAATATTTAAGGGGATAAGGTGGAAGACAGCGGAGGTATTAAGCAAATCGAAAAGGAACTCCGACAAGTTCCGTTCGATGAGTGCGAAGGTAGATATTATGCAAGTTATGACGGTGATATTTACCTTGAAAGCCGTGCGAGAACGCATGGGAAGAACGAAAAAGTGTTATATGATGGCAAGGTTTTAACAAAGCTAGAGATGACACCAACAAAGCTTGGCTATAAAAATCTCAGAATCGGGAAGCTAAGCACGAAGAAGCGCAAACAGTTCGGAGTTCATACGCTAGTAGCAGGAGCATGGCTAGGAGAGCCGAAAGATGGACAAGAGGTTGATCATATCGACCACGAGCCATCAAATAACAATGTAGATAACTTGCGCTGGGTTTCGCACAAAGAAAACATGGCTAATGCTAGGCGGCCTCAAAGAAAAGTAAAATGCTGGGATACACAGGAGATATTTGACTCACTAACAGAGGTATTTATCAAGTACAAGAAGCCGGAGCAAAAAAGCCGTCAGGGGCTATACGACCACTTAGCAGGCAAAACGGAAACCTGGCATGGATTCAAGTTTTACTACTTAGACCAAGAGGAAAAGTTAGGATTATGAAGATTTTAATACAAATGACCTACGAGTGCGCTATTGGTGGCATAGAAACGGCTATGTATCAGTTCGCACGAAGATTCGGCAAGGATTACGAGTTAGAGTTTGTAATCAACGCCAAAGCAGACGGAGCAGATGCGCAACTAGATCGCTTGCGCCCTTATGGCAAAGTTACTTTCGACCCAGGCAGGGAGCAGTTATACGGCGCAGATATTGCGCTCGTATTTACTCCTATTATGCAGAGTGTGCCGTGGGATAATATCGTAGCAAGTAAGATATATCAAGTAATCCATAGCGACCTATCAGGGCTTAAAGAGCTACCACAATGGGCAGACTTTACCTGGACTCCACCAAGCAAGCTAGACGGCATTATTAGCGTATCGGAAACGGCACAAAAGGGGCTTAAAAAGGCTCTCGGCCTAGATTCTATCGTTATTGAGAATGTTTTTGACTCGCCAAGTAATAACAGGCGAGTTTTTTGCTTTATGAGCAGAAGCACGGAGGAAAAGGGCTTTGACAAGGCTCTGGAGCTTATGGACAAGTTCGAGCAAGCAGGCAAAGACTATCTGTTTATTATTGCTAGCCAGATTGACCCATACGGGCCTTATTGGGAGCGTATAAGCCGTAACCCTCGCTATGTATATGCCAACGCTAATATCTACACCGATTCGCTAATAAGAGGCTGCGACTATCTCGTATCTCTTAGCTCGTGCGAAAGCTGGGGCTATTCGATAAGAGAAGCACTAGCTAACGGAGTGGCCGTGATTGGCTCTAAGGGAGTGCCAGAGATTGAACGAGTAGTAAAGGACGGAAGAAACGGCTATCTGATTGACCGAAACTTAACAGATGTCGATAGCGAGAAGATAGACGAGATTTTTGACAAAGTGCCTAAAGAGTCAGATATTCAAAAAATTATAAGAGAAAAGAGAAACGAAAAGCTACCGAAAGCCGACAAGGAGTGGGAGCGACTATTCAAGGGAGAGTTATAGATGGACGAAGAGACAGCGGCAAAGATTCGCAAAGAGATGGCTCACGACAGGATAAAAGCCTACTATTATGCAGGCAAAGTCATAGTGTCGCAAGAAGAAATTAAAAAGGCCATTAAAAGCGCAAAAGAACAGATGCGCAATATGACGGCGGACGACTTTATACCAGCATCAGAGTATTGGCAGTTTGTAGAGGAGCAGGCATGAAGATTAAAAACTGGTTTATTTTAGCAGGAGGAAGCGCAACTCGATGGCAAGGCTATCAAGGCGAAAAGAACAAATGCTTTGTAAAGATTGACGGAGAGCGCCTTATTGACCGCACAGAGCGCCTATTGAAAGAGAACGGCATAACTAATATCGAGATAGTTTTAGAGGGCTACAACAGCAAACGAGAGGCCTTTGAGGGTATCGCAAGAAAGAGCAAGGGAGCTTTTGGTATATTGCTAGGCGATTGCTACTATACCGAGGCGATTATTAAAGATGCCGTGAACAGAGATGTAAAGAGCTGGAAGCACTACTATTGCCCACACGGCAACCCCTGGACTGGTTGCCCATGGGAGGAGGGCTATATCCATCTAGTGCCGCAGCGCAAATGGTGGCTAGATAAGATGGCAGAGTTTAACAAGAAGTGCGACTCTGGCGAGATTGAGTTTAAGAAAGACTATCAGATAGACCGTTACTTGAGGGGCTTAGGCCAAGACGATTACAGGCCAAACGAACTAGACGAACACGATATATACTGGTGCGATGAAACGGACGATCTAGACTATCCGAACGATTACGATATGTTTATGGCAAGGCACGAAGCCAACAAGCGTGGCGAGCGCCAAGACAAGCTCTCAATCATTATTCCGAACTGGAATAATGGTAAAACTATCGGCAGACTGCTCGAAAACCTAATGTCGCAAAAGGTAAACATAGACAGAGCCGTAGAAATTATCGTAGTAGATGACGGTAGCACGGACAACTCAAGAGAAGTTATAGAGAAGTTCGGCCTAGTGCGCCATATATACCAACCGAATAGGGGAGTATCGAACGCTCGCAATGTTGGGCTAATGGCAAGCACGGGCAAATATATAACCTTTATTGATTCAGATGACAATGTAGAATCCGGCTATATTCGCACGGTCTTTAGCGAGATGGATAGGGGCTACGATTATTGCGTTTTTCCGTGGATTGACGACAAGAGCGGCGATACAAAGTTTCTATTCTTTGATCTAGTAGGCAACGCTGCTGTATGGGCTTACGCTTTTAACTGGAACGCTATTGGCGACAACCGTTTTAGAGAAGATTGGAATGTGGCCGAAGATTTAGACTGGCTCAAGCGGGTAGTAGTTCCAGGCAAGAACAGAGGACTATCTGACAAGCCTATCTATCATTACGACTGGAACGCTAACCCTGACTCACTCTGGAAGCGTTTTAACAGAGGCGATATTAAAAAGGAGCGCTAGCATGACGGTTACGGAACTAAAAGAAGTTTTAGAAAAGCCAGAGAAATGGCTTCAAGTTAAAGGCTACGAAAACCGCTACGAGATAAGCGACCAAGGCAGAGTGCGCCGCTTATCTGACGGCGGAATTATGCGCCCAGCCGTGAATAGCAACGGATACTTGCATATCGTGCTATCGAAAGACGGAAAGACTAAAGATTTTAGAGTGCATCGGCTAGTAGCGCAGCATTTTATTAAAAATGATGGCGGCAAGCGAGATGTAAACCATAAAAACGGCATCAAGACTGACAATAGAGCCTGTAACCTTGAGTGGCTAACCCACTCCGAGAACGAGCGGCACAAGATATATGAGCTTAAAACGCCTGGCAAGCTATTTGGAACTCCGAGGCCAGTAGTATGCCTCAATACTGGCAAGGTATATAAGAGCATATCAGAAGCGAAGCGATCGTTAGGACTTCCAAAAAGCTCCCATGTGCAAGAAGTGTGCGCAGGAAAGCTAAAACAATCGAACGGTTATAGATGGAGTTATTACGATGGCTAAAGTATTACAACTCACAATCCCAGAGCAGTTTAAGGAACTAGCGCAACCGAGCAAGCCATGGCGGCATATTGGCTTTTATGGTGGCCGTTCAAGCGGTAAATCTACAACGGTGGCACTACTTCTGCTCGTAAAAGCTATGGAAAAGCCGCTCCGTATTTTGTGCTGTCGTGAGATTCAGAACTCTATTGCAGATTCGGTGCATAAACTTATGGCCGACCTTATTAGCGAGAACAAGTTTGGCGG
>Ga0326513_10000602_pt1 | contig 30919 bp, 46 predicted proteins | sample 2_2465_0518_D_FD_203654 | JGI IMG/M metagenome (GOLD analysis project Ga0326513, IMG submission 203654) | Bovine rumen microbial communities from UC Davis, California, United States - 2_2465_0518 | ecosystem: Host-associated > Mammals > Digestive system > Stomach > Rumen | place: USA...
AAATTTTAGATATTGAAATTAAATATGAAAATCATTTTCGTTATGACTTGACAACAGAAACTCATAATTATTTTGCTAATGGAGTTTTAGTTCATAATTGCAATACATCTATCGTATGGAATGGTCACAATGTTGAGTTTCATGGGCGCACCGAACGCGCACAAATTCCCGCTGAGCTTGTAACTCGTCTAAATGAACTATTCGGCGGTGAAGCTAATGCTCAAATGTTTGAACAAATGTTCGGAGAAAAGGAAGTTATTCTATTTGGCGAAGGCTATGGTCGTAAGATTCAAAAAGGCGGTGGCAACTATATTCCTGATGGCGTAGATTTTATTCTATTTGACGTATTAGTAGGTGAAAATTATCTTGAGCGCGCGAATGTAGAGGATATTGCGCGAGCAATGGGTATTAAGGTTGTACCTATTGTTGGTAGAGGTAGCTTATTTGAAGCGGTAGAATATGTAAAGTCGCATCCCGCCTCTGTGATTGCAGAAGGTAGATGTGAAATGGAAGGCATTGTCGCGCGGCCTAAAATGGAAATGCGTGATAGACGTGGCAATAGGTTAATTGTTAAAGTGAAATGGTGCGATATGAAGGAGTTAGTATAATTGACTTTTAATAAAAATTTTAGTATAATTATTACATAAGGAAAAGAAAACATAATTTTTTAATTACTTTTCTTACTTATAATTGAGGGTTTATAGTTATCCCGCCAAAGCGAAAACTTGTTTTAATGCGGTTTGTTGTAATGGTAACATATCGGTTTCATAGGCCGAAGAGTCCAAGTTCAAGTCTTGGGGCCGCGTTGAATATAATTAAAGGCGAAGCTTGAAAGAGGAATCATTATTCAAGGAAGCTGCGGGGTCTCGTCCCTGAAGTACAAAGGGCCGAGCCGGTAGGTATCACTCGATGAGGCCGCAGATAAACCGAGCAAATAGGCTGCTTTTTCCCAAACCGCCAAGAGGTAGCAGCGGAAACTGACGCCGAGAATACTTGCAATGCCTACGGGGTCGTGAGTGAGCGTCAGGCTAAGAGGGAACGCTCTAATGCTTCTTCGGTGAGTGAGAAGGTCGGATTAATACAACGTAATAGTATTCGGTGCGTATAAGCAAGTGGCGCCGTTAAAGCAATGGATGCATACATTGTCCACTTCATTAAATGATTCGGGAGGAAATGCCTGTAGGTTAACCCTCAGGGTAATCGCCATAATCGAATCAGCCGCGCGGCATAAATAATGCCGCATATGGGGAATTAGTTCACCAGCTAGAACATGAGCCTTGCAAGTTCAAAAAACGAGGGCGGCACTCGTATTCTCCACTTAATTTAATATGGAGGTTATTATATGATTCACGATAGAGCATATACTCGTGCAAAAGATTGGTCCAAAGCAATTCGTAAGTATCATATTGATAGAGATAAGCAAGCAGCTTGTTCGCTTTTCTTTCCTATGTATGATAACCTTCATCAATACGCAGATAATAAGATTCATTGTTCTTGCCCGTTATGTAGCGCTAAAACCAATAATAAATGTCATAATGGTCCGCGCGGATGGGCACCATCAAAAAATTGGTCAATAACAGACCAACGTAAATTAGATGATATGGAATTACAGTTAGAAGAATTATATGATTAAAATTATCAAGCATGGACATGAACAGTATCGTATGACTTGTAAGTATTGTGAATGTCTTTTTTCTTTTGAGGATGAAGATATTAAAAGTAATGGAAGTCAACGTGATTATGAAGAATGGATAAATTGTCCTGAATGCGGTCGTAATAATAATATATCTATTCGCTCTCGATTTGAATTTCATCCTATAAATAATTGACTTCTTTTTAAAATTATGTTATAATAATTATGTTGAAAGGAAAGGAGTTTAAGATTAATGTACGAAGATTGGGACGACGAAGATTACTTTGAGGATGAAGAAATTTATGTTTCGCGCGCGGCAGAGCGTCGAAAGAATGAGTGGAAGTATGCTAAAAGACGAAGAAAAATTTTAAGAAATGAAGTTGAAGATTGCGGCTATATTACAAAAAGTAGCCTAGATGAAGATGTTTTAAGAAAGCCGCTTCATTATTACTCTAAAAATTCTCCGTGGAAAGGATATGCTTTACCGCCTAATAAAACAAATAATAAAGGAAGTCGTAGATATATTTCAAAAAATTATGCTCCCCAAAAGAATTGGAACGAACATGATAAGCGTCAAATTGATGATTTTGAAAATCAGTTAGAAGAATTATTTGACTAAATTTAAAAATTGTGTTATAATAATTATAGAAACAAGGAAAGGAATAAATAAAATGTCAAAGTGGTTATGTAGATTATGGTGTCAAACTATTCATAATTACGGATATAAAATTTTGTACCATAATGAAAAATATGGCATTTTAGAATGTGAATGCAATAACTGTCATAGAAAATTTTCTACATTATAAGAAAGGATGATAATTGTGCGTAATTCTCACATTGTATTTTCTTCTTCTTGGAGTCGTGCTAAGCAAGCGGCAGAAGCTGATATTGATTGGCAGATTTAGGCGCGTAAACAAATTGCGGCCAAATGATGCGCCACCGTTTCAACAGTAAGTCCTAGAAAGTGCCTTTATTATGGTAAGCGATATGTGTTATCGCCGCTTATAGGCAATTGACAAGCGCTTCACTCTATAATGAGTGCGAAATTGCGGTCAAACGTTATACGGCGCTACCGTAACAATGAAATCTTTTGCCGGAGTGCATTAGATAAAGGGAATTAACGTTCTGGTTCGTTAATTTTAAAAGAGGGAGGCCGAATGGTATATACTGGCTGAAAACGACGGAAGTAACTATAGATATACCTATAGGACCACTTGACGCCTGAACCCTAAATAATATTCCTCTTACGCCTCTCATAGAAGCGCACCACTAGAGGATTTATGAAATCCTACGATATTTGTAGGTCTTCGTCGGACAAGAGACGTTAAACCTTGTTTAATTCCCAACATACCGTCATGCGTGGGTGAAATAAGAAGAGACGGAACACCGATGGTCAAGTATTAAAAGGCATCAAGACAATAGAAGCGCAGGAAAGGAACACTCGGAGGTCCAACTCCGTAATAAAGGTTGTGAAATCCTGATGCGTATCGCGTGATTGAAACTGCACGCTCGGTGTAGCGGTATAATGGTCGCGGGCCAGCCCTGTTCGAGGAGGGTCGTTTCGAAAGCTCTTCGCATGGTTCTCAAACGTAAAAGAGCGAAATATCGAACAACCATGTCAGTTACGTCTGATAACTGTAAGCAGTAGAAATTGCATCAGACATTAATGTCCATGCGTGGTGCAAATGGCGAGACACAGCGGACTTAAAATCCGCGACGTAAGATACATTGCTGGTTCAAATCCAGTCGCATGGATTAGATACGCCCTCGTGCCGCAGCAAGCTGAGACGGGGTAGACTCAAAATCTACTACAGATTAACGATCACATCGTGGGCGCACATCCCACCGGGGGCATTAATATTTGACTTTCTTTTAAAATTATAGTATAATAATTACAGTAAAAAGAAAGAAAGGAAATAATTATGCAAGCATTAACTAAAGGTCAGCTATCGTATATTCTTGACCAACTTTATAAAGACGAAATTCATGTTATTTATCAGGATGCCATTGACCATCTATTTGAAAAATATGGTGATAGTTATTTTAAAGAAAATAGTTGGACACCTTTTAAACTTGTGGAAGAAAATCCCACATGGGAAGAAGGCCGTGGAAAATTTTCTTGGATTCCGACTAAGTAATATTTGACTTTACTCTAAAATCATGTTATAATTATTTTAGAAAGGATCAAAATAACATGTATATTTGTCCAACTTGTCATCGTGGTTTCAAAAACGAAGAAATTGTTGCAAAACATTCATTACAATGTTGGCGCGAACATAATCCCAATCATATTACTAAACCTGCACCATGTAAAGGCAATACAACAAAACGGCAGTTTAATAAAGAGGTAATGAGTTTTTTCGCGCAATTCAGAAAGGACTAACTATGCAAGAAGTAATGTTGAAAACGCATCTCATAGTTTCTGATGTACATGAGGAATACTTTGTGAAGTGGTGTGGTAAATTGGTGGATGTAGAACCCCAATTAAAGAATGGGATGCCCATTTTCGTTATTGTTGGTTCTGATGGTAGAATAGAACTTAATACGATTGATATTAAGACTATTGAGAGATGCGCAAAAAGCTTATCACATCCACGTGGTAAAGAAGCAATTACATCAGATTGCACGAGAATTTACATTCTAGAGGAAAATGGCGCGGAAACCCTTATGGGTAAGGTATTTCATAACCATGTGAAACAATATCAACAGATGTTTGATAAGTTTGAGTATATTTAAAGAAAGGAACTAATATGGAAGCAAAATGTAAATGCGGATATGTTTGGAATTATACTCTTAATGATATTAAAGTTGAGACAGATGGTCATGATGCAATAGTTACATTATATTGTCCTAATTGTCTAGAGCAATTATGGGATTATAACCCAAATGATTTAATTAAAAAAATAACTCCATTCTATGTAGATATTCATCGTCCTTTAAAATATACATGGGAATAATATTTGATTTTCTTTTAAAATTATAGTATAATAATTACAGTAAAGGGAAAGGGAATAAAACTTTTAAAGGAGATTATAATTATGTGCCTACTTTGCATACTCATAACAAGCGGCGGTATTCTCTTTGGTGGAAAAGTCGGCGTTTGGGTTGGAAATAAGATTGTAGCAAAGAGGAGATAATTTATGATATTTATAATAATTTTTTGTATTGGATTTATAGAAGGTTTTATTTTAACAGTTACAAAATACTTATAAAATAAGTAAAGGGTATAGAAATGGAACTAATTGAACTTCTTGAAAAACTTAGATATTCAGATGACGCGCTTATTAATGCATCAGATACATATTATTGGGAGTATCTTGGAGCAAATAATATGCTTGATAATTGCTTAGAAATTATATGGCAATGGCTTTATCAAGAAGGATATATTCACTAATTACTTGACTTTTAGCAGAAAATCTGCTATAATAAATATGTAAGCGGGAACAGCAATGAATTTTAAGTAACAATCTGTTAAATTGTAATACTAAAACCGCTTAGTTTGTAAAGACGCATACAGCAATATTTTATTAAAGAAGATTTTTGTATCATTGGTTCGAATCCAATTATGCGCGTTAGTGCATATCGCCTAGTTTGGTAAGGCATAAGATTTTTAAATGCGTCTTGTAGTTATTATGTCAGATAACATTGCAATGATATGTATTCTGACTTCACCTCCCGCCTATGGTGAATGCACTAGGTGCCGCGGCCTTAACATTTGTTTAATAGCTTTCTGTTGGAAAAGGTCGCGTTATAAAAGAAAAGAAGCAACAGTATATCAATTAGATGTTGCAGCACTGACATGATTGAAACTATTTACGTCTAGAGTAAGACTTCAAGGAGCATCTAGACTATGGCATCAAGTAAAGAGCCTTTTCGCGGCGATGCTATTAATCAACTAACCAAATAATCAGGGCGTTTTGAAATCGCTTCTTATCAGCCCGCCTGGTGGCGTAGTTGAGACTAATCTTTACATCAATTTGGGGATGTAGCTGAGAGGCCTACAGCGATGCGCTGTTAACGCATGTCATATCGTTGGTTCGAATCCAACCTTCCCCGTTTCACGATAGCAAATAAGTGAATAAACGGATGCGCGGTTGACTGACTTTAAAGTCACTTTATGAAAGGAGAGATATTAGGTGGGACTTGATAATTCTATTTATATTTGTTCAAATCGACGTAAAATAACCGAAAAAATGCTCCCTAAAGGACTTGAATATACTGTTTACGAAGATTCTGAATTTGAAATTAATTATCATCGAAAAGATTGGTCACTCCGTAATAATATAATTGAATATTTCGGCGGCGAAAATAATACTGGCTATTACAATATTGAAACTCCGTCCCAAGTTTTTGACATTATTCGTATTACAGTATCTTGGATGGATAAAGAGAAATGGGAGAACAAAGGTGATTCAATTTGGACCTATGATGAAATCCTTCCTCGACTACAGCAAGATATTATAAATTTGGCTATTATGGCTTCATTTATGCAAAACAATCCTGACATATATTTAGTATTCTATGATTCATATTAAAGGAGAAAATAAAATGAATGACGTAAGACTAAAGATTCTCGCACCATGGTCAATTACAATTAAGGAGCTTGTAGCTCTATTTGACGGCGATCCACAGATTGCTTTTAACGTTGACTTCTCGGGAGCTAATCCGAACGTAATTATTTCATGTAACAACGGCGATAAGGTTGCCGCACTACAAGAAGTACTACCCTCTTTTTACAGTTATGGTAATGTAAAACTAGATATTGAAATTGATGGAACTCCTAGTAATATTATTTTTACAACTAAGAAAGAACTTTTTGATACGCTTTTTAAAGGAAATCCAGCATATGCCTATTCTGTAATGCCATCTACTGAAGCTTGGTATCCTTCTATGGTATATGTTGTATTTAAAAATTGTGTAGTACAATTCTTTGCAGATAATCTAAATGATTGCCACGGTATTACTAGTACGCTATATCAAGATATCGCGGCGAAAGTACTAACTGGTATTGCAATTACTGGTGATGTTAATTTTAATACCGATGTAGAACGTGCAGGATTAGGTAAACCCTTAGGCGAATGGCCGTAATTGATAAAGTTCACTGGGCTCTTTAAAAGTCCAGTACCAGATGGCAACCTCACATAAAGCTAGCAACGGTGCGGTATGAAAAGACCACATTGGAGTGACGGGCCCGCGAGCTAATCCGCGAACGAAAGCGGCGTATTGTATGAGTATGCGGCAAGGGCTGGAGAGTTAGTATCCCAAGTTATAAGTATTTCGTTATTGACTGTAACCAAGGCTCTCTATCATACATTATTTTATTTGACTTTAATTAAAATTTTTGATATAATTAATATATCAAAGAGAGAAAGGATAAATAAAATGGCTAAAAAAGAACTTTCTACACAGCAAGCTAAACTTGAATTTATTAATTCAATTCATAAGTGGCTTATGAATACGTTAGAACGTAATGAAAAAAGCAAATATAAGGATTGCTTTACCGTAGAAGGTTCTAGTATTATGTGTAAGTTACCCGAAGATTACTTTGATTTATATTCAATTCCTTCCAATCTTAAAATTGAAATGAAATTTACAGTAAAGAAAGGATAATAATTATGAACAAAATTGTTAAAATTGCGGCTGTATCTACACTTGCAATAATGACCGTATTTAATCCAATTGCTTCTGCCTCTCATCACCACCATCACCATCATTCCTCAACAGAAGTATCTAACAAGGATAATACAAAGATTAAAGTTGATACAAAGCATAATAGAATTTATCTTTACAGAAAAATTAATGGTAAATGGAAGAAAGTTAAAAGTGAAAAATGTAGTACAGGAAAAAACGGTAAAACTAAAAAGGGAACTTATAAGAGCAAGTCAAAACAAAAAAGTTTCTCTAAAAATGGGAAAGATTACAATTATGTAACCTATTTTGATGGAAATAAGGCTATACATTCTACTCCATACGATGGAAAATATGATAATAGTTCTTTAGGACATTCTCGCTCGAATGGATGTGTTAGAGTTAAGCCTGAAACCGCAAAATGGATATATGACAATGTTAAAAAGGGAACCACTATTGAGGTTGATTAACCTCATTTCATCATCAATTAGTGTAAGAGAGCACACGGTCGCTCCGTAGAAAAGGTGCAATTCCTTTATTGATGACCGCGAAAGGTAGATGGACTAATCCAAAAGGGTTAGGACGCCGGCTAACCATCTTCTGAACAGCGAAAGCCAGTACTAGACTTAGAATATAGTACATGCATGAATGATAGACCATTACTGCAAATTATTATTTAACGAGGCAAATGTTAATTTATGGTCTAGTTTAAAATTTTAGACGTATACAGCAATTCATAAAAATAAGTAACAGATATTAGAATTATTTAATTACAATTATTGCGCGTCTAGATTTCTAATCTTAGAAAGGAAAACAATATGACACCTTCTGAAGTAGTTTGGTTTTGTAATCATAAATACGGAGAAACTGCTTGGGTAATTGAAGATGAAAATTGTATATATTTATATACACTCCGTTCTAAATGGTTAATTAAAAAGAGTGATTTTAAACGTTTTGGTAAATATACTTTATTTCATTCTAATTCTATTGAAGGAGAAGGCTATCATATTCAAAAGCAAGGACATGATTTAGATTTTTTAATTTATTGCGCAATTGTCCATGACGCTATAGAAAAAAGTAAAAGAATTGAATTTTTAGATTTTAAGCGTAATTGGGATATGTACCAATATGGACAACAATTATGGGAAAGTGTTCAGTGTTTTAATTTTCTTTCTGGAAATGATTTGCGGCATTAGCATAGTGGTCGAATGCGGGGTCTTGCTAAGTCCTGCCGACCTTCAATGGTCCCAAGGTTCGAATCCTTGATGCCGCGCTATTCCTAATTAAAATATGCGGTGGCGAAATAGGTAAACGCTTAGGGAATAAGATCAGTTACTGCCATGTTTTTCTTCAAATACTGATTCTATAAGGTGCAAATCCTTATCCGCATATTTAACAGTGAATTCGTTTGCGGGTGTGGTTCAACGGCTAGAATACCTGGCTTCCACCCAGGAGATGAGGTTTCAACTACCTCTACTCGCACCAGGATGCATTATAGACAGGAACAGCAACTATTTATCACCGCAACTTGTGACATTGGACTCATCCACCAATGAAAAACTGTCTAGTTACTTTAAATTGTAGGAGACAAAGAATAAATGAATGTCCTTATTGCTTGTGAAGAATCCCAAAGAATATGTTGTGCTTATCGAGAAAAAGGTGATATCGCTTTTTCTTGTGACATAGAGCCATGTTCAGGTGGGCATCCTGAATGGCATATACAAGATAACGCTTTAAAGTATATAAATGGCAATTGTTCTTTTAAAACGTGCGATGGAGAAAAACATACAATTGAAAAAGAATGGGACATTTTAATTGCGCATCCTCCGTGTACTTATTTAGCTGTATCAGGAAACAGATGGTTTAATATAGAAAAATATGGTGAAAAAGCGTTAAAACGTATTGAAGAGCGTAAAAAAGCCTATGATTTTTTTATGGAATTTATAAACGCTACTTGTCCACATATTTGTGTAGAAAATCCTATTGGATACATGAATAGCCATTATAGAAAACCTGATCAAATCATTCAGCCTTGGCAATTCGGACATGGAGAAACAAAAGCAACTTGTCTATGGTTAAAAAATTTACCATTATTAAAACCAACTAATATCGTAGAAGGTAGAGAACAAAAAATTTGGAAAATGGCTCCTAGTGCGGATAGAGCAAAATTGAGAAGTAAAACTTATGAAGGAATAGCTAAGGCTATTGCGTCACAATGGCGTTTTTAATATAATAATGTTCAAGGAGGTTCATCGGTATGAACGAAGATATTTTAGATTTTATTAATCGACGCTTTCCTCTAACAGAAGGAGATCCATGTCATTGGATGAATGGTAATTGTTACTATTTCGCGCGCATACTTAAATCACGTTTTAAAGGGGATTTATGGTATGACCTAGTAAAAGGACATTTCCTTTTCCGACGCGGAGATTATTTCTTTGATTGGACTGGTATTAGAACTGAATATGATTTAAATAAACCTGAGACAGTTGATCATTTAGTTAAGTGGCCGGATTATAAAAAAGTAGATCCATTACATTATGATAGAATTGTAAGAGATGTTATTCAGTAAGGAGGACATATGAGCAGGTTTTTAAAGAATATTAATGATCTAGAAGCCTTTCAGAACGCAGTTGCGCAATGTAAAGGTGATGTAATTCTACGAAAGAATGACGGTAGTGAAGAATTTAATATGAAGTCTAAGTTGTCCTCATTTATTGCATGGGGTCGCTTAATCGAAGAATTTGGTGATACATATGAAGTATTTTGTCTTGATCATAGCGATGAAGCTAATCTACTAAAATATTTCTATGAACGTGAACATGAAACTCGCTAATAGGCGAGTTTATTTTTTTATATAGGAAGTGGTTAAATGGCGTGGTTATATGGCATACCAGACGTATCCTTCTCAAATCACTTCGTTTATTTCTATAGTTTATTAAGTGATGAAGATTTTAATCCCGAAGCTAATACTTATCGCGGTCGATTAAGAAAAAGACAAGTAGGACTCCAAGCACAACAAAGTTTTTCTATTAATATGACTAAATTAAGTAATGCAACATTTCAAATAAATAATGCAGTAAAATACATACAACAAGTCGCCTCAAATGAGCGGCAAAAAGAATTAGCCGCTGCGCGGGCCTACTGTAAAAAAATGAAACAAACATTTCCTTTTACTGCTGACGAGCTTAATGAAAATTATATTATAAATCATCCCGAGGACTTTTATCTTAAATTAACCGCAGTTATTAATAAAGCAAGATTAGGGACAGAGGAATATAAAAAAGAATTAACACGCATACTTGAAAATGCTAATGGCGCGAAACATAAATTACATGATTATTTTAAAGATGATTTTCGTTACAGATTATACGGCGACACTACTTCATTACTTAAAAAAATGATTGGTACATTTAGAGAAGATAAAAGAACAAAAGACACTTGGAATCAAGAAGTACAAGAAGCTGTAATTAGCATAACACGTGAAATGATACAAACGCGTATGGTAAAAGGAGAAGATTTCGCCGCTATAGCAGTTGCAGTTTTAATAGAAATTGAAAAGCGCCTCCAAAATGAAATGGACATTCGTAGAGGTAATGGCGAAGAAGTAGACGACTTTGTTAAATTAAGAGGAGAAATAATAGATACTATAAAAAATAAATATCTTGATGAGCTACATAATAATGACGCGCAAACGGCAACCCAGAGGGCACTATTAGACATACAAAGTGCAGATTTTTTACGTATTACAAATAATGTAAAGGCGGTACTCGGTATTACTACATTAGAGGAAAATAGTAGACAATACCAACGACAAATAGATGAAATTACAAAAAAAGCGAGGCAACGCAATAATGACACTCGCGCCGATAGAAGTGCGGTGACACGAATACAAAATTTACTTGGCGGCTCTGGGCGTAGCCTCTCAAATAAACTACGAAAAATCAGTATAGGCAAGTTAGACAAAAGAACCGCACACGGTAATATGCAAGAACTTTCACTATCTCTTATGGAACAAAATGGTTACAAGGCAGGACCTTATGCTGCAACTGACATTCTATCTATAGAATGTAACTATGAAATCAAGCCAGACAACGATTTTATTAATGGAATTCTTGATTCCATAGGTAAAGAAATGTCTCTTGTGTTAGAAAAAGAAAAAGAAAAAAATAATGCAAATAAACGTGATTTACGTGGGGCTATTGAGCAAATGAATCAGAACATAAATAAATCTATCCGTGAATTAGACAAAAAGTTAAAAGAGCTAAATGAGAATGATATAAGTGAGTTCTTTGTATTTCATGAAAGCCTTAAACTTTATTCTTCTATAGAGACTGAAGTATACAAAAATTGGGGTGGTCATGGAGGATTTGGTGGTAGAGAAATGAATATATTATCTTATATAGATTATATGATGACAGGTTTAGAGAACACAGGATTATCATCCCCACTAGATCGTGATACCTTAATCTTTCTGGCTCTTAATTTATCTAAAAGCGCTATTGGAGAAGGCTATGAGGAACCTTTAAAAAAATATCTCTCAATATTCGCCGGCCTACTTATGTTTGATGACGTAGTAAATATGACTAAAGAAGCTATGGATAAAGAAATAGAAAAAACAAATGTTCAACAAGTACACCTATACAACCTTAATGGTGTATATGTACCTGCTTCTATGATATTATCATACGTTGGAGACGCATTAGCCGTTGGCGCTTCTACTGTAAGTTATTTTGCTTCAATCAATATCAATAGCGGCATGGCCTCTAAAGCTATAGACACATGGGAACGCAAATATGGCCAAATAAAAAGTGAGAATCCCCACGTTATGCTTAGTTCAAAAGATTGGCAAGAAATGGGCGAAAAAGTAGCTTCAGGCACAAAAATAAAAATTGCTTTTATTGGAGCTTTTTTACAATTCATTAATAAATTGGCTAATTTAAAATGAAATAAATAAACGCCTTCATAGGAAGATTTTAATTAAATCTTCCCCTTTTTTTGTTACTTTATCTTTAGGAAGATTTTTGCTTCCCCACTTTAATTAAAGGAGGTGAGGCCATGGTGCAACAGGTAGTAGAATGGATAGGTGCCAATTTATGGACTATTATAATTATTATTTCAATTTTTATTCAAATCACTCCTATTAAAATTAGTCCTTGGACAGCTCTTTTTAAATGGATTGGAAAACAAGTCACGGGCAACACTTGTAGTAAAATTGACGGTTTAATGGATAAAGTGAGTCGCATTGAGTCTGATGTAAAAACTAATGAAAAAGACCGTATTCGTTGGGAAATTCTTGACTTTGCCAATTCATGCCGCAATGGTCGAAAACACTCTAGAGATGAATTTCAACACATTGTAGCTTTAAATGATAAGTATATGAATTTATTAAAAGAGACTAATGACAGAAACGGAGTTTTTGAAGTTGAATATAACTATATTCAAGAATTATACGCTGAGCGATTAGAGAAAAATGATTTTCTATAATAACTTAATAAGGAAGAGATTTTTTCTCTTCCTTTAATTTGACTTCCTTTACTTTTTATGCTATAATAAAAAAAATAAAAGGAGGAAATATATTATGTTTCTTGAGAGTAGACGTAGTAAAGAATTACTTGAACCCATTGAAATATATACCGATGGCTCTTTAAAGAAAACTGGCTCACTAACATTCGGGGGATGGGCCTTTGTCGTTGTGCAAGATGGGCATAATATTTATGAAGCTAGTGGAAGCGTACACCATACGACAAATCAGCGCATGGAACTACAAGCTATTGTCAACGCTTTGGAATATGCTAAGACAATTAGACGTGGCCCTGAAAAAATAATTATATATAGTGATTCTGCTTATGCAATTAATTGCTACTTGCAAGAATGGTATATTAATTGGCAACGTAATGGCTGGATTAACTCTAAGAAAGAAGAAGTAGCTAATAAAGATTTATGGGAAAAAATTATACCATATTTCGATAATTTTTGGTATGACTTTCGTAAAGTAAAAGGGCATGCCGGTAATATCGGTAACGAACGTTGCGATGAATTGGCACAAGAAGAAGCAGAAAAATTAAAACGCCATTGGAGAGGATTAAAAAATGTTTGACGAACGATATGAAGTATATAGAGAAGATTATAAAAATTTTATAGAAACTTTTAAACCTGAATTTCGTCTTATTCAAGAAGAAGATTTTGATGATAAACATATTGTAAAGATTTTTAGTATAAATGACAAAGACTGCCTTGGCGCGCGAGTTTCTTCTGAAAATGAACCAGAAAAATATTATATCTTTAAGCTACCTTCGCCGGAAGAGCGTAAACCTCCGATTCCAAAACAGCGCGTTGTTCTTAATAATATTAAACAAGTACAAGCTTTTTTTGATGGCTTAAAAAAAATGCAGGAGTTACATAAAAATGATTGAAATTTTTAATGAGGTGCCCGAGGATGTTAAAGCTAAAGCCAAATTTTGGTTTGAAGTAGCTTTCGCACAATCTAGTATAAAAAATACTATTAAGATGCTAAAAGAATATAGAGATAGCTGTGAAAACGAATACGAACGTGATTTCGTAGATTTTTATTTTAATATGAGAATGGAACAATTAATTGGAGAGAAAGAATAAATGACTGATTATTTTACTATGGGTGTACAAAAATACTGGGCTCCAACTTCCTCTATGAGTGCGGAAACTAGACGCCAACATCTTGAACAAATGGCTATCAGTGGTAATTACTTATGGTCTGAAAAATTTGATGGTAATTTCAGTAGAGCAGTCATCACTTCTAAACGAAATGCACTTCAAACACGCGGTATTTCTAAAGTAACCGGTACATATTCTGAACTTCAAGAGAAAGTTTTTTTCTGGGACAGTGTTGTAAATGCATTTAAGAACGGTGATACAGTTATTCTAGGAGAGCTTTACCTACCTGGTGGTATCGATCGTGATGTAGGCGCCATAAGTCGCTGTCTTGTATCAAAAGCACGTGAACGTCAACGCGATAAAAAACTAGAATGGCGTATATTCGATGTGCTTGTCTTAGATGGAAACGACATGATTAATTCTCCTATCGAAGAAAGAATTAAACATATTCCCGAAGTAGTGAAACGTATTAACAATCCACTTGTTAGTGGCATTGAATATCATGAAATGACCGAAAATTTCTTCGATGAAATTAATGAAATATTCGCGCGAGGCGGTGAAGGCGCTGTTTGTTATAAAAAAGGTATTCCATACACTCCAGGTAAGCGATCTAGTGCATGGACTACTATGAAAGTTAAACAAGAAATTAATGCAGACATCGACGCTCTGATTACATCAGTTGAGCAACCTACTCGCTTATATACTGGTAAAGATATGGCGAATTGGCCCTATTGGAGAAATACACGTACTGGAGAATTAGTTTTAGGCGAATATTTTGGCGAATATCAGTTAGGTAGTACTTATGAACCTGTAACAAAAAATTTCTTTTATAATTTACCAGGCGCAATTTACACTAGCGTATATGATAAGAATCACAATCTTATACCATTATGTAAAGTTGCAGGTTTAACTGATGAAATAAAAGAAGGATTACGTGATAATTTTGATGAATATTATCTTTGTCCAATTACACTCGGAGGTATGATGGTTTCAACTGCTGGCGCGGACGCAGCGTCAGGTATCGGTATTTCAATTCGACATCCATATATAAAATCAATTCGTAAAGGCGATATCTCACCTGATGATTGTACTTTAAGTAAAATTATATCTGAAAAATAAACCCAGTTGCATAATGCAGCGAGGAGGATTTAATGAACGACCTAGAATTTTTAGGATTTGCTGAAACAGTTGGTAATCTTGACCCTATTAATTATGGATATTTTAATAACCTAATTAATCGTAGAACAATTATTTTAAATGCAGGCATTGACGAAAATATTCTTGAAACAGTAGTTATGCCGCTAAAGGAATTAGAAGAAGACGATTCTAATAGACCTGTAACTCTCATTCTGAATACTCCAGGCGGTTCTGTTACCGATGGACTTATGCTTCTTCCTATAATTGATGCGTATACAAAACCATTAGATATCATTGTACCCGCATATGCCTGCAGTATGGGTACAATTATTCTTTGTGCAGGCAATAAGAACCCAAATGTTACAAAAAAATGTTTTCCATTTGCTTTCGCGCTCTTACATAGCGGGCAAACTTATTTAAGCGGTGAAGCACATAGCGTAAAGGATACCCAAAAATTTAATGATGAGATAGATAATAAAATTAAGAAATACGTAATTGATAATACTAATATTACAGAAGAATTATACGATTCACACTATCGTGATCAATGGTATTTAAACGCCGAACAAATGCTAGAATATGGTCTCGTTGACGAAATTATAGGTGGCGATACCATATGATAGTGTTTCTAGATACATCTGCACTTCTTAATGGACGCGCAAATGATTATGATAAAGTATATATAAGCCCGTTAACAGTAAAGGAACTTGAAAATATAAAAACGTCTTCTACGAAAGACGAGCATACTAAATATCTCGCGCGGCATCTCGTTCGAGATATTCTTTTTAATGAAAGATATGAAGTAGTACGCTACATAAGCAAAAGAGAAATAGATAAATATATAAAGAAGCACTCAATGCTAAGCGATATTCCCGACCATCGTATTATTGCCACGGCCGCACTATTACAAAACGAATTACATGACGATATTGACTTTATAACTAGCGACGGCGCGCAATATCTAACTGCCTGGAATATAGATGTACATGCTAGTTTCTATGAACCTGTAGAAAAGAAAGAAGAATATTGCGGCTGGAAAAAAGTAGAACCAACGGAGGAAATGTTTGCTTCTGTTTATTCTGATTCTTCAAAGAATGTATTTAATGCACATATTAATGAATATTGTAAACTCTATGAAGGAACAGAATTAAAAGATGTTCTGCGATGGACAGGTGAAAAGTATGTTCCTTTAAAATGGAACAATTTTAAAAATAATTTCCTTAATAAAAAAATTCAACCACTTAATCTAGAGCAAAAAATGGCATTTGATTTGCTACAAAATTCAGATATAACTGTAAAGATACTAACTGGCGCGCCAGGTGTGGGCAAAGACTTCCTTATGCTTCTACACGCTCTTGATCTTATCCAAAAAGGAGTAATGGATAAAATTATTTTTGTGCGAAACTTAGTACCTTTTAAAGACGCCCCAGAAATAGGATTTTTAAGCGGAGACCTTTCTCAAAAAATAGCGTGGGGACTTGGTCCTATTAGTAGCATATTAGGGGAAGAAGGACTGCTTCAATATGAAGAGCAAGGAATCATTGAAGCGGTAAATTTAGGTTTTATACGAGGATGCTCATGGGATCGTACAATTATTTATGTGTCTGAAGGTCAAAATATTACAGGTGGAGGTTATAAGCTACTTGTAAGTCGTTGTGGAGAAGGCAGCCAATTATGGGTAAATGGCGATATACTACAAACTGATAGTAAAAATTTTGAAATGAATAATGGTTTATATAGATTATGTAATTCTTTAAAGGATAACCCACTTATGGGAACTGTAAAGCTATTAAAAGCCGAAAGAAGCAAAACAGCAGAATTAGCAGCTATTATTTAAAGGAGGCGATACAAATGGCTGACCTAACAAAACCAATGAGTGACGCCGCAATTCAAAAATTAGATTATTTTGAAAAATCACAATTATATCACAATGTATATATTAATACTCCTTACTCTGAACTACCAGTTTTATTACGTCGTTTTTATAATGAGGATAGCGGACTTATTTACTTACAATCAGTATTAGCAAATTCTAATTTACAGAACCCGTATGAAATAGCCAAATTAATTCAAACTTTAAAGCCCGCTAAGCCACATACATTACAAGAAGTATATAATCGTGCGAAATACTTAGCTGACGTGTGCGATACAACAGTTGATAAAATATTGCGTTCTGACGTCTTTAACGGACAAGATTTTATTCCTCAATTTACAGAAGAAAAAGTGCAAGAAATATTGAAGAGAAGAGTAACTGGTGCACCTGCTGCAATTAAAAATGAAGATTATACTCCCACACCTTCACCTTCGCCAAGTGGTGATTCTGATACTCCTGTAGTTTTTGACGGAGATTACGCAACAGAAAATAAAATTTATTTTACTGTTAATAATATGAATGTAACATGTAATAAAACTTTTAACGAAGTTATAAGTAAATTACCTAAGTTACCTGAGGCTGAATTGGTATTAAATGCCATAGATGATTATCAAAATATTTCTAACATTACTTGTGGTTATGACGCTAATACCGCTACCATTCATTTTAATTTTATTCAAATGTATACAACAACAATAAAATTATTTACTATACATTTTTCCGCAAATAAAATTGAACTTGAAGAAAATAGTTTTATTATTAATGCTAACACGTAAGAGGGACGAAAGTCCCTCTTTTTCTTTTTGACTTTGCACGAAAATTATGGTATAATAAAAGAAAAAGGAGTTATAAACAATGGCGAAGAAAAATGTTTATGCAAAATCTTGCTTTAATTATATAGGAAATAAGTATAAACAACTACCACAATTAATGAAGATATTTCCAGATAAGATTGATAATTTTATTGATTTATTTTGTGGCGGTTGTGATGTTGCACAAAATATGCTTGAACGCGCGAATCATGTTTATGCAAATGATATAAATAAAAGCGTCATTGATATTATGCGTGAATTTCAAAATAAACCGATTGAAGAAATTCTTGCATTTATAGATATGCGTATTAAAGAATTTGATTTAACTAAAACTAATAAAGAAGGATATTTAAAGTATAGAGAATTATATAACAATGGTACTTATTCTACTCCTTTAGATTTATTTACATTAGCGCGCTTTAGCTTTAATAACAATATGCGCTTCAATAATGAAGGAGAAATGAACTCTGCTTTTGGTATGAACAGAAGCAGCTTCAATCCAGTACAAAGAGAAAATACGGTTATTTTGCATAAAAATTTACAATCAATTATATTAAGTTCAAATAATTTTGCAAATTTCGACTTAGCACCATTTGGAGAAAACGATTTTATTTATATCGATCCTCCCTACTTGATAAGCGAAGCATATTATAATTCAGGAGCTAAAGAAGCAAATCAGCGATGGGAACAGCCTGATGATTTACATTTATTTGAATATCTCGATGACGCAAGCGCACGAAAAATTCGATGGGCAATGTCTAATTTTACACATCATAAGGGAAAAGTAAATGAAAAATTAATTGAATGGATAAATGATAATAATTATAGAGCATATGATATAAATAGTGACTATACAAATTGCGTACATTGCGCAATTAAAACTGATTTACCTACTTTAGAGGTGGTGATAACTAATTATGAGTAAATATACTGGATGTGCAGATTCTGTAGATATTGCAGAACATATTAAGAAATTTAAATATAGTGAAGAACGTAAACAAGAGGTATTAAATAAGTTACATGGTTATACTTCTTCATATAAAGGTATTCCAATTATTGTTAAGCCGGACAATGAAATAAAAGAAATTATATTACCTTCTTCTATGACTTCATTATTAAAACAATTACAATATAAAGGAGAAGAAAATGATTAAATACGAATTTCTAAAAAGCAATCATGATTGGGATTCCGTTCTAACGGATTGCCGCGCAAGTGTAAGTAAAGAAGCGCTAAATAAAGAACCTTCTACCACCTTTAAAAAGAAAATTCTCCTTGCAGAACACTCCTGTATTAGAAATATACTTATACGATGGAAATGGCTTGAAATGCCCTATTGGGTAGCAATGCATTGGGTTAGACACGTTTTTCAAAAGGTAGTCTCAACTCAACGTAATGACAGACAAGATAATTATGATAGAGAAAAAGCACCACAAGACGCACCTGTTACCTTTACTGGAACTGCTAATCCGCAGAACTTAATTGACGCTTTTCGTAAACGCCTATGTAGACAAGCCTCGGCTAAAACGCGCACATATGCTGAAGACTTTAAGGTAAGATTCCATGATATTGAACCTGAAATAGCCGAGGTGCTAGTTCCTCATTGCATCTACCGCGGAGCCTGTCAAGAAATGAATAATTGTGGCTGGTATAATGGATTTTTAGCGCGTCATCCAGAAATTGATATACATACTACGCTGCAAGAACGCTATGATATATATAATAAAGAATTCTATGAAACTCACAAGGAAGGGATTTAGATGAAGTTAGATAATAAGCATATGCGAACAGTTAAGATGTTCAATGCGACATATTCTCGCGCCTGTTTTCATCATAAGAAAAGAGTCCGTAAAAAGAATTATACGCGGGCCCATTATATGATGAGGCGAGGGAATCAAATTTCAAGAAAAGAGTGGAGGAAGTATGATGTACGACATCCATCGACGAATTGATATTGTAGAAGCTATATCGCATTGCCGTTCACGGCCTAGATATTCTGTTCTTATTGTAGTAGAAAATACAGAAGCAATTGAGCGTTATGCAAATGAATTAAGGCCACTATTGAAGAAAAGTGAAGCATTAGTTAAAATGCGCGCCCATAATATTGAGATTACGTTCTTAAATGGCAGTCGATGTGACTTTATACCGGTTGAGTATATTTGTGGTCGAAGAGTACATGAAGCTTATTGCTTTACAGATATTGATGAAAGGTACATAAATGAAGTGATTAGGCCACAAGTTACTTTGAAGTATAAGACGGAAGAAAGTAATTAAGAAATAGAATGGAAATATTACCTATTTTGTGATAGGAATATTTCTTTTTATTGGAGGTGTGGGAATATTGATTGAAGAAATTATTAATAAATACATTAGATTTTATCCTAAGTACTTTAAAAATCAAGGAGAGGCCGCTGATGCATTAAATATTAGTCGCTCTCATTTTAATAAAATAATTAATAAAAGAGATAAACCTTCATTATCTTTATTAGACAGGATGGAAAAGAAAATGAAAGAATATAATTATGAAGAATAATATATTTTAAAAGATTATATAAAACGGAAGGTGACAAGTAATGAAAAAGAAAATTAATTATTATCGAGTATATACTCGACGTCTTGCAGCCCAGTTACGCGCGAAAGGATTTAAATTACTTGGCATAGATAGCGACTATAAACATCCGGGCTATGATAATTATTTATTTGAAGATTGTCCGGAATTGCGGAAAGAAGTTGAAAATCTTACGCAAAAAAATTAACGGAGGTTGAGCAATATGAGCGAAGCAAATCAATTATTTATAACTTCTAGAAAAAAAGCTACTAAAGAATACGGTGAAGGAAAATGGGGATATTTTTGTTTTGATGAAACTTTTTCAGCTTGGAAAAATTTAAAACCAGCTAGTTTTGCCCTCTATTTATTTCTTTTGCGCGATCAACCTAATTTTAATAGAACTTTATATAAAGTTGATTTTGAAAAAAAGACCGGTTATAAGAAAACAGCATATTATACGGCTTTGCAAGAATTAAAAGATAAAGGATATTTAAGACATACAAATGGAACACATTGGGATTTTTATCCTGAAGGATTTTCCGCAAACGCGGATACACTTTAAAGACTATCCGCAAAAACGGAAAATTTTTCCGCGTTTACGGACGAAATTGTCCGCAAAAACGGATAGGGGTTTCCGCAAAAACGGACTACTTGTCCGCTCTCGCGGACAAACTGTCCGCAAAAACGGTATAGAGTATAGATAATAGAAAATATTATTTTATAAATATTAATAAAAAATAAAAAAAGAGAGTCGCACGTAGTGCGGCAGCAATTAATATTTGACTCAACTCAAATTTTATGTTATAATAAAAGAAAAAAGAAGGTAAGGTTAATGACAATACTTGAAACCATTCCGATTATAGAACAGACGGGTAAATATATTCCTATGATGGTTTGGAGTGCGCTTATAGCAATATTATGCCTTTTTATTGCGACTCTTTTATTTAAAGAATATGATATGGGTGGCATTATTTTTACTATAAGTGCTGGTATTACAATGTTAGTATTTATAGTAAGTTTAATTTTAACTATCGCAGAACCGCCTACCGATACAGGTCGTGTTAAATATATCGTTAAAGTAGATGAATCTTATCCTCTAAACGAGTTCTATGACAAATATAAAGTGCTGGAACACACAAAATACACCAATGTATATACTGTGGAGGAAATCAATGATTAGTATAATTGGGCCGCGAGGTAGCGGCAAAACTGTAAAACTATTTGAACAGGCACGCAAATCCAACGCCATGATACTTACTCTTAACTCACATGCGTTGCGTGAAAAAGCCAAAGCCCTAGGCTATGACGATCTAGAGATCAATGGGCTTGGTAATTTGAAGAACGATGATTATTCTATAAGTAAACCCGCGCTCGTTGATGAAAGTCCTTACTTTCTTGCGGCACTACTTGATAAATATTATGGGATTGAAATGATTGGCTTTAATGCTACGGAGGAATAATATGGAATTTGAAAAGATTTATAATAGTTTAATTAAACATGCAACAATCATTGAAACTAATGATTTTGGAGAGCCACAAATTACACATTACCCTTCAATTATTTTTTATGGTTGTTCTTTTAATTTTGGGAACGACGGGTGCGCGGAATCACGATATTACGGTGGCGACGAAGTTTATAATCCGAGAAAGGAAGAACAACAATGAATCGACTATTCTTAGTAGGTGATAGTCACGGATCACTTGAATTAAAGAAGCTTTCAAATAAACGATGGCCATTGGCGCGCGAATTAGATCGCAGCGATATAGTATGTATCTTAGGTGATGCGGGTTTTATGTGGGATGATACTCCTGAAACGAAATACTGGGATGATTGGACTGAAGAACGTTCATTTACTACTATTGCTTGCCTCGGGAATCACGAAAACTATCCTGCGATACGTGCTTTACCCGCAGAGTTATGGAATAGCGGTATCGTGCGCAAGGTGCGGCCGCATGTTATGTATTTAGAAACAGGCGAGATATTTAATGTTAATGGTTTTTCTTTCTTTGTGATGAACGGAGCCGCCTCTACCGATAAGCACCTCAGAATAGAAGGAAAGAACTGGTGGAGCGATGAGATTCCTAGTTATGAAATGTTTGAACACGCCGCAGACAACCTTCGCGCACATAATATGAAAGTAGATTATATACTTTCTCATACTACTTCAAATCGCACTATACAAAAGATTGATAAGTTTTATCCGCAATTTGACCCAGTTACCAACTTTCTAGATAAGTTCGTAGAAGAAGAAGTTGATTTTCGCGCGAATTTATTCGGCCATTTTCATCAGGACCGCACGATAGATAGCAAGCATATTCTGCTCTACAATGATATAATCGAACTTCTTCCGAACGGTGAGTTTAAAGTAGTAAATTAATGGAGGAATAAAACAATGCATCTTTTATTTGGTTTTTTAACAGGTTTTATTGCGGGACGTTCATATAGAAATCTTAAAAATGATAATTATGAAATAGGTATTATTCTTGGCGTGGTTGCGTTATTATGTGCATTAGTAACCGGATATTATTGTGCTATATAAATAAGAGGATTAAATTAAATGAAAAAGATTTATCTTGCTGGACCATGCGATAATGAAAATCGCACGTTAATGGTACGAATTGGTAAGTATTTGCGCAGACAAGGCTTTGAAGTATATTGTCCTTTTGAATTACAGATTGAGGGAGCTTGGGACCTAACACAGGAAGACTGGGCCGCAAAAGTATTCTATGCAGATAAAACCGCGATTGAAAATTGCGATTTCTTCTTTATGATAAGTAAAGGACGTATTTCTAGTGCAGGCACTAATTGGGAACAAGGTTATGCGAAAGGCATTGGTAAGACGGTATTTGTATTTCAAATTACACACGAACCTACTTCATTAATGACTTTTTGTGGTTGTGATTATTTCTATAACACTGCTGAAGAAGATATAATCAATGTGTTGCATAATGTAGCGGTAATGTTATATGATGAAGATTGGGAACAATATTTTATATTAACACATAAAAAATGTGAAACAGTATTAACTTAAAGGTGATTAAATGGGAAATGAAGTACTTCAAAAAGCGAAAGAGAATAAAAATGATGAATTTTATACTCTTTATGAAGATATAGAAAATGAATTAAATTATTATAAAGATTTAATAAAAGGTAAAAGTATTTGCTGTCCCGCAGATACATTAAACAGTAATTTTTGGAAATATTTTTATAATAATTTTAAAGAATTAGAAATAACAAAATTAACAATAACAGGTTTAAATAGTAAATTATATAGTACAATAGACGGTGTTACAATAAAGGAAGAGGAATTAGAAACTAATGGAGATTTTTTAAATGATGAAATTTTAAATATAATGCGCGCACATGATATTGTGATTACTAATCCTCCTTTTTCTTTATTATCATTTTTTATTGAAGAATTATATAAAAATAATTTAAATTTTTTATTAGTTGGAAATGAAAACTGTTATGTTAATAAGCGAATTTTTCCTCTTTTAAAGGAAAATAAATTAAAAATAGGTTTTACTCGTCCAAGAAAATTTATGACAAAAGAAGGTTTTAAATCTTTAGGAAATATTCAATGGTTAACAAATTTAAATATTATAAAAGAAAATAAATTAAATCTTACAAAAAATTACTCTCCAAATAAATATAAAAATTTTGATAATTATGAAGCAATTAATGTAGATAAAGTAATTGATATTCCTAAAGATTATAATGGAATAATGGGAGTACCTATAACTTATCTTTCTAAGCATAATCCAGAGTTCTTTAAAATTTTAGGTCAATCAAGTACAACAATGTGCTATAATGTACCTCATATTAAAGGTTATGAAGATCATGGAGGCGATGCTTTAGTAGACGGAAAAAGAAAATATAAAAGAATTTTTATACAAAGAATTTAGGTGATTAAATGAGAGAAATAACAAACAAGATGCGCATTGCGGCAAAAAAATATATTACTCCGCGATGGCGCGAAAAATATGGTTTTCTCGAACCATATGATATAGATGAAGAAAAAATTCAAGAAACTTCAAGTGGTGTATACCTAAAATGTATATGTCATTTTCCTGATTGTCCTACAATGGCGGGAAAAGTTGATCCAGATAGGCCATGGGCAAGCGTTCGCGGTAGTAAATTGAATGGTCGCACACAAATTTCATGTGGAGCTTGTGCAAAAAAGGCACGCCAACTTGATGAATTTAAATTTAAAGAAATGAAAGTTGGAGATACTATCGGATGCTGGCATTTGGATGAAGAGTTTAAAAATAAAGATTTAAAAGATAAGATGGGTTGGACTAATCATAGTAAATATTTTAAAGCGCATTGTATTTATTGTGGTATTACTGATTATAAAAATGCAGATCATTTAAAAGTTGGAGATGATAGTTGCGTTTGCAAATCTGGTAGCGCGAATGAGAAACGTTTAAATAGATTATTAAAACGGTTATTTGAAAATAATGACAACTACTTCTATATGTCTGAATACGCATTGAAAGAACAGCGAGTTGATTTCACTATTCTTAATAAAAATGAAGAACCTGTACTTTTTATTGAATATGATGGCGAATTTCATGATAAAGATGAAATGACAAAAGGCGCTCTTGCGCAAAGTAAGGAACTAGACAAACGTAAAAATTTGCGCGCGGAAGAATTGGGTATCCCTATTATTAGAATTAATTATAAAGAACAGATGCATATTACAGAACCGTGGTTAAAAGAACATATTGAGGAATATTTGGGTAATATATGGGGGGAAACTAATGTTTAATATATCTGAAGCTATTAAAGAAAATAAACCGCATGTTATTTTAAAAAATGAAACAATTCATGTAAATTATGATATAAATGTAAAAAAATATTTTGAAAACGATTTTCAACAATTAAGAGAAGATTTACAAAATTTACACGAATTACTTGGAAGCGATTTGAATATTTATGTAGATGAAAACCATGTTACAATTACGCTAATTTAATTAATTGACTTTTTATATATTTTATAATAATGGATAGTGTTTGGAATAAAATTGTCGCACTAAAGCAAAACTATACTATTTTGCCGCTAGAAAAAGTATTTTTTAATAAAATGGATGATATATATTTAAATATTTGTTATTACAATCTATATGAAAAATATTTATGTGGCGGAATTGATTATGAAGATTGGAGAAAAATTGATGAATTGGCGAAATCAGCCCGCAACTAAAAAGCAATTATTGTATATAATGCGAATGCAGGAAGACGCCGGAATAAATGGCGCTTTGCCTTTACCTGTATTCAGAGGAAAAACAAAAGGTGAAGCATCTGATTATATTAATGAAAATCAAGGAAAACAATTTAGAAGTTTTGATTTTGAAAGTCATGGCGAAAATTACGGAGATAGAATTTAAAGTCAAGCCCTAAAGGTTTGACTTTTCTTTTAATTTATGGTATAATTAAATAAGAAAAGGAGGATTGATATAATGGCTTATGATGCAAATTCGATCCAAGTAAGAGACTTCAGAACCGCGGCCAGAAAAACACCTGGTATGTATATAGGTGCAGATGGACAAGATGCTACCTTTAATTGCTTTCTTGAGATACTTAATAACTCATGTGATGAAGCAATCATGGGGCGAGGTAATCGAATTGATGTAAAAATAGAAAACGATGCTATTACAGTATGTGATAATGGAGCTGGAGTGCCTAGAGGAGCTAATAAAGACTGCGATGAAGTCTTAATTGAGTTATATACTACTGCTCATAGTTCAGGAAAATTTGATTCAAATAATTATGCTCGCGTAAGAGGTATGCATGGAGTAGGGGCTTCCACTGTATGTGTCTGTTCAGAAATATTTGATGTATTAACTCGTCGAGAAGGAGCAGAATGGCATCTACAATTTAAAGATGGTATTCCACAAGATACTGTTGCACGGGCAGTTCGTAAAACTAAGGAAACTGGTACAACTATTTATTTTAAACCAGATAAGGCGATTTTTCATATAGATAATGAAACACCAGCTTTTGATATAGATAGAATCAGAAATGAGCTTGAGCTTACTAGTTACTTTATTCCTAATGTAACTTTTACATTAAATCTTGGCGGTGAAAATTCTGTTCAATTTATTTCTAAGAATGGATTAAAAGACTTCGCGGCTGCGCAAATTACGAATGCTTTACATAAAAATTATATTTATGGAAATAAGCATTTTGATGGAGATATTGATATTGAAGTCTTTGCCCAATGGACGTCTGGGAAAGAAAAATGTTATGTGTTTTCAAACGGAGCATTGAATGCCTCTGGCGGTACTCCAGTATCTGGTATGAAAGCAGCTTTTACTAGAACAATTAACGACCAGTCAAAAGAATCTTTTGATAGCGATATGATTCGTAAAGGTCTTGTTACAATTATTAATATTAAGCATCCGCATCCCGTTTATCAAAATCAGGTTAAAGATAAAATACAAAACCAAGAACTTCGCGGTCAAACACAAACAGTTTTTACTGAAGCAATTAAAGATTGGATTATCAAGAACAGAGAAGATTTTGAAAAAATTATTAATCTTCTAATTCGCGACAAGAAAGCAGAAGCAGCCGCGGAAAAAGCAAGACTTGGGGTTTTGAATTTTGATAAGAGAGAAGCAGAGCATAAGAAACAAAAAATTACTTCTTCCGATAAATTTAAGGATTGTGAAAAGCATGGGCAAGATTCTATGCTAATTATATGTGAAGGGAATAGTGCCTTAGGTGGCTTACTTCCCGCACGTGACGTTAATACAGAAGCTTTATATGCTGTGCGCGGAAAAGTAAAGAATCTATTAAAGCACCCACTTGATGAATGTCTTGAAAATCAGGAAGTTTCTGATATTATTATGGCACTTGGCTGTGGTATTCAAAATCGATATAATAGTAAGAAGTTAAATTATGGTAAGGTTGCTATCGCGGTTGATGCGGATGCGGACGGCTATAATATTATGTGCCTAATTGCTACAATGTTCTATGTTCTTATGCCCAATTTTATTAAAGAAGGTAGACTTTGTTGGTTAAGGGCTCCACTATATCGTTTAAGTAAAGGTGATAAGAGAGTATTTGCTTATAACGATGCTGAACTAGCAGAACTTCGTAAGAAGTATCCTACTTGGGAACAGGGGCGTAATAAAGGTCTTGGTGAGATGACAGCAGACGATATGGAAGCATCTATGCTTCATCCAACCGAACGGCATCTTGAAGTCTTAACTGTTCACGATGCGGAAGCCGCAGCTGAAAGTTTACAAATGCTAATGGGTAATGACGTTGAAGAACGGAAAAAATTTCTTTTTGAAAATGTAGATTTCTCGGAGTTGATTTCTTAATGAAATTAATAGATTTAACGGGTAAAAAATTTGGTAAATTATTAGTTATTAATCGTGATTATAACTTTCAAAAAGAACACGGATATGATAAACCGTATTGGTATTGTTTGTGCGATTGTGGAAAATATAAAACTGTTTCTGGTAAAAGTTTAAGAGAAGGTAGCACAACTAATTGTGGATGTTCTCATGGTCAATTTTTAAGATATTTAAATTTTAAAGATATTACTGGTCAACATTTTGGGAAATTAATAGCAAAACAATATTTAGGTAATAGTAAATGGTTATGCCAATGTGAATGTGGCACATTGACAGAAGTGAAATCTTCCCATTTACAATCAGGGCATACTCAATCTTGCGGCTGCCAGCGTTCAAGAGGCGAAGATATTATCCGTAAATTTTTGCTAAATAATAATATTATATTTAAAACAGAATATACCATTCCAGAATTACGTAATTCAAATAATAATTTAATTCGTTTCGATTTTGTATTATTTGATATTAAAAATCAACCTAAAATTTTTATAGAATTTAATGGAAAACAGCATTACGATTCTAATGATAATTGGTATAAAGAAATTGTGAATGAAGGTTTTAAATTAAAAAAAGATTATTGTTTACAAAATAACTTCTCGTTTTATGAAATTAGATTTGATGACGATATTGAAACTGTATTAAAAAATATAGATTTTAGTGTTTTGAATAGTTGAGGTTTTATGTTTAAAGAAATTCAAGAACAAATTCAGAAAAATATTCAAGAGCCAATTCTTAAAATCTTTTTTGAAAAATATTCTGGAGTATATAATATTTTAACACAAGATAATAAAAAAGATTATCACCTTTACTGGTTATATCGTAAAATGGAAGATGCTACTTGGTATTGCGAAGAAATAATTTAAAATTTGACTTTCTATAAAATTTATGTTATAATATAATAAAGAAGAAAAGGAAGTGAAAACAATTTGATTTACGAAACTGACTTTCAAAAACAAATTGAAAATGCTTTCTTGACCTACGGAGCATCCGTGGCGCAAGAACGTGCCATTCCAGATGTTCGGGATATGCTCAAAATCGGTTTGCGTCAAGGATTGTATGCTCAATTCACAAATAAATTAACTCATAAAGATAAGATACAAAAAGCACAAAAATCTGTAGCCGCAGCAATGGCTCAATCGTATGTTCACGGCGATGTTGCTATGTACGATACCTTTATTCGTGCGGCAAGACCTTGGTCTTATCGTTATCCTATTGAGGACGTTCAAGGTAGTTTTGGTAATCCATCTTCTCCTGATAGTCACGCGGCTGCACGTTATGTTGAAATGCGCGCAGGCGAAATGGCAGATTATTTCTTTGCTGGCTTAAAGAAAAATGCTATTGGAGAACAATGGTATTCTAATTATGATGATACAGAAATGATTCCTTCTGTATTTCCTTCTGTTGGGTATTGGAATATTGTGAATGGTTGCTCTGGTATTGCTGTTGCTATGGCAACTTCTGTTCCACAATTTAATCTGCGTGAAGTTAACGAAGCACTAATTAAAATCATTCAGAATCCTGAAATAAGTTTTAATGAGATTTATTGTGCTCCTGACTTTGCAACAGGTGGAACAATTACTAATAGTGAAGTAGTAAAAGAGAGTTTAAAAAATGGGAAAGGAGAATCTATTCGTATTAGAGCAAAATTAAAGTATTTTCCGGACCAAAATATGATTCAAGCTACTGAATTGCCTTATGGAGTTTTTACGAATACTATTATAGAACAACTAGCAGCATTAACAAATGAAAACGAAAACTATGGTATAGAACGAGTAGTAGATCATACAAAGAAAATTGCAGATATTCGCATTTACTTATCTAAGGCAACCAATCCAAAGAAAATGATAACAAAATTATATAAAGATACTAGTCTTGAAAACTGGTATGCAATAAATATGATTTTACTTGATAATGGTCGTTTTCCAAGGGTGTTTGGTTGGCGCGAAGCGTGCGATGCTTATTTAACTCATATTCGTGAATGTAAGCGTAACATTATAAAATATGACCTTGATAAAGCTTGCGCTCGCAAGAATATCGTGGACGGTCTTATTCGCGCATACTCTATTATCGATGAAGTGGTAACAACAATTCGTGCGTCTTCAAGTCCTACGGAAGCTTCTACTCAATTAATTACCAAGTTTCAATTTAATGAAGAACAAGCTAAAGCAATTCTCGCAATGAAGCTTTCTTCTTTAACGAAACTGGACATTGTAAAATTAAATAACGAGCAAGAAGAACTTATTAAAAAGATTGAATGGTGTCAGTACTTATTAAAAGATAGTGCCGCTTTGGACGCGGAATTAATAAAAATCTTACGTGAAGTAGCTGATAAATTTGGCGACGAGCGTAGAACTAAAATACTTAATCTTGTAGAAGAAGAAAATGAAGCTGCGCAAACAATAGAAGAAATAGACGTAAGCATAATGTTATTTGATAATAATATGTTACGTTTAGTTAAAAAAGAAGATTTGCAGGGCGGGAAAAAAGGTAAAAAAGGTACTAACATTAAGCCGCCGAAAAATGCAAATTTAATTAATACTCTTTATACTACAAATCTAGGTAGTGTTGCCGCCTTTACCAGCAGCGGTAGAATGTATACGTTCAACCTTACGGAACTAGATTATAATAAAGACTATTCCGTATATGAGGTCATTAACCTCAAAGACACAGAAAAAGTAATATTATTAATAGATACAACTTCCTTCAATTCGTATCATAATCTAGTTACTATAAGTAGAAATGGATATATAAAGAAAACTGCAATTAATGAATACAATGGGCGGACAAAAAAGGGTACAGCCGCGGTTAAACTAGAGAGTAATGACTCATTGATTGGAGTATATCTTTCTATGAGCGATGAAGATAAAATCTTTATCGTAAGCGCGTCTGGTAATTATAATTTTTATAAATTAAGTGAAATCCAATGTACTGCGCGCGCAACCAAAGGAGTTAAAGCAATAAAACTTGCTACAAGTGAAAAAGTGCAATCTGCAACTCTTGTTAAGGACAATATTAGTTATACTGGTATTTTAACAATAAATAGTGCGGGTAGCGGTAAAATTACCCCAATTACTGACTTTAATATAACTTCTCGCGCAATTAAAGGCAATCAAGCTATGTCTTTAAAGACAGAGAGGTTTGCGATTGCATATGCAGTTCCAGAAATGCAAGAACGTATCTTTATCTCTGCGAATAATAAAGCAATACTATTGGATACTAAGGCAATTCCAATTCAAGGAAGAACCACTACAGGAGTGCGCTTAATTGATACTCGTGGCACTAATACAACAAT
>Ga0326513_10000603_pt1 | contig 30858 bp, 30 predicted proteins | sample 2_2465_0518_D_FD_203654 | JGI IMG/M metagenome (GOLD analysis project Ga0326513, IMG submission 203654) | Bovine rumen microbial communities from UC Davis, California, United States - 2_2465_0518 | ecosystem: Host-associated > Mammals > Digestive system > Stomach > Rumen | place: USA...
CCCAGACTCTCTTGTAAGGCATTTCTTTAGCGGCTTTGAGAGTGGCTGTGAGTTCAGTCGGATGATGAGCATAATCATCCGCGATTGTCACGCCGTTGACTTGGCCTTTGATTTCAAATCTTCTTCTGGCACCGCTGAATGCTGTTAGGCCGTTCTGAATCTGTGCAAAATCAATGCCGAGACGATCGCAGGCCGCCACAGCGGCAAGAGAATTCAGAATATTATGCTCCCCTGGTACATGAATCATGATTTTTCCAAGTTCCTGACCGTTTTTCAGTACTGTATAAGCCATCTGACCGCCAAGATGTTCCGGATTGACAGCACGATAATTATTATTTTCTCCATAGCCGAATGAGATCATTTCTTTATCTGTAATGCCTTCGATCGCCTTACAGGTATTGGCATCATCGCCGTTATAAATAATCGTTCTGGAAGTCAGTTCGCAGAATTTATGGAAAGATTTGATAATATTATCCACAGTTTTGAAATAATCCAGATGATCGGCATCAATATTCAGAATTACAGCAATATCCGGATAGAGTTTCAGAAACGTATCAACAAATTCACAGGATTCGCAGACGAAAATATCTCCTGAACCAGCACAGCCGCTTCCGCCGATACACGGGAGCTTTCCCCCGATATATGCCGACATATCGACTCCGGCATCATGCAGAATCTGTGCGAGCATGGAAGTCGTTGTTGTCTTGCCGTGCGTACCGGATACACAGACAGCATTCTGATACCAGCTGCTGACGATGCCTAATAATTCACTTCTTTCCAGAACCGGCACACCGGAGGCCTTTGCGGCGATCAGTTCCGGATTATCTGCCATGATTGCCGCTGTATGCACGATCAGATCTGCACCCTCGATATTTTCCGCTCTCTGTCCGAACATAACGGGAATTCCCATATTGCGGACGGCCTGAAGCGTATCTGTTTCATTATTATCCGAACCAGTGAGGTAAAATCCCTTAGAATGCAGGATTTGTGCAAGCGGATACATGCCGCTTCCGCCGATTCCGATAAAGTGAATATGTTTTTTTTCGTCTAAAATTGATTTGTTCATAAAATACACCTAATTTCTTCTTATTTAGTTCATATATAACGTTTATACTAATATACAGAACTGCTTTTTGGTTACAATTGTCAGTTGCGCTCCGCCGTGTCCGGAGATGTGCCTGCTTTTTACCAAACTATTTCTGATTTATACTGAAAGCAGTTTTCCATGATTAAGGAGGCTATAATTATTATGGAAATCACAGACATCAAAATCCGCAAACTCATCACCGAAGGACGCTTACGGGCAGTTGTTTCCGTTACACTCGACAATATGCTTGCCGTCCATGACATCAAGATCGTGCAGGGCGATTCCAGATTATTCATTGCCATGCCGAGCAGACGAGACGAAAACGGAGTATTCCGTGACATTGTACACCCCATTCAGCCAGAGGCAAGAAAAATGTTCGAGGAAAAAATTCTCGATACTTATCAGAATTACCTCGCACTCACAGAAGCCGAAGAACAGAATATCTGACAACAGCCAATGCAGCGCATGATTTAGTTTATGCGGGAACGTTCAGAACGTTCCCGTTCTTTTTATGCCTGATGCCCTGCTTTCATGGCTGCATATTTCAGAATTGCAATCTGCGTCTTAGAATCCGGCACAGCATCGGACAGAACCAGTTTCACAGCTTCCTGAAAGGGAATTTTTTCGACATCTAAAAATTCATCATTATCAAGACTCTGTTTGCCATAATGCAGACCTTTTGCAAGATACACACGTATTACTTCACTGCAATAAGCCGGAGTAGGAAAAATTTTTCCGAAATAGGTAAATTCATCGGCTGTACAGCCGCATTCTTCGAGCAGTTCCCGTCTGCCGCAGGTTTCGGGGTCTTCTCCGGCTTCGAGCTTTCCGGCGGGAATCTCGAGCGTAACGGTCTGATGCGGATACCGGAACTGACGGACAAATAAAATTTCCTCCTGTTCTGTCAGCGCAAGAATGCACACACCTCCAGAATGTCTGACGACTTCCCGAAATGCCTGTGAACCGTCTTCGAGCTGAACTCTGTCTTTTTCGACATGCAGAATTTTGCCTTCAAAGATCTTTTCACTTTCTAATTTTGTCTCGTTCAGATGACTGATATTCATGTGAATCAGCACTCCTTTCATAATTTTGATAATTTTTCAGATATTGAATATAGGCTTCCGAAGCTCTGACTCCGGAGTGATATGTGTATGCATCTGAATATGAATGATCTGTAAACAGCTTTTTGCCTGAAAGCAGATAAATCACCAGCAGAAGCAATCCGGCAAGCGTGATATAAAATCCGGCTCTGAGACCGGTCAGATGATAAGAAAATCTGATCTGATTTTCTCCGGCATTGCACCGGATGGCCATAAAACCACCGCTGACGTTTTCGATTTCGACAGGATTCCCATTGATTTCCGCCGTCCAGCCGTCATCATACGGAATGCTGAAAAATACCAGTTCCGGTTTTTCGAGTCCGATCTGAGCTGAGAAGCCTTTGGAATCATACTGAAAATCATGACAGGATTCAGCTTTATGCAGTTCGCAGGCATCCAGATAGCTTTTTCTGCCGAGCGACATAGAAGAAATATCTTCGATTTCCGTAAGAATATCCCGATATTTCTCGGCCTGTTCTGCATTGAGAATCAAAGCATGAATCAGTATTTTTTCCCTGACAGAATCCTGTTTTTCCTGCATAGTCTCTTCCGTGACGAATTTATCATAAGTAAATCCCATCGGAATATAATAATTATTTTTATAAATATCAAATCCGTTTTCTGTCCGGTCATAGACAAAGCCTTCGAGTTCTTCTACCGGCGATTTCTCTTCCTGAGAATCTTCTGATTTTTGCTGAATCTTATCAAAATAATATTTGACTGAGAATAATCCTCGGAGCGTATAATGTTCCGGTTCGGCACGGGAGGCGACATCTCTTGTGATGCCGATGCTTTTATAAAAATCCATAATAGACGGACTGACAACACTCTGAAAGCATCTCATGCTTGATAATCCCCAGAACATCGGATAATTATCATAATCTTCAGAAATATCAATTCTGAAATAATCTGCTTCGTCAGTATCATAAGAAATACTGATATGTTCTCTGCCGTGAATCCCCTCACGGATATAATTTTCTGAATCTGTTCCGATCGCCTTGCCGAAATAGACAATAGATCCGGTACAGGCTAAACAGGCTGATACTGTCAGAATCAGAGCTTTTTCCATGAACGGCTTCTGATACTTCCGGAGATGCAGAATATAATACGCTCCTGTCCAGCATAAGACACTCACACCGAGACAGACATAGAAATAAACCGGAATTTTTGTAAAACTGAAAAATTTTATTTCCTCATCCTCTTTGATCGGCAGAAGCGAGATCAAGCCGAATAGGCCTAATATTAAGATACAAATCTTCATACCGGATTTCCATTCGATTTCCTGATTATCCAGAGCATATGCCGTCATCATAGCCATGATCAGAACCGGCATATAGAACCATCTCGCGTAGTATCCGGCATTGAATAAATAAAACATACTGTTCAGTACGGGCACAAAGGCGAATAAAATACAGAGAGAAATCAATTTCCCTGCCCAGTGCTTTTTCTGATTCTGCATAAAGGCAATGACTCCGGCCATCGAGAATAACGGCAGATAACCGCCGATTGATGCCCATTTTGCATATTTGCTCTGAAACAGATTTGTTCTTGCAGGGGCATCCGGAATCATGAAGAAACTCTGAATAATCCGGATAATTCTTGTTCTGTCAGAATATAAAATCATATCCTGTCCGAACAGATATTCTGAAACTCTGTTATTCAGCATCACGGCACAGGCGGCCGGAAGCAGTACGACACAGGCGATCGCCACACCAAGTACGGCTTCGATCGCTAAAGCAAAGAATTTTTTCAGATTCACATGAAAATCCTGACATCGACAGCGAATCAGAAAATATAAAATTAAAAATACAGCCTGTCCGGCGAAAAAGAAATAATTAATCACTGCCATCAATGCGACACTCGCCGCAAAAAAGCCTTTGCGGTTATGATTTATCAATTCTTCCATTGCCAGAAGCATTAATGGGAAAAATGCAGTAACATCCTGAAAATGATTGAAAAATATATTAAACAGCTGAAAGCCTGAAAAGGCATATAACAATCCGCCGATCACAGCGGCTTCGGGTGTTCTGACAAATTTCCGCATATAAGCATATGCTGTCACGGAAGCAATGCCATGCTTCAGGCATAATAACCATGGAATCGCATATAATACCAATTTTTCCGGCAGCAGTACTGAAAGCCAGAAAAACGGACTGCCTGTCAGATAGAATGCATATGATCCGATAAAACTGCTTCCCAGATCTGTATACCAGTCCCAGCCGAATAAACCGCCGTTTCTGACGGCTTCATTCGCATGAGCATAGAACGGCAGCTGCTGCGAAACAAAATCGCCGTAATAAATAAAATAGCCTTTATCAATCATCATAATTGGAATCAGTATGACCAGTAAACTCAGAAATCCCAGTCCGAATGCGAGGGCATATTTCTCACTGGTATTTTTTCTCAAAAATCATCATCTCCAGAACGGAAATTTTTTTCATGCAGATGCATATACTAATACAGAACGGCGGTTATCTGAATACAATATTCGGCAGAATCCCTTTTTCTGAAATATCCAGAAGAGCATAACTCGGTCTTTTGCCGTCACGGGGCAGACTGAGACTGCCGGGATTGAGAATATATAAACCGTCTTCATAGCGGCAGTCACTGACATGGGTATGACCATAGAGGACAATATCCGCCTGATTCTGTCTTGCCTCGTAAGCAATGCGAGCCGTACCGAACTTGACCTGAAACTGATCGCCATGTGCGGCAAGAAGTTTATGATCATAAGGCAGATCGAGTATCAATGTCCGGAATAATGTCATATCCTGACTGTAATCACAATTCCCTTTCAGGCAATAGAATTTCCGTTCAGTCCATGGCAGAGTATTGAACAGCTGATATAATTCCCGTTCACCGTCTCCCAGATGAATAAACATATCAGCATCTTCATGCAGAAGCGTGACTTTTTGCAGAGCCTGATAATTACCATGTGTATCAGAAATTATAATAATTTTCAAATGCATTTCCTCCTTTGTTCAGGAATCTATTTTATTATAACACAAACTGTCAGAAATTACAATACAGTTTTCAAGAAAGATTTTCAGAAAGAAAGGTGTTTTTTTATGGATAATTATAATATCCAGAATCTGAGCGGTTTATTGCAGGTTGTCAGTCAGAAGCTGGGCATTCCGCCGGAACAGCTCCGGAAAGAACTGGAATCCGGAAAATTTGACAATGCTATCAGAAATATGAATCCTGCCGAAGCGAATAAATTTCAGCAAGCGATTAAAAATCCGCAGATGCTGGATAAGATCATGAGCACTCCGCAGGCAAAGGCACTTTATCAGAAACTGACAGGCGGTAAATAAATGGAAAATCTGCTCGGAAAGATGCAGGAATTACTGTCCGATCCAGAAAGTATGAAACAGATTTCCGAACTTGCCCAGATGTTCCAGTCCGGTGAAGCAGGAAGTTCTTCTGATACAAATCCTGCTTCTGCTCCGGAAGCAAATCCGATTCCGGAATTTGATGCAAATCTGCTTTTCAAAGCCGGAGAATTACTCCGTCAGCAGGAGCATGATAAAAATACGGATTTACTCATAGCACTGCGGCCGCATCTGCGTCCATACCGGCAGGAACGTCTTGACAAAGCCGTCAGAATGCTGAAATTATGGCATCTCTGGAAGCAATTGCAGGCTTCCGGAATGTTGCATAATTTATTATAATTTTTTTAAATTTCAAGAGGTGACAGGGATATGGCACAAACTCCACAGCAGAATTTTGATGCAATGCGTCAGGATGCAATCCGCCGTTCACGGGAAATGCAGAGACGTGCCGTTCCCATGCCGCCGCCCTCTCCTCCGGAACAGCCTTTGAAACCGCCTGTTCCGAGGCCGGAACAGCCGCCGCTTTCTGAGGAACTGCATCATCTTCTGACCGGCTGGGACAGCGAAAAGCTCACATTACTGGCTTTATTATATCTTCTCTATAAAGAAGGAGCAGAGCCGGAGCTTCTGCTTGCACTGGCCTATATTTTATTATAAAACGAGGAATGGCATCATGGAATTTTTCAGAAATTATTTTTATATTTTATTATGGACTCTTGCGATTCTGATTCTGATTTTCTTCTACATAAAGCATCAGAAGCCTGTCAGGACGTTTCTGCTTGGAGGGAGTACAGGCCTGACAGCTCTGTTTCTCCTGCATTTCTACGGAGAGGCACTTGGCTATGCTCCTGCGCTTTGTATGACCAATCTGCTGACAAGCCTGTTATTCGGCATTCCTGGGACGGCACTGATTCTTCTGACACATGTCCTCGCCTGAAAATACAAAAAAGCGGAGATGGCTTTCATCTCCGCTTTTTTATCTTGTAAGTAAAACTTACTTGATTTCGATTGTTGCGCCTGCTTCTTCGAGTTTAGCCTTGAGTTCTTCAGCTTCTGCCTTGGAAACGCCTTCCTTGAGGGCCTTCGGAGCACTTTCTACAACTTCCTTAGCTTCTTTCAAACCGAGACCGAGAACGTCCTTGACAGCCTTGATAACGCCCATTTTCTTATCACCAAAAGATGCGAGAACAACATCAAATTCAGTCTTTTCTTCAGCCGGAGCTGCACCGTTTGCTGCGGGAGCTGCTGCAACAGCTGCTGTTACGCCGAATTCTTCCTGAATAGCTTCTACCAGTTCTGCGAGTTCGAGAACGGAGAGAGCTTTAATATCTTCAATAAATTTCTGTGTCTTTTCAGATGCCATGATAAAAAACTCCTTTTCAATAATTTAATAATAATTCAGATTTCGATTGCTAGGCCGCATTTCTTATGCAGCTTCGCCGTTTTTGTCCACAACAGCCTGCAGCAGAGCAGCGAGCTTCTGAATCGGGCCTTGTAAGGAACCAACGAGCTGAGCAAGCAGAACGTCCTTGGACGGAATCTTGGACAGAGCCATGATTTTGGTTTCATCATAGAATTCGCCTTCAACAGAACCGGCTTTCAGTTTGAAAGTTTCGGATTTTTCAGCAAATTCGCCTAAGATACGTGCCGGAGCAGTCTGATCATCAGCAGAAACTGCAATAGCGGTTGTACCGTTCAGGACTTCGTCAAAATCAGTTACACCGTTTGCATTGAATGCTCTCTTGAGGAGAGTATTTTTTTCAACGAAATACTTGACATTAGCTTCTCTCAGATTTCTTCTCAGAGCAGTATCCTGTTCTACAGTGATTCCCTTATAATCAACGAGGACAACAGAAACGCTGTTTTTGAGCAGTTCAGCTAATTCTTCGACTCTAGCCTGTTTGGATTCGAGAACCTTAGCACTTGGCATATACATTCACCTCCGCATAAAGATTATCGCACCGGAGCAACAGAAAAGCTCCTCCGGAGACACAGAGGAGCAGAAAATTCTGATAACAATCAAAAAAATTCACATGCACTCCTCGGCCGGATTTATGGCGATGCCACCGGCTGTCTTAAGAATGTTACATTCACGACTTTGTTATTATAGCATATTTCAGAAAATTTGTCAAGAGTTTTTTAAAAATTTTTTAATTATTCTGGAATTTATTTTTTATATAAATCCGGAGCGAAAAAGACCTGACTGAAAAATTTTTTTGTTTTTTCCGCACCGAGTGCCGCCTTGAATACATCTGTAGAAATTCCGTTTTCATCTACGAGCCTGTCAGAATAGGATTTATTCTGTTTCCATTTTTTCTGATAGGCTTCATGATCGAGAACAGGGGTATTCTGTTCCATTTCTATGAACGTATTCAGATTATCAAGAAAGATCTGGAAATTTTCTTCATCGGCATCAGGATCAGTCACTTTTGCCGTATAAGTCGGACGGATGTCATCATACCAGCAGGGTTTGACGGGCATATCCGGCAGAGCATCATGTTTTGCTTTATTCTGCTTGAATTTCTCGATATAGCTGAGATATAATTCATCCTGATAATCCACAAGGCTGTAAATTTCATTCAGATAGCTTCTTTTTGAGCCATTATACATATAATCTGTCGTAAATAAGGGCAGATTCTTGAAATAGGGCATCAATGTGAATGTATCCATCTGGAGCGGTTGAGAATCCCTGCATTTCATAGTCAGCAGATTTCCGACATTTTCAATTTCAAACTGCCGGATTTCAAATATCATATTCTGGATTTTCAGAATTCTGAATTCTTCGGGAACGGTACGTTCTCTGAGAATATAATACTGTCTGAGAAGTTCGAGCCCCTTTTCAATTCGCTGATCAATTCTTTGTTTATTAATTTCAAAAATATCACTCATAAAAAAATTCTCCTTACTGCTTGTTATTCCTGATTTTCTGGAGTATAGACAGCAGAAGCATTATTTTCCTCGACAGGAATTTCAATCATAAGACTGCCATTATTTCCGCTTGTGACTTTCGGCATGACACCATCCCATTTATCAATCTGATTATACATCAGGACTTTATCAGAAAGCGATTCAGCAATTTTTTTATTGGCATCGGCCTGTGCTTCTGCTTTAGCGAGGATTGCTTCTGCCTCGGCATTAGCGGCGATGACTTTCTTTTTCGCCTCAGCTTCGGCAATGACGATCTGTTGTTTCTGTTCAGTCTGTGTCTTGATCAGATTCTGTTCGGCGACCTGTTTAGCCTCGATAGCGGCATTGAATTCAGCAGAGAAATCAAAATTGACGATATTGAATTTTTCGATATAAATTCCATAATCATTTAATTTATGATCCAGTTCTGTCTTGACTTCATCGCCGACAGAAGTACGTTCTGTAATGAGCTGTTCAGCTGTATATTTAGCAGTAGCGGCTTTCATGCACTCCTGCACGACCGGAGTGATCAGCACGGTCTGATAATCCAGACCGACATTCTGATACATCTCAGCAGATTTATTTGATACTAATCTATAATTGACTGCGATTGTACTGCTGACGGTCTGCAAGTCTTTCGAGACTGCCGAAGCCGGCGTTTCATAGACCTGAATTTTATTCGAGATGCTCTGCACGCTCTGTACAAACGGAGCTTTAAAATGGAATCCCTCATCAAGAACATTCTGAGAAACTTCTCCGAGGGTTACAACCACTCCGGTATGGCCTGCCGGAACGATTGTAGCAGCATTTGCGACAATAATCAATGCTGCAACGGCAATCACACCCACTGTTATACCAGCTTTTATTTTAGATTTATTCATAGCTTGCTCTCTTTCTTAGTAAGATCAATCACTGTAGGCGAATTTCTCCTGTTTCTGAGATTTTCTTCTTTCCGGAGTCTGCCGTCACGGATCAAAGCATAGACGGCATCCCTGTCCTTAGCGGCAAGGGCTTTCTGATATTCCTGTAAATGACGGATTAAAATATCCAGTTCATAAGACAGGCTTTCCTGATTTTCCATGAATAATTCCGCCCACATATCTTCATTCATAGTAGCGATACGGGTCATATCCTGAAAACTTCCTCCGGAGAAGCCGCTTTCGAACTGGATTTCCGGACTCTGAACATAGGAACTTGATACAATATGGGCTAACTGTGATGTATAAGCGATCATTCTGTCATGCATTTCCGGAGTAGTGATCACAAATTTCCGGAAGCCGATCTGATGAGCGAAATTCTGCACCTGAGCGACAATTGCTTTCGGAGTTTCGGGCAGAGGTGTCATAATAAAATTCGCACCCTGAAAGAGATTTTCATCAGAGACATCAAAGCCGGCGCGTTCTTTTCCGGCCATTGGATGGGTACTGAGATAATGCACACCATATCCGGAGCATAATTCCGTCATTTCTTCGGGAAGAGTTGTCTTCACGCCGCTGACATCGAGTACAATTGCATTCTGATTCATAGAAGCGATATGATTTCTGACCCATTTTTTAGTTAATTCCGGATAGAGAGAAATAATAATCATATCAAAACCGGAGCAGTCATCTCCGGCGATGCCGTCAATTGCATGTTCAGCGAGGGCTTTTTCGGCGACAGCCTTTGTTCGGTTCCAGCCATAGACGGCATGATCAGTATAAGCATGGACGGCCTTACAGATAGAACCGCCGATCAGGCCGAGACCGGCCACAAGAATTTTCATACTCTGCATCCTCCTTGGATGATAAAATTATATTTTTTTTCTGGAGACGATTGTTTTTTTGTTTTTCTTTGTACCAGTGACAGCGAGAGTATCTTTTTTAGTATTTTCAGCAAAGCTCAGATCATGTTTTTTCTCTGTGTTCTGAGCAGAATCCGGACTGATCAGCACTTCTGTAATTTTTTCAGGCGGCTGATATATATTTTTCTGCTGGTTTTTTTTATCCTGATCTTCAGATTTTTCTTCAGAAGCATCAGATTTCTGACCGAACAGATTTCCGAAGAAAGCAGAAAGTTTTCCGGAAGATTTTTTCTTTTCAGGCTTTTTATCTTCCGGAATTTTTTCTTCTGATTTATTTTCAGATTTCTTAGCATCCGGCTTTTTTTTCTTTTTCTTCTTTTTTTTCTTAGGCTTAGGAGTTTCTTCTCCGAGTTCCTGTGACATTTTTACAAGAGCCGTATCTTCTCCGGAATGTTCTGGAATATCAGGAATATTCGACAGAGCGGGAATTTCAGAATTTTCTTTTTCTTTCAGGAATCTGAGCTGTGCAGAATTTTCCTTCTCTGCATTCTGAGAGAATTCAGAAAGTTCATCTTCCCATTCCGGAATGACTTCTTCTGGTTCAGGGGCTTCCTGAACCGGTTCAGGAACGGGCTTTTTATTCTTATTTTCTTTCATCTGCTTTTTAATTTCAGCCGCATGTTTTCTGACCTTCTCTTTCCGGAGCTGTTCGGGAGTCTTGGGAGGAGTCGCCGCAAGGACGGCCTCCAGCTGTTCCTGTTTCAGACGGTCAGCAACTGTAGTATCTCTGGGAATATCCGGCGGAAGTTCTTCTTTGATTTCAATCCGGAATTCTTTTTTCGGCTTGGAAGATTCTGCTGTATTTTTTTTCTTTTTTGATTTTGATTTAGATTCAGATTTCTGAACAGGCTTTTTTTCCGGATCAGGACTGGGAAGAGCATCTTCAAGCAGTCTGTCATGCATTCTGACAACAGGATTCTGAGAAGGTTCTTCTGTAAAATGGCTGACCGGTTCAGGAGGATTCACAGGAGGGCGGCGGCGTTTAGGCGGTTTGTTATAGACAGGCTTCGGCATTGCCTGAGCATCTGCTTTTTCCTGATCCATTTTTTCAATAATGGCATCTACTTTCCGGCGGGAAGCGGCACTGACTTTGACTTCCGGTTCAGGAATCGTTTCAGAATCATCAACTAAATTATGAAGCAGATCACGGATTTCACGTTTCATAGCTGATTACCCTCTGATCTGACCGTTGCCGGTAATTCTGTACTGTGTTGTTGTGAGTGCGAGCAGACCCATCGGCCCTCTTGCGTGGAGTTTCTGAGTCGAAATGCCGATTTCCGCACCGAAGCCGAATTCTTCACCGTCTGTGAATCTTGTCGAAGCGTTGACATAGACAGCGGCAGAATTGACATGATTCAGGAAATATTCTGCATTCTGCATATTTTGAGTAATAATAGCTTCTGAATGATTTGTACTGTATTTCTGAATATGAGCAACAGCATCCTGAACAGAATCCACTACACGAATTGCAATTTCATAATTGCCATATTCTTTGAAATAATCTTCTTCTGTGACGGGAATTACACAATCACCGAGAATATTTTTAGTCACTTCACAGCCATGAATGATCACTTCATGCTGATCGAATGCTTTTTTGATTTCGGGCAGAATATTTCCGGCGATATTTTTATGAATCAGAAGCGTTTCGATTGCATTGCAGACAGAGGGTCTCTGTGTCTTGGCATTATCAGCGATACTGACAGCCATTTCCGGTTCAGCAGAATCATCAATATAGACATGACAATTTCCTGCACCGGTCTCGATCACCGGAACGGTCGCCTGTTTTACAACGGCCTGAATCAGACCAGCACCGCCGCGGGGAATCAGGACATCCAGATAGCCGTTTAATTTCATCATATCAGCGGCAGTTTCTCTGTCTGTTTTCTCGACAAGCTGAACCAATTCCGCCGGAAGTCCGACAGATTTCAATGCATTCTGCATGACCTGCACAAGACAGAGATTAGAATTGATCGCTTCTTTACCGCCTCTTAAAATCACAGCATTTCCGGCTTTCAGGCAGAGTACAGCGGCATCTACAGTCACATTCGGACGGGATTCAAAAATAATACCGATAACTCCCATCGGAACACGCACCTGACGGATTCTCAGGCCATTCGGACGAAGCCAACCTTTGATTTCCTCACCGACAGGATCATCCAAAGCGACTACTTTCAGAACGGCATTTGCAATAGCCTGAATGCGTTTTTCATCGAGTTTGAGTCTGTCCTGCATAGCAGGAGTCATATTATTTTTTACAGCATTCTCCATATCTTTCTGATTTGCCTGTATGATCAGATCAGTATTCTGAATCAGAGCTTCTGAGATTGCTTTCAGAGCCTGATTTTTCAGTACTGTTCCGGCAGAAGCGGCGGCATAGCTTGCCTGTTTTGCCTTCTGCCCTAAAGATTCCATGTAATTCATAAAAAAAAATCTCCTCTCTTGTATATATATTAATTCTCTATTATTTCACGGCAGGAAAATATGTTCCGATTTCTTCGCCGTCGAATAATCTGTATAAATCCTCAGGGTTTCTGCCATTCATGATAATCATATCGACTCCAGCAGAAGTTGCAATCTTAGCGGCATTGATTTTCGTTGCCATACCGCCGGAACCCAGTTTACTTCCGGCACCGCCGGCGATTTCCTCGATATGTTCATCAATTTTCTCAACGACAGAAATAATTTCAGCATTTTGATTCTGATGCGGGTCATCTGAATACAGTCCGTCAATATCTGATAAGATAATCAGAGCTTCTGCCCCTGCGATAGAAGCGACAATTGCTGACAGCGAATCATTTTCACCGATTTCAAGCTCTAATTCATCAATAGCGACAGTATCATTTTCATTCACAATCGGAATCACACCGAGAGCCGTGAGAGCATCAATGGCATTCCGGACGTTATCGACTCTGTCCGGAGAGCTGATAATTGTTTTTGTCAATAAAATCTGAGCGACAGTAACGCTGTATCTTGCGAACATCTCATCATAGATATGCATCAGCTCGCACTGTCCGACAGCGGCGGCGGCCTGTTTCGAGGGTGTATCTTTCGGACGTTCTTTCAGATTGAGCTTGCCGACTCCTAAGCCGACCGCTCCGGAGGAAACTAAAATAATTTCATGACCGGCATTCTGTAAATCTGCCAAGACTCTGGTCAGATTGGTCATTCTGCGGATATTTAATTTTCCCGTCTTATGTGCTAATGTAGAAGTTCCGAGCTTAATGACAATACGCTTTTTATTTTTTAAATCTATCATAAAATAAATCCTGCTTTCTGTTAATTGACTTGATTGATCGGCGATCCGGCAAGATAGGCTTTCAGATTTTCAGAAACGATCTGTAATAATCTTTCTCTTGTCTCGACTGCCGACCATGCAATATGAGGTGTAATCAGACAGTTTTTCGCCGTTTTCAAAGGCGTATCCGGAGACATCGGCTCACTGACGAGCACATCCAGACCAGCTCCGGCGATTCTGTCATGATTGAGAGCATCTGCTAAATCCTGTTCTCTGACGATTCCGCCTCTTGCGGTATTGATCAGATAAGCAGATTTTTTCATCAGATCAAGATTTTTCTTACAGATCAGATCAGCCGTCTGCTCTGTCAGCGGACAGTGAATGCTGACAACATCCGACTGCCGGAAGAGTTCTTCCTGAGAAACAAGTGTAAATTCACAATTTTCGGGCTTCGTTCTGGTATGAATCAGCACACGCATTCCGAACGCATCAGCGACTTTTGCGACATTCCTGCCGATACTGCCATAGCCGATGATTCCGAATGTTTTCTGATACAATTCATGTACAGGATATGGAAAATAAGAAAAGACCGGACTGCGTTCCCAATCGCCGGCTCTGACGGCTTCATGATAGACATTCAGATTTCCGGCGAGGCTGAATAACAATGCAAATGTATGCTGTACGACTGCATGAGTAGAATATGCTCCGGCATTGCAGACGATAATGTTTCTTTCTGTTGCCGCAGGAATATCAATATTATTATATCCTGTTGCGAACAGGCCGATATATTTCAGATTAGGACATTTCTGAATCACATCTCTTGTAATGGGAGTTTTATTGCAGAGTACCGCATCAGCATCGCCGATTTTTCCGGCGACTTCTTCGGGCTTTGTCGTACCGTTACAGATCACATCTCCGTACTGAGAAAAAATTTCCAAAATATGAGCTTTCATATCCGGCAGAGCGAGAGTATCGCCGTCAGGGATTACGATTTTCATGAAGTCTTTTCCTCCTGCTTGGGACTCTTAGTATCAGATTCTTTATTTCTGTCGACTGTCAGGGACAGGATGAATGACAGAATCAAAGCGATAAATTCAGCGATTCCGACTCCATAGAAAAAGCTCATATTATTCCACAGATACGGCAGAAGTGTACACGGCAGAGCAATTGCCAATACTAAATGATGACTTTTCCGATACCGGATAAATTGCAGACCGAATACTAAAAGAGCTAACAATCCCAGAACAATATGCATTCCCATACGAATGGGAAATAATGCGTTATCAACAGTTTCCATAAATTTGAGTCTCCTTTGAATTACTTTTATTTCTTATTTATTATAGCACAAATATTTCCGAAATGCAATAGAGAGAACAGAATTTTTATTTTTATTCATCCGGCGAACTGAGAGCGATACAATTCGGCATAGAATCCATCCAGTTTTATGAGTTCTTCATGCGTTCCCTGTTCGATGATATTTCCCTCACACATGACTAAAATCAGATCAGCATTTTTGATCGTTGATAATCTGTGAGCGATGACAAAGCTGGTTCTTCCCTGCATGAGTGTTTCAAAGGCTTTCTGAATTCTCTGTTCAGTTCTGAGATCAATACTGCTGGTAGCTTCATCCAGAATCAGCATAGGCGGACTGGTGAGCATAATCCGAGCGATGCATAATAATTGCTTCTGCCCCTGTGATAATCCTGAATGATCAGAAATCACAGTATCATAGCCCTCCGGAAGTCTTTTAATAAATCCGTGAGCATGAGCGGCTTTTGCGGCCTGTATGATTTCTTCTCTGGAGGCCTCAGGTTTTCCGTAGGCGATATTTTCGGCAACAGTTCCAGTGAAAATCCATGTTTCCTGCAAGACCATTCCGAATTGATTTCTCAGGCTGTCACGGGTAAATTTTTTTGTACTTTGCTGATCAATCAGAATTTCGCCGTCCTGAATCTCATAGAATCTTAATAATAAATTAATCACTGTTGATTTTCCGCATCCGGTAGGGCCTACAACTGCAATTTTCTGTCCGTGATGTGATTTCATACTGAAATGCTGAATCAAAGGCTTTTCCGGCAGATACGAAAAAGATACATCTCTGAATTCCAGTTCACCCCGACAGGATTCCAGAACTTGGCATTGACTGTCATCGGGTTCAGAAGAAGCATCCAGCACTTCAAAAACTCTTTGAGCGCAGGAAACAGCGTTCTGCAATTCGGCGACAACTCCGGAGATTTCATTGAACGGCTTTGTATACTGATTCGAAAATGCTAAGAAACTAGCAAGATTTCCGACCGTCATCACGCCGACCCACGGAAGAACGCCAATTGCTCCCAATGCGCCGACTGTTCCGACAGCGGCATAGATCAAACCGTTTACAAATCTTGTCAGCGGATTGCTGACAGAAGAAAAGAAAGTTGCTTTCAGACCGGCTTCGCCGAGTTCCTGATTAATTGCTGAAAATCTTTGTTCGGCACGATCTTCATAAGCGAATGCCTTGACGAGTTTCTGACTGCCGACAAGTTCTTCAGTCAGACCGCCGATTTCTCCTCTTAATTCCGATTGCTTCTGAAACGCATGATGTGACAGAGCAGTAATTTTTGCGGCGGCTATCAATGACAGCGGTGTCATCAGGACGACAATTACAGTAATTTTAATATTAATCGTCAGCATAAAAATCAATGTTCCGATAATGGTCACGATTCCGGTAAATAACTGAGCGAATCCCTGCAATAAGCCATCAGATAAGATTTCAATATCAGAGATGACTCTTGCCATCATATCGCCCCGAGCGTTGCTGTCGATATATGAAACGGGCATTTCTTCGAGTTTCGCCGTCAGTTCTGATCTGAGATCCTTTACTGTTCCGAATGCTAGTTTATTAATAAACAGGCTCTCCAGAAACTGGAAAATACTGCTGATGAAAACAATTCCTGCCAATAACAAAGCGATTTTTCTGAGTCCGGTAAAATCAACCTGATCTGTACCGACTGCATAATCAACAGCTTTTCCGATCATGACCGGAACAATCAGAGACAATGATACTCCGATCAGTGTGCAGAGTATTGTCAGAATCAGATAGCTCCAGTATGCCTTGCAATATTTTAAAATCCTGAAAACTGTATTCTTCATGATTTTCACGCTCCTGACTGCATCTGTGAATGATAGATTTCCTGATAAATTTCACAGTTCTGCAATAGACTTTCATGTGTTCCCTGTCCGATACAGATTCCGTCATCAAGTACGAGAATCAGATCAGCATGAATCAGAGAAGTAGCTCTCTGTGAAATAATAATTTTAGTCATATTCCGGCATTCTGAATTCAGAGCCTGTCTTAATTTCAGATCAGTAGCATAATCCAGAGCACTCATACTGTCATCAAGAATTAAAATATCCGGATTTCCGGCCAATGCCCGAGCGATTGTGAGTCTCTGCTTCTGACCGCCGGAGAGATTCCGTCCGCCCTGTACTAAATGCGTATCGAGCTGATATGGCAATAAATTCACAAAATCAGCCTGAGCGATCTCAATTGCACGGAGCATATCTGATTCTGAAACAGTTTCATCAGCGAGTTTCAGATTTTCCCTGACAGTTCCGGAGAATAATACAGCTTTCTGCGGAACAATGCCGATTTTCCGATGCAGAGACTTTAATTGATAATTCCTGATATTCCTGCCGAATATGCGGATTTCGCCTTCTGTAGCATCATAGCTTCTGGAAATCAGGCTTGCAAGTGTTGATTTTCCTGCGCCTGTACCGCCGATGATACCCAGAGTCTGTCCTTTTTGCAGAGTAAAACTGATATGTTCCAGAGCCTTGTCACCTGCTCCGGCATAGGAAAAGCTGACATCATCAAAAGCGATGACTTCGCCGGAATCTGGAACTTCCGGAATTTCAGTTCCGTTCTGCATAGAGGATTCTGTTTCCAGAATCTCGGCGACCCGAAGAGAGGAAGCCTGTGCTTTTGTAAGAATCACGATCAGATTTGCAAGAGCAATCATAGCTAATAAAATCTGTGTCATATAATTCGTGAAAGCCGTAAGATCGCCCTGACTGAGTCTTCCGGTATCGACATGCACACCGCCGAACCATAATACGGCAACAATGCCAAGATTCATGATCATGAATGTCAGAGGATTCAGCACAGCTGAAATTTTTCCGACATTGATCATACACTGTTCGAGTTCTGCACATTCATCCTGAAATTTACGGGTTTCCTGTTTTTGTCTGGCAAAAGCCCTGATGACTCGGATACCATCGAGATTTTCTCCTGTATGTCTAGCGATTGCATCTAATTTTTTCTGATTCTGTGTATATAACGGGATTGTCTTATTCATGACAAAATATAATAACAAAGCGACAATCGGAGCAATAATCAGAAAGATCAGAGCTAATTCTGCATCAATGATCAGAACCATCACGATTGCGCCGATTACTAAAAACGGTGCTCTCGAGGCAAGACGGATAAACATATTTACTCCGGACTGCGAGGCCGTGACATCATTTGTGATTCTGTTGATCAGCGTAGAAGTTCCGAACTGATCAATTTCTGTTTCTGAAAGCTGATTGATATGCTGATACAATGCTTTTCTCAGATCTGTTCCGTACCGGAAGGCACATCTTGCCGCAAAATACTGACAAGTCAGAGCAAAGCACAGACCGCAGATGCCAAGCAATACAATCAGACCGCACATACGGAAGATATAATTTTCATCCTGATTTGCGATGCCGTTATCAATAATTTTCGCCATAATTACGGGAACGATCAATTCAAATACTGCTTCCAGCAATTTAAAAACGGGAGCAATAATGCATTCCAGTTTATAAGGCTTTAAAAATCTAAGCAATTTCTGCATAAAATAAAAATCCTCCTTGAAGCATTTTCTATATTATACACTATCTGAGAGATTTTTGCAACTGTGAATATTTTTTCTTTTTCTGACAAAGCTATCCACAGAGGTGATTATACTATGAAAGAACATGCTGTCAAACAGAAAGTAAAAAAGCATCTTGGTTTTTATCTGGTACTGATGCTTTGTATGGCAATGATCAGCTTCGCCTGCTGGTATGCCTATGAACAGACAAAAAATCAGATCCGCTTTGATCTGAACTCGGCTGTAGGAGATATTAAAGTCATGGAAGTACAGACAGATATTCCGAAATCGACCGAACCCCTTACAGAAACGGAAACTGTTCCGGAAGTCATTCCCGAAACGAAATCAACAACTGTCTATACAAGGCCGATTGTTGCCCAGCCCGTACAGACTGCTCCCGTTCAGACACAGCCTGTTATGCAGCAGGCGGCTGTTATTGATGCTCCTGAAACTGCGCCGATCGTGAGCGAATCAGAATCAGAAACAGAATCTGAATCTGTCATGTCTGTTTCTCTCGAACCGCTCCGGAAGCCGCTCGAGGGCGAAATTATTGAAGATTTCAGTAACGGTGAGCTGGTAAAATCAAAAACCACAGGCATATGGCAGACACACAACGGCATTGATATATCCGGAAATCTGGGAGATACCGTCTGTGCGACCGGAGCGGGTCTGGTTACGAATATCGAAAATGATGCACTCTGGGGCGTTACTGTTACAATTGATCATCAGAACGGCCTGACAAGCCGCTACTGCAATCTGAACAGCGGACTTGCTGTCAGTGTGGGCGATCGGGTCGAAACTGGCACTGTGATCGGAGCAATCGGAACGACTGCTGATATTGAAAGTTCACTTCCGGCACATCTGCATTTTGAACTCCTGCAAGGCGAAAATTATTTAAATCCATGCGAATACCTGACCGCTCCGGAACAGATTACAGAATCAGTATCGTAAAAAATTTCTATAAAAAACAGGTTTCTGCATGGAATCATGCAGAAACCCTTTTATTTTCAGAAAAATCATCAGGAACTGTAATTTTTTGGAATATACTTGTAAACTTCCATAGCCAGATTATAAATCGGCATTGTTTGCAGCCAGAGTCTTACAGGCCTGTCCGGAGGAGCAGTTACTTTTGTATTGAACAAGCCCTCACCGCCGAACAGTACATTAGTTACACCCTTGATTGTCTGTACTTCTATTGAACAGTCAGCATCCATAGCTACTAAATAACCAGTATCAATAATCTGAACCTGATTTGGCTGAAGAACTTTTTCAATCACACTGCCGTAAGCCTCCAGCAACAATGTACCATTTCCGGTAAATTTCTGCATGATAAAGCCTTCACCGCCGAAGAAGCCGGAGGAAATTTTCTTCTGGAAATAGAGTTCAAATTTCACGCTTTGATCAGAGGCGAGAAATGCCGATTTCTGAGCAATTACAACATCACCCTGAGCAAGTTCAAACGGGATGATATTCCCAGGCATGGAAGAACTGAATGTAATTGAACCCGAACCACCCTGAGCAGTATAAGTATTCTGGAATAATGACTCACCTGTTACGAGTCTGCCGAGCATTTTTCCGAATCCGCCGTTAGAACTGGTCTGCATCTGTACATTAGGATCCTGCCATACCATAGCACCACTCTGACAAACAGCACTTTCGCCGTTTTGAAGATACACATCCACGATGGGAAACGGTGTGCCCTGAATTTCGTATTTCATAATCAGAAATACCTCCTCATGTAATAAAATATGATAATAATATTTTATCATATTCTACATAATTTGTCAAGAGATTTATATAAAAATATATATTTTTATCATAAAATCTTATTTTGTGTTTTAAATGCAGTCAGTGTATTTTTCATCAGCATTGCAATTGTCATAGGGCCGACTCCCCCCGGAACAGGTGTAATATAAGCTGCTTTCGGCTCGACTTCTGCAAAATTGACATCTCCGCAGAGTTTGCCGTTTTCCAGACGGTTCATACCGACATCAATGACAACAGCACCCTCTTTGACCATATCGCCTGTAACGAAATTTGCCTTGCCGACAGCGGCTACTAAAATATCTGCTTCTCTTGTGATTTCTGCAAGATTTTGTGTCCGGCTGTGACAGATTGTTACTGTTCCGCTTCTGTGAAGCAGGAGCATCGCCATAGGTTTGCCGACAATATTACTCCGGCCGATGACAACGCATTTTTTACCGGAAATTTCTGTTCCGGTAGAGTCGATCAGTTCCATGACTCCGGCAGGCGTACACGGCAGAAAAGCATATTCTCCGATCATGATTCTGCCGACATTTTCCGGATGGAATGCATCAACATCCTTTTCGGCTGAAATTGCATTGATAATCGCCTTGTCATCAATCTGCTTAGGAACGGGGAGCTGAACCAGAATGCCGTTGACGTTCTGATCTTCATTCAGAGTCTGTATTAATTCAAGCAGTTCTTCCTGAGTAGTATCTTCCGGCAGAGCGTATTCAAAAGACTGAAAGCCGACAGCCTCACAGGCTTTTTTCTTATTATTGACATAGACTCTCGAAGCCGGATCGTTCCCGACAATCACGACAGCCAATCCAGCGCGCTTGCCGTATTTCCGGAACAGAGCTTCTGATTCCTGACGGACTTGTTCTTTTACGTTTGCGGAAACCTGTTTTCCATCAATGATATTAGCCATTAGTTTTATCCTCGCTTTCTTGATTTTCTGATTTCTGTGAATCAGTTTTTGATTTTGATTTTGCATTCAATGCATCTGCCTGTGCCAGAAGCATTTTAGATTCCTGCGTATCGCAGTATAATTTATAATCTCTGCCCATTCTCTTGACTTTGGATAAAAATACAATCAGCAGAATTGTGCAGACAACTACACAGACAGCGGCCAAAGCCTGTGATACTCGCAGTGTTCCGATCATAAGACTATCTGTTCTGAGACTTTCAATAAAAAATCTGCCGAGTCCGTACCAGATCAGATATAATAAAAAATTCTGACCGTCAAATTTTCTGAATTTTTTCAGAATCATTGCCAGAATCACAAAGCCTGTCAGACACCATACAGATTCGTACAGAAAGCACGGATGCACAGGATAGGCAGGATTCAGCACATCCTGTGTATAATTCAGAGAAATCCATTTCTGAATTCTTCCGCCGGACATGCAGAATAAACTATCTGTATTCGCTCCGAATGCTTCCTGATTTGTAAAATTACCCCATCTGCCGACAGCCTGTCCTATCAGAAAGCCTGTTCCGCAGACATCCAGCATAGGAAGCAATTTGACTTTTCTGATTTTACAGGTAATACCGCCGACCAGAAATGCGCCGATCACACCGCCATAGATTGCAAGTCCGCCCTCACGGGTATTGAGAATCGCTTTCCAGTCTCCGGCATATTCGCTCCAGTTGAATATTACATAATAAGTTCTTGCGCCGATGACACCCCCGATGATACCGCCGATAATAGCATCAATCGCTCTGTCAGGATCGAGACCGACACGCCGCATATTTCTAAGACCGAAAATCAGACCCAGTACAAGGCCGATTGTAATAATCAGCCCGTACCATTGAATATCCAATCCAAAAATTGTAAATGCTGTGGAATTGATATGAAAATCAAACCCCAGTCTCGGAAAGACAATTTCATCATAGTCAAGATTTTCATAGCCTAGTTCTGCAACGGTTGTCATATTTCATCCTCCGGAGCATGAACAACAGATAATACTGTATTTTCCGTATTGATTTCATCACGTAGGAACTGCAAAGCCTCCTGATATGTGATTCCGGCGAGTACGGAAGCCGGTGCAAACGGTCTGATTCCGCACATATAGCAGTCAAGCATCATAGAAGCATTGGATTCCACGCTGTTCAGAGAACGAATCATACTGCCGTATTTTGCCTTGCGGAGTCTTTCAAAAGCCTGCTGATCGAAGCCGTTTTTCTTAGCATTTTCTATGACTTCAAAAACTCTCCGGCGGACTTCACGGGGATTTCTGGATTCTCCGCCGACTCCGACAGTAAAAAATCCATTTCCGGTAAAAGGCGAATCTGCTCCGAAGCCGAAATTAATCAGATTTTCTTCGAGCATAGTCTGATAAATTTCTGTACTTGCACTGAACAGCGTATCAAAAGCGAGTTCTGCCAAGAGTTCAGATTTCAGCAATTCAGCTCCGGATTTGGGTTTTAATTTAAAATCCAGACTGAACAGAGGCACACCGACCGGAGCAGTATCAATGACTTCATGCTGATAGACTTCATACGGTTCTTCCGGAAAGACCTGTTCTAATTTATGATCTTCAGAGGGGATTAACAATCTGTCACAGATTTCAAGCACTTCCTCGGCCTTGATGTTTCCGGCCACGGAAAGTACCATATTATGCAGATTATAGAACGTATGATAGCATCTGTAGAGCAGATCGGCATTGATTTCCTGAATACTCTCGACTGTTCCGGCAATGCCGATTCTGACGGGATGTTTCTGATACATACATTTGAGCGAATTGAAAAACAGTTTCCAGCCGGGTTCATCTTCATTCATGCGGATTTCCTGAGCGATAATGCCTTGTTCTTTATCAACAGTTTCCTGCGTAAAATACGGATGCTGAACGAAATTCAATAAAATCTCCAGAGACGGATTGAAATTTTCTGAACACATGAATAAATATGCTGTTCTGTCAAAAGACGTATATGCATTAGCGATAGCTCCGGTTTTGGCATATTGTTCAAAAGCACCGGTATCCTCGTTTTCAAACAGCTTATGCTCCAAGAAATGCGCGATACCTTCGGGAACCTGTGCAAAATCCTGTTCACCGTCAAGGCGGAACATGGTATTTACAGAGCCGTATTTTGTACCGAACAATGCATAAGCACTGTGAAAATCGAGCATTTCCATAATATAAATATCCAGACCGGTCTGATGCTTCACATGCAGACAGGACTGACCGCCTTGCGGATCGGCAATTATTTCCTGTATTCTTTCACTCATGCCTGTTCAGCTCCTTTCTGAGTCAGCATATAGACAGTATCTAATTTAAAACTCTTAGCTGTGTCAATAATATCCTGTTTTGTCAGATTTTCATATAATCTGATACGTTCTTCCACGCCGGCATGATCAGAACGCAGAAAGCGTTCAAATGCTTCGGAAGCACAGGAAGACGGCGTATCTCCTGTCAGTCTCAGCGCATTGATCAGATAGCGTCTGGCATCTGTGAGGAGAGAATCTTCAAATTGGCCTTTCTGCATAATTTCGAGCTGATTTAAAATTTCATCACGGGCTTTTTCAAGATTTTCCTGAGCAACACCGCTTGTGACGATCATAGTATTTTTGCCATATACGATATTACTGGAACAGTAATAGCACAGACTCATTTTTTCTCTGACATTCGAGAATAACAGCGAGAACGGTGCGCCGCCGAACATCAGACTGCACATACGGGCGGCTTCCTGCTGAACCTGATCGGCTTTGAAAGCCATAATCAGCTGACACTGACCGATATTCATAGAATCTGAAACTGTTACAGGCTCTGCCTTGCATGGACTGGGATTCTGTACGGAAATTTCAGGGGCTTTGCGTTCTGCAAAGGCATTCCGGAAGAGTTCAGGCAATTCAGGAGCTTCTTCAGAGCCTACATAATAAATCAAGATCTGCGCCCGTTTCAGAATTTCCTGATAAGCCTGATATACATTTTCAGATTTCAGAGCCATGACTTCTTCTGTTGTTCCGTACAAAGGGCAGGCATTCGGCTCATTCTGAAAGATTGTTTTTCTTGCTTGTTTCACAGCATAACTGCGTTTATTATTGATTTCGTTCTGAATCACATCAAGCAGTTCCTGCTGTTCGGTTCTGAAAGCTGATTCTGCAAAGGCATTTTTTTCATGTTCCAGATTGGGGTGCAGTATGCATTCCAGAAGCAGAGAAGCGGCTTCCTGACGGAGTTTTTCGCCTTCGAGAGCATAATCATCTCCGATGACATTTACCAGCAGACGCATCTGCCATGTATCTGCAATCAGAGAAATACTATTATCCAGATACGCACCGTATAATTCCTGTAATTTTTCGGACATCTGTGCAATCGTGGGATATTTCTCACAGGAATTAAGCAGAAGATTCGGAATCAATGCCCATTCTGCGAATTTTTCCGGCTGACAGGGCAGAAGCAGAACAGCCGAAATATTAGTTGTCTTGAATTTCGGTTCGACAATAGAAACAAATTCTATTCCCTCGCCGAGTGACTGAGTATATTCTTTCAATAGTAGTCCACCTTTCAAAAGTAAATTACATTTTTTATTCTATCATATTTTTGAACAAAATGCAAGGAAATTTTTTATTTTGCAAAAGAATTTTTAAAAATCGCTTGCAATTTCTGAAAATTTATGTTATCATAAAATTGCAGGCGGTAAAAATACACGTGTTCGCCTGTGAAATACAAATCTTAAAATTCAAGCTTGAAAGGATTTTTTTTATTATGAAATTTTCCAAAATGCATGGTATCGGAAATGACTATGTCTATGTCAACTGTTTTGAAGAAAAAATTGAGAATCCGGAAGAACTCTCGATTCAGATCAGCGATCGCAGAAAAGGTATCGGCTCGGATGGGCTGATTTTAATTCTGCCTTCTGACATCGCTGACTGCCGGATGAGAATCTTCAATGCTGACGGCTCAGAAGCAATGATGTGCGGAAATGGCATTCGATGCGTTGCAAAATATGCCTATGATCATCATATTGTCAGCAAACCGGAATTATCTGTCGAAACCAATTCCGGAATCAAGTATATTCAATTGCAGATTCAGGACGGCAAGGCTGTAAGTGCGACTGTCGATATGGGAAAAGCTATTCTGAAACCTGCTGATATTCCCATGAATGCCGAGGGAGAAACTTTTATCGCCCAGCCGATTACTGTCAGAGAACGGAAATATACAGCAACAGCTGTTTCCATGGGGAATCCGCATTGTGTTGTATTTACAGAACAATCTGTCGATCAGCTTGAACTGGATAAGATCGGCCCTGATTTTGAACATCATGTTTTGTTTCCGGCTCGTGTGAATACGGAATTTGTGAATATTCTGGATTCTCATACACTCAGAATGCGTGTCTGGGAGCGCGGAAGCGGTGAAACAATGGCCTGCGGAACAGGTGCCTGTGCTGTAGCGGTTGCTTCTGTTCTGAACGGCTATTGTCAGCATGATGAAGTCATCACAGTCAAGCTCGCCGGCGGAGATCTCCGGATTGTTTATCAGACAGACGGCACTGTCATGATGACCGGTTCGGCAACCCATGTATTTGACGGAGAAATTGCTCTATAAATTTATCATGAGGTGATATGTTTGAAAGTCAACGAAAATTATCTGAAACTGGAGAAAAATTATCTGTTTATTAAAATTGCCGAGAAAATCAAGGCATTTCAGACAGAACATCCGGAGCAGAAAATTATCCGGATGGGAATCGGCGATGTCACACAGCCGCTCGCTCCTATCGTTGTGGAAGCCATGAAAAAAGCCGCTGATGAACTCGCTGTGAAAGAAACATTCCGAGGCTATGAGGACAGCGGTGCCGGCTATGATTTTCTGAGAAATGCTGTTTCTGAGTATTATAAGAGCTTCGGTGCGGATGTGCCTGCCTGTGATATTCGCATCAATGACGGTGCTAAAAGCGACTGCGGTAATTTAGTAGATATTTTTGATGACAGCAATATCATCCTGATTACTGATCCTGCCTATCCGGTCTATGTAGATTCCAATCTGATGAACGGCAGAAAAATTATTTATGCCGATTCTGATGAAAGCAATGGTTTCTGTGCGATGCCCTCACCGGATGGCTATCTTCTGGAAGATCAGAAAGTCTATCCGGATATTATCTATCTGTGTTCGCCGAATAATCCTACGGGAGCAGTCTATACAAAAGATCAGCTTTCTGAATGGATTGCTTATGCAAAAGCTCATGATGCTGTAATTTTATTCGATGCCGCCTATGAAGCGTTTATTAAAGACAGCAATCTGCCAAGAAGTATTTATCAGTTAGACGGCTCGAAAGAAGTTGCAATCGAAATGTGTTCGCTGTCGAAGACTGCCGGATTTACTGGAGTACGGTGCGGATATACTGTGATTCCGTCAGAGCTGAAAACAACAGCAAGTGACGGTTCGGAAGTCAGTCTTGCACAGCTCTGGAATCGCAGAGAAGGCTCAAAATTCAATGGCGTTTCCTATCCGGTACAGAGAGCCGCTGAAGCGGTCTTTACTCCGGAAGGTCAGAAACAAGTCAGAGAGAGTATTTTATATTATCAGAAAAATGCAGAGATCATCGCAGAAACGCTTTCAGAATTGAATATTCCCTTTACAGGCGGAATCAATTCGCCATATATCTGGTTCAAGTGTCCGTTCGGACTGGACAGCTGGAGTTTCTTTGATAAGATGCTTCATGAAATTGCAGTTGTTGGCACACCAGGGGCAGGATTCGGCAGGAATGGTGTCAACTGGTTTCGGCTGACAGCATTCGGAAACCGTCAGGAAACTATAGAAGCTATGCAGAGATTGCAAAGCATGATAAAATAACAGAATTAAAAAAATGCAGTCCGTTTCCGGACTGCATTTTTTTATGATAAATTTTCTGTTTCTGTAGATTCCTCAGTTTCTTCTGATTTTTCAGTTTCGGAATTTTTAATCGGTTCATTATAAGAAACTGCTGTTGTTTTTTTCTTTTTATTTTCAGTAACCAGAGCCAGAACAAAGGCAACACCGAAGTATACTACAAACAGCAGAGCTTCCAGAATCAGCAGTGGTTCCATTGCAGCCTTGATGATACTCTTGGTAGTAGCCAGTGCAGAGGTGGTTGCCGGTACAAGAATGCTGTAGGCATTGGAAAGATAGACAGTTTCATAATATTCGTTAGCAGTATCATTGACTTCTTTCAGCAGTTTGTTGACTTTTGTGCTTAATGTTTCAAGATCTGCCTCTACTTTTTCCATTTTGCTGTTATTTGCGACATTCTTGCCGTTCAGTTCGGAAACTCTTTTCTGGAACTGATCAATTCTCTGTGCATATGTGGAAACAGATTTCTGAGCATTGATTTTTCTGGTGATCAGATTATCATAAGCAGCAGAAGCCTGTGTATATTCGGAAGTATCCTGATTATCGCCATAAATAATAATCGTATCTTTTTCATATTTTTCAATGGCATCTGTTACGACTTTGAGTTCATCTTCGGAAATTTTTTTGCTGCGCTCCAGATTTTCAATTCTGTAGTTATAATAAGCAAGCAGTGTGGCCTTATCTTTTGTTACGGTATTGACGGTAATATAAGACGAAATGACATCAAGATCCACTTCTCTAATTGTAGAAATAGACTTGGAAAGATCAGAAAAAGTATAGCCTGTGACAGTAGAGCGGAATCTTGTAGTATCTTCATTGGAAAGATTATTGACATAATCCTGAAGTGTGGAGAGTGTAGAATCAAATACATCAACAGCCTGTGCATAGTCATACTCTGTATAATCCAGTGCGGTGACTGCACTTCCCAAAGCCTGATTAAATCCGTAAGTTTCAAAGAAATATTCAGAATAGCATGTCAGAATTGTATTGAATAATTCTACAGCATCCCGACCCTCAAACTCTGTTCCGGAATAATTGAAATATACTCTGAACTGTGTCGGATTTACTTTTACTTCCAGCATTTTTTCACCAGCATTCAGGCTGCCCTGTTCATAAATGCTTTTATACATTGTAATTTTATCCTGTGCATCTGCGGGGATGATACCTTCTACAGAAATACCCTGACGGATAGCCTCCAGCTGTGTCAGTTCCTGCCCCAGTGAAGTCAGTGCTTTTTCAATTACAGCAGGATTCTTGATAGAATACGGATCGAACGTACTGCCGTCCGGAGCTTTGCCTTTTTCGATGCCGTCATAATTAAAGCTGACAAGCGCGGAAAGATTTTTATGCTGATCAGAAGAAAATACAGCATAGCCTGTGGGGACAAGAAGGCCGATCACAATCGTTGCCGCCAGCCATATCAGCAGGAAGCGTTTGAGCTGCCAGATGATACTGGAAAAAGAAATAATAATCTCGTCTTCTTTTTCTTTCTCATTTTCCAGCGTGACATTGAGATAATGCTGCCGGTTTTTTTCATCATTTATCATAATACAGATACACCCTTATCATTTTATATTTATATATTTTTTCAAAAGCAAGGCACTCCTCAGCCGGAGTGCCTACCGGATTTCAAAATTTACTCAACAGTTCTTGCCGCTGAACACATGTACGATCGTCTTCAGTACAATCTTAATATCTGTCAGAAGCGAACGTTCTTTTATGTATTTACGGTCAAGTGCGATTTGTTCAGCCAGAGAAAGACTGTTTTTTCCGCCGATCTGCCAGTAACAGGAAAGGCCGGGCATAACAGAAAGCCTGTCCGAAGGAAGATTTTCCTGTTCCGAGGGAATAAACGGTCTAGGGCCGATAATAGACATGTCCCCTTTCAGGATATTTAGAAGCTGAGGCAGTTCATCAATTGAAGTTCTCCGGATGATATTACCGATTCTTGTAATTCTGGGATCTTTTTTGATTTTAAAATTCGCACCAGTGCATTCATTTTTTTCCATAAGTTCTGCGCGGCGTTTATCTGCATCAAGATACATACTGCGGAATTTATAAATTTTAAATGGCTTTCCGTCCTTGCCGATGCGTATCTGTGTATAGAACGGAGAACCAAAATCATCCAGTACAATCAAAGCAGCTGTCAGGACAAGTACAGGCGAAAGCACCGCCAGTGCGGCAGCAGAACAAAAAACATCGCCGAATCTTTTAACTTTTTCATAAACAGGCTTTTCCAGCGGAAGAACAGGAGACTCCAGTGCAAGACGTTCTTTCAGAAGCTGTGTATTGGTATGCATTTCAATGACTGGGGCAGGATGTCCTGTATGTTCCTCAGGATTTTCCTGATATGCCAGATTCACTGTTTTATTCAAGATTAACTCCCCCTTTAAGGGACTGTTTTCTGTACAGAAAGCAGCCGGATTGCAAACATTTTTATTTTTATGACAAATCTGTTTATTTCTGCCATCTTTCCCCTCAAAAAGACAAAAGAAACAAGCAGATTTCAGAATATCTTTATTATACAGGATTCCTTGAAACTTGTCAATAGTTCACAAACAGAAACTGTAAATTTTGTAATTTTTTCACAAAGCACAGAAAGAAAAACACAAAAAAACATAAATCTTAGTGAAATACAATCTGTATAGTGAGGCCTGTTTATTTCTGTGTGTTTTCCTGAAAATAAATAGTCTGAAAAAACTGAAATTACAGTCTGTAATGTCATGTATTAATCATAGCATAAAAAAAGAAACTTGTCAAGAATTCTGATACATTCTTGACAAGTATTATAGATATTTTTTATCATGTTTAAAATTTTTGTGCATTATTACAATGTCATTAAAAATCTAATCCATGCGCCCTGCTCACAAGTTACCTGAATTTTGATTTTATGAATTTCCATAATGCTTTTTGCAATCGCAAGGCCGAGACCATAGCCATTTTTGCCCTTATTATTGCGCGCTTTATCGCCTCGGTAGAAACGTTCAAAAATCTTGTCAGTTTCTTCCTGAGAGATTTCACAGCCGGTATTATAGAATTCCAGAATTTTATTATCTCCTCGGCGAATCAGAGAAATTTTGATTGTTCCGTGTTCATTGGAATATTTCATAGCATTATCAATAAAGATCGCAGCTAACTGACGGATATGCTGTTCACTGCCGGTATACATAACATCGGGCTGAATATCAATTTCAAGATTTTTCTGTTTCTCGAAAGCCTGACTTTCGAACGGCAGAGCCGTGGCTTCGATCGCCGTACTGAGATTGAATTCTTTGAAAACATATTCCTGTGTTGCATTATCCATACGGGCGAGCCGGAGCAGATCGCCGACAAGCTGATTCATACGGCCTGTCTGTTCCTGAATATAGCCGAGCCATTTATTTTCGCCGATTTCATCCTGAAGAATATCGACATTGGCAGTCAGGACAGCAATCGGAGTTTTCAGCTCGTGACTGGCATCGGAAACGAATTGTTTCTGACGTTCCATGGCGGTTCTGACGGGCTGGATAATCCAGCGTGAGAAGAAAATCAAAAATACAAATAATATTAATAAAACAATAATACCGACAATAATTGTCGTCCGGAAGAGATTATTCAGCAAGCCCTGATCGGAAGTCTTATCTGTTACGACTAAGAGTGTACCGTAATCTTTTTCGGCTTTATAATACTGTAACCAGCCATACATGCCCTGTTGTTTTCCGGTGCTGAGGATTGCGGAGAGAATTTCCTCGGCCTGTTCTTCTGTATAATTTTCCGTATTGCGGATTCCCAGAAAATTACCATCAGCATCGGCCATGAGCGCGAAATGATCCAGAATAATATTAAATTTCCATTTATTCGGCCGCATTTCCATATGGAAATCATTAGGCGGCATCTGATTACTATCAAGCGTTTCCTCATCAGGTTTTCT
>Ga0326513_10000604_pt1 | contig 30851 bp, 50 predicted proteins | sample 2_2465_0518_D_FD_203654 | JGI IMG/M metagenome (GOLD analysis project Ga0326513, IMG submission 203654) | Bovine rumen microbial communities from UC Davis, California, United States - 2_2465_0518 | ecosystem: Host-associated > Mammals > Digestive system > Stomach > Rumen | place: USA...
GGCTAATGTTCTGGAACGTGCCGCGCATAATCAGCGCGTATGCGTCCGTAATGTCTAGCGCGTCAGTTGTCGCGCCGTTGCTCTGATTGTTGCTCATGGTTCTTGCTCCTTCCTGGCTCTACATGATTGCCTCGATTTCGGCCTCCTGTGCGGCCTTGATAATCGCGTTTTTGCGGTCTGTAAAAACGGCCTTTTGCGCGGGTGTCAGTGCCGCCGCGTACTTGTCCCAGACCGCTTTCAGCGCGTCCGTGCTTTCGCACGCCTTGACCTCTGCCTTGAGTTGCGCGTCCGTTATCATCGGCGCGGCGGGGGCCGCTTTCGCGGTCTGCGCGGTCTGCGTCCCCTGCCCTGCCGCCGCATTGTTCGCGCTAGCGGCCTTGTCGGCCTTTGCCGCCGCGATTCCCTTCTGCGCCGCCGCCTTTAGGCGCGCGTCCCGATTCGCCGTGTCAGGATTGTCGGGGTGGTTTTCGGGGTTGTCGGGGTCTGCGCTCGAATCGTCAATCCCGAAGAGGCCGCAAAGCGCGTATTTGCGCGCATAACTCGACGCGCTCCCCGTCACCTGTGACTCATCCATGCCCTTTTTGGCTAGAGGCTCCCGCGCGTATGCTTCGGAGAAGGTCGCAACATTGCCGTTGGAAATCTCCGCTTTAGCCTTGAGATAGAAGCGGTCGCCAATCTGCATAATGGTGTCGGTGAGGTTGATTGTGAGGCCGTGCTTTGCTAGCAGTGGTTTCACCGCCGCGAGAATGTTCTCCGCGCTTCGGTAACGATACCCGCCGAAGTTGTTGCTCAAGTCTTTCGGGGCCTTGAGTTCCGCTTGGATTGCCGCCAGTGCGGCGTAAAAGTCTTTTGTTCCTTCCATTGTTAAGCCTCCTAGTAGTTGTGCAAGGTCAGAGTGCGCAGGGCCTCATAGCCGTCGCGCCAGTCGTTAGCCTCGCGCGCCTCCGCAAGCGCGTTGAGTTGTTGCATTAGCCAGTCCTCGGCCTCGTCTAAGTCGGCGGCGAGGATATGCCACACGCCGCACCGAGGCGCGGGGCCGTTCGCGCGCGGACGCTCGACCGCAACGATTAGGCAACACGGCGGCTCAGAGCAAAACGCATTAGCCATATAAGCGCGGCGGTAGAAAGCCAACTGGTGAATATAGCGGAAGTCTCGCGCCTGATATACAAAGCGGTCGATGTCTGCCGTGGTTTTGAGGTCAACGATAACCTCAGGGGCAGAGGCCCTATTCGGGGCCGTCAACCAGTCAAGGCACGACTGGCAAGGAAGGCCGCACCAGTCGAAATAAAGCGGCGTTTCTGCGCGACCGCGCGCCAACTGCGCCCCCGCGATTTCGTGACCACGGACGGCCTTTTCCATGAGCAGGATTTGGGCGGCCTCGTCGCTCGATACTACAGGCTTGTCCTGTGTCGCAAGCCACTCGGTAAATGCTTTCGTCTCCCTGCCAAACGGCGCGCCCGTGCGTGGATTGACGGGGCCGTCCGCGACTTTGTACTCGTCCGCAAAAGCCTCGCGGCCCTCAAGTATCAACTTGTGGCAAGCCGAACCGAAGAACATCTCGCGCGTTTCCTCGCGGGGCGGCAACGCGCCCGTAATGCGCTCGTGGTACTCTTTGCCGTTCTTCACAAAGTCCATGAGCGAGTGGAACGAAATGCGCTCCCCGCGCGCGGCGGCGGCGTGGTATGCCTCGCGGTCAAAATCTGCGCTAGCCATTACCGCGCCTCCTTCCCGGCCTTGATGTCAGCCTCGGCGGCGTCCATCTCGTCTCTCATTTGCGCGGCCTTGCGCTTCTCGGCGTCCCCGAAAAATCCGTTCCGCAGTTTATCAGCCAAATCCCGCATATCAGCGCAAGTGGTCGAAATGCAAAGATTGTGATAATACTTGCCGTCAACTGCCATGTCAGCCACCACGCAAATGCGATAGCGCATATTGTCAGAGCCGTTGTCGGTGAAGGTCACGTCCACGAAAACGGGGCCGCTCTGTAGCGACGGGTGGCGCGTGTTCTTGTTGAGTACCATTTCCGCGATATCGGCGGGGAATGGCGTTGTATCCAGTTTGTTGTCCATTGTGGATCACTCCTTGTTGGTTGTTGGTGTTGGTGTCCCCTCCGCACTCGCGGCGGGAAGTTGGTTAGAGGCTTGCGCCTCGGCTTGCGGCGCGTACCTAAAATAGGCCGTGCAAGCCCCGTGGTTGCAGAGTTGCGCGCCGTGTATGCGGCAATAGAGCCGCCCCTCGGCGGGTTGCCAGTTCGCGCAAGTCGCGCACGTTCGCGGCGGCGTTGCGGTCGGCACGGTGGTTGTCTGCGTCTCGCTCATTGCGCCGCCTCCTTTTTAACAACGGCCTTGCCGCTGTTCGGGGCGTAAAGTTTTGCGACGAGCGGCAATACCATGCGCACGGCGTCATAGATGTCAGCAGCCATTTTCACCTCGCAGTCCAATGCGTCTTCCGACGCGCTTCTGCTTATATCCGCGCGCAATTTCGCGTTGCCGCGCTTGGGGGTCACGATTCTTAATTGGATGGTTAAGGTGGTCATTGCGCCGCCTCCTCGACCGCTAGGCCGTCATCTCCGAATATCGCGCGGAATGTCTCAAGCGCGGCGCGCCTCGATACAGGCGTTTAGCGCGTTGCCGATTTTCTGCACGGTCGAAAAGAACCGCTCGCGGTAAATCTGCGACTCTCTGCAATCGTCCTCGCGTGTCACATCGACAAGGCGCGCGTTTGCCATTAGGCCGTCAATGGCCTCCGCTAGCGCGTCCCGTGTCGCGGCCTCGTCTTTGAGTTGCTTCGTGATTTTATTGGTCATGGTAGTCTCCGTTGGTTGTTGGTTGCCCCGCCACCCGGCAAGGCGAAAGTGGTTAATTGTTCGATTGCGCGAAGTCGAAAAGATCGTCACTCTTGACGAGCGAACGCTCCGCGTCGGTAAGGTTGGCGATTGCCACGCGGAAATATGATGGTTTCAACTCGCACCCTATGAACCGCCGATGATGCCGAATGGAAACATAGCCCTCGGAACCGATGCCCATGAACGGCGAAAGCACGATGTCTCCCGGATTGCTCCAAAGCTTGACGCAACGCTCTATCACGCCCAACTGCAACGGGCAAAGATGCTTTTCGTCTTCGTTGTCCCGTCCCTCTACGAAATTGCGCAGAACATCCCCCTCGTTGATGCCGTCGGTAGCTTGCATTCTTGAAGGGTAATTCTCTTGGAACGGGTAGTGCGGTGACTTCTCATTCGGCATTTTCCTGTACCATACAGGCGCTGCCCATTCGCACCATTCGTCGCCCGTTATCCAACCTTCTTCGTTGCCGTACCGCTCTGAAATGCCGCTCTTGATAGGATTGGCGTTAGATCCCGGCTTCTTGAAGACGACGACATAATCCGCAAGCGCTGGCCGTGACATTGACGAATCGGCGGCAAGCGTCTTAAAAAGCAATGTTGCCTCTTTGGTACGGGATGCCTTAAGCATTGGATTCTTGTCGATGGTCACTTCCGAATAGTAAATCCAACCAACCTTCTCCATTGCCCGTATAAGGTCGCCCCGGAAGTCACGCAAGCCGACATAGCCCTCGCGGCCCTTGAAGACTGGTTCCTGTGTCAGATGCACACAGCAGATGCGGCCTGGTTGCGTACACTTCAGCAATGACACCGCAAGAAACTCGAAATGCGCTATCAATTCGCCAAAGTCATGCACATTGCCGACATCTCGCGGTGAATTGGTATAGGCATACATGCCCGGAAATGGAGGCGAGAAAACCGAAAGGCCAATGCTGTTTTCGGGTATCGCCGCCACTATCTCTATGCTGTCGCCGTTGAAGGCTTTGAACTTGTCGCCTTCCACTTGGTCTATGCACTTAACATCCATTGTCATATCTCCTATGCTACTGGCACTAGCCATTCCGGGAACTCGACTACAAGACGAGGCTTGTATTCCATTTCGTTTCGCCGCGTTGCGGCAACCTCGCCGACTTCCTTCATTGCCTTAACAGTCTCGTCGAAAAGCTCACATGCAAGCCGTTCCTTGCGCTTGATGTTCTCGACAACGGCCCCGTCCGTGTCGGCGCAAATCACATAGCACTCTACGGCGCTGTTTTGGCCAAATCGCCAGCAACGCCGCACGGCCTGATAGAAAGATTCGTAGCTGTCTGAAAGACCTACGAATATGATGTTGTGGCAAGTCTGGAAATTCATGCCGAATCCGGCGATTGACGGCTTCGATACAAGTACGCGCAAATCGCCGCGCGCGAAGTCTCGCAGATTCTTTTCCTTGAAGTCAGGTGAATCAGCGCCCTTGACTTGCACCGCGTCTGCGATTGCGTCCGCCAGCGCGTCCCCTTCTGAATTAAGGTCACACCATACAAGCCATTGCTCTTTAGACTGGTTGCACAGTTGCGCCGCGCGCGCCACTCTTGCCGTCAATGTGTCCCGTCTCGACTGCCTCCGCTCCGATAGCGATTGCGCCTCAAGCGCGAATAGCAAGCCGTCATGCGTCTCGTTGGTGACTGATTCCTCATGCATGACAAGCGGCGGCAAATCATAGCCCTCGTCGGAAAAGCCGATGTCAGACGGCTTGCGCATTGCGATAGACCATTCGGCCATCCACATCCAAAACGCGCGCCGCGCGTGTCCCTTCAGCCGCCATGCATGGACATTGTTGCCGTCCTGCCGAAAGAATAGCGCCAAAATCTCCTTGCCGCGCATGATGTTGAGAAATTCGGCATGGTTGCAAATCTCGATGATGTCATTCGGCGCTGGTGTCGCCGTACAGCAAAGGCGGTACTTGATCGGCTTGGCAAACTGCGTTATCTCCATGCGCGTCTTGCCGTCGTAAGCCTTGAGAATGGAACTCTCGTCAAGCACGATCCCGGCAAAGATGCCGTTTGAGAACTTGCCAAGACGCTCATAGTTGGTAATGTTGATTGCGCCCTCGGCAACATCCTTGCCGTCCTCGCACCGATTGACGGCGATGCCGAACTTCTCGCCCTCGCGCACGGTCTGCTCTGACACCGCAAGCGGCGCAAGGATAAGCACGGCCTTGCCAGTACGCTCTACCACCTTGCGCGCCCATTCCAGCTGTTGTGCGGTCTTGCCAAGTCCGCAATCCTCGAAAAGCGCCGCGCGCCCCCGGCGCAAAGCCCATTGCACAATGCGCCGTTGCCAAGGAAATAGAGACTGGTTCAAATCGCAGTCATCGACGGCGAATCCTACGGGATCTACAACATCCCTCTTGGATTCCAAGAAAGCCTCATAGTCATTCATTCCGCGCCCTCCAGAGCCTCGCGCGCCTCGCGGAGAAGCGCGGTGTCACGTTCGCCGTTGATGTGGTATCTGCGCAGATTGTCGGCAAGCCGCCGCACGATGTCGCGGAGGCGTTTAGTCTCTAGGCCGTTTTTCTGCGCCTCAGCCTCAAGGCGGCGAATGCGCGCGCAATTCCGCGAGTTAAGGTCGCGCACGATTGCGGTTAAGTCTGTTTCCTCGCTCATTCCGCGCCCCCTTCCCTCTTGCGCGTTGCGGCGCGGACGCCCTTCAGGAATCCCGCGCGGTGTCCCTCAAGATAGCCGTAACCAGCCGCCGCGAGTACCGCGAGGCCAAACAATAGAAAGTCGTACCAGTGCATTAGTCGGCCTCCCCTACCCTAGCGCACCGCCGCGACAAACGCCGCGATTTTCCACGCGTACGCCGCCACAAATGCCGCATTGATGATGATTGCCGCCGCGATTGCCGCGCACCATGTCACGCGCCGCGAGGCCACGCGCGGAGGCTCCGCCGTGCAGTCCTCAAAGCCGCCGTCCTCCCGTGCGGAGGCACTAAAAAGCACCGCGAACCGCCGCGCGGTCCCGGTGTCGGAAATGCTCTCAGTTGCGCTATTGCGCGTACTGGTTGCGAGTTTTTGAGTTGTCATGCTGTCCTTGCCGGACAGCCTCTAAATTGTATCTATGCGCCATGCAATAGCATTAGCAGTTAATGCTACATAACCCGCATTATGCGACACGATTTTTGAGGCTCGTCCTTTTGCCGTGCGCTTTCGCGCTTTCGGCGGGGTTGTTGGTTGTTGGTTGGTGTGTCCGCATTGTCGCGCCTTGCTACTGGTTAGACTCCGCGGGAGATTGTACTTTCGCGCCTTGCGCGGCCTGTGCCGCCTTGCGCGCTTCGGTGTTGCGCTTCCTTGCCGCGACGCTTGCCGCTTGCGCCCTGCGCCCGTGACCAGCGACCGCAAAGCCCTTGCGGGTATGAGTCGCGCCGCCCTTCTTCCCCATAGCAGAGAAGAAGTCTCGAACTGCTTTTGGTGTGCTTGAGTTGCTCATGATAGAAATATCATAGCATAAGCCGTTTGCGCTAGTCAACAAAAATTTTCGACATCGCAAAAAAATGCGCGGGCGCATGAGACTCGCAACCCATGCGCACCGCGCGCCAACAACCCTCACAAAGGATTGATAACAGTATACCACGCCGTGCCGCGCGTGTCTATTGTTTTACGCCTCACGCCTCGCGGCGCGAATGGTCACCGCTTGAGTAAATGCTCTAACGCGAGGGCGATTTGAGGCCGCAACGCAAATAGCGCACAAAGCGGGATGCCCAAGCCAAGAAGCACGGCGGCTATCTCGCGCCGACACTGAATCACAACGTCGCGCCAACTGGAAACGCGCGGGGCCTCCGCAATATGAATGCACGTCAGCCGCGTCAGCTGGTAGAGGTTGTCGGCGATTGCGTCTAGCTTTTCGGCAGGCTTCAGGCCGTTCGTGGTACGGAGCGCCGAATCTAGCATTTCGTCAAGATCAGCTTTCGCGTCCGCATTGAGTTTGCTCGCGTCAATCGCGGCCTTTGCTAGTTCATTGCGGTGTTGATTCTGCGCTGTGATAGCCATTGTGCCGCCCTCCCCTACTCCACCGCTTGCGCGGTTTTCTCCCATTGCGGCGGCGCGTATTCTTCGGGCCGCTCGAAGTCCGTAGACACGCAACCCGCGCAACCCGCCGCCGCGAGGCTCAGAGCAACAAGCACCGCCGTCGCAATGTGTCGCTTGTGGTATATGCCGCCGAACGCGCGAACGCCGTAGTATGTCATCGACGAGACGAACGGCGCGAACGGATTGCCCTCGTTTTCCGCGAGGTTGACGGACTTGAAAATGTCATCACCAACGGCGCGCACAACGGACACCTCAACGCCGAACGCCGCCGCTATGCGCTCCATCTCTCGATACCATGTGTCATGCGCAATTGCGCCGGGAATCAGATTCACGCCGAGAAAGCGGTCGGGAAAACAGGACGCGCCGTCACAAATGGAATTGTCCGCCGTGCTTGTGAAAGGGTTGTACCACACCAACAGCGCGGAGCCGTCACATATCGCGTTTACGATTTCGCCGCGATACTCGCCAATAGGCAAGCCGCGCCTGTTGCGGAGGCTAGGAAGAATCCACTCGGCTAAGAGGCTATAGCGGTTGTTTGCGTCCTTTCGGAGTTGCGCCTTAACGTATTGCCGCGCGGCCTTACCCCCGGCCTCTAGCAGTTTGCGTGAAATCGTGGCATAGTCCATATTTGCGAAATCTCCTTATTTTGCGCATAAGATTACGTTAGTGCGCCGCTTGCCGTCGCGTGAGCAAATAACGAAAGCGAACTTGTCGGCTTTTCCGACCGCTTCACGGTCCCACCCGTTATAAGCCTCGGCAATGTTCTTAAAGTCGCGCGTTGTGCGGCTCGTGCTAATCCAGTCGAACTTACCGCCGCGCCACTTGTTGCCGACGAGGCAGAAAAGCGCGGCAATACACGCGGCGTCCTCCTTGCTAGACGCGCCGAGGTTTTCGCAACCTCCGCTCATCCAAGAGTATGACAGGCCGCTTGCAGTCACGCGCAAGCCCATTATGCGCGCCTTGCTATCAAGTGCCGCGCCGCCGCCCTTGAATCCGCCATAGCACCAGTCTAGCAAGGAGAAGTCAACGGAGTCCTCTTCGCTCTTCGCTTGCGCGGCTTGCGGCGGTTGAACTGTTGCGTTTTCCTTAACAGTTGCCGCCCCTGGCACTGCGCCGCCGTCCCAATTGCCGCAACCTTCCGCGCCCGCATTGAGAGCCGCTAGCGCGAGTTTTCGGGACGGGCCGCGCGCGTATTCAAACCCGACCGCGCGCTTGCCCTTTGCCTTGATAGCCTTGATTTGTGCCGCCACTTGCGCCTCTGTGCAACCGGGGGAAAGTTGCCCCAATATGATATCAGCCATTGGAGCCATTGGGAACGAGTTGCCGCTAGTGTGGTGTACGCCTATCGGGCCGCTATAGTACCTCCGCACGGCGTCGCGCACCGCCGCCCATTGTCCCGCGCTCCCGCCCTCGTCCATTTCCAAGCCAAGAACTACATACGCCGCGTCGCGGAAGAACGCGCGGCAATGCTCGACGCATTTGGCGGGGTCTTTGAAAAGCTCCTTGAGAAGTGCCGCCGAATCATCCGTTATTATCCACGGCACTACGCGGAATCCCTCGCGGATAAGCGCGTTATATCGGGAAAGCATTGCGCCGTAGTCCTTATCACGCCACGCGGCGAACCCCGAACACTCGCCGTCGCCGCCATTGGCTAGGATGACGTGCGCCGTGTCGCAACCTTTGCTCTTCATCCACGAAACATATTGCTTGAACTTCGCCTCGTCCATCTTCGGGAACAATATGTTCATCATGCGCCGCGAGGCGTTTGCGCCGTCCCAACATGAGGCCAGACCCAGCGGAAACGCGCTCAGAGCCACGCCGCGCGCCTCCGCGCTATCATTGCCGCCCTTGTCCTCTGCGCGCGATTCTGCGGCCTCCTGTTCCGCATTGCGCGCGGCGTCCGCTTCGCGCTCCCATTGCTCGACCTTGCGCGCCAACTTATCAAGCGGCTTTGCAAGCAGTTTTTCGAGCAGTCGCTCAAGTAGTTTTTTCATGGTCATTGCTCCAAATTAGGCGTGCGGTTCGGCGGTGTGTGTTGTGTGGTCAAGCCTAACCCCTTTGTTGAACAACCTTCCACTAGTGCCTCACCGCGCGAAATCGTCTTGTCCTTTCGTCGTTGGTTGTTGAATCGACCGCCTCGCGGTCAAAGCCCGAATCGCGCCGCGTCCACGGCGTCGTTGGCCGCGACCTCGGCGGCGGTAAGGGCGCGTGAGTAGAGGCGGATACTGTGAATTTTGCCAACGAAATGGTAAGAAGCATTGTATAGTGACCCTATCACGAATGTATTTGTGAGATATTTGCCACCGACGCTCATGTAGGCGGTCGAGCCAGTGCTGCTTGAGATGCCGTTTCGATAACATTCAACCGGAGCCGAGTTCATTCCGCCGCTAAATAGCCACGAACCGCTTTGCGGCTTGTCGTTCCCTGCGGAAGTGAAAGGCGTCTTCCCCGCCGCGCTCATGAATCCCGTTGTGCTGATTCCAACGCCAGCCGATACGCCCGTGCCGATGTTGAAAATACTCTGAACGTTGTTGGTCGCGGAAAATGAGGCAACCACCTCTACTGTTTTAACCGACGATGCAAAGCTAGAGGACGAAACCGAGAACGCTCCGTAATTGCCGTTAGCAGACGTGATGGTCAGCGCGTTATCTAGCCATGCGATAGGTGAACTCTTTCGAGCGAGGGTCGGCCCGCTCTCGTTTAAGTTTTTCCATTCCGTCGCATTCGGGTCGTGGACGCCCCAGCCAGCGTTCTCGATGCCGTCCCACATGGCTATGAGGCCGTCCTGCACATAGTCTCGCGCGGTCGGCATAGATGAGCCGCCAGACATCAGAAACGCGTTGCGCGCGGCTATCATCATGGCTGGCCTCCCGTCGCGCCGAAGTCCAGCATGGCCTCGGCCTCGGCGTCCGTGAGTTGGAGCGCGGCCTTGATTGCGGCGAGGGCAGCGGGCCATTGCGGCGCGTCCTCGTCGAACTCCGTGCAGACGCTCCAAAGGAACGCGATTCCCTGCGCGTCCGGCGAGGCTAGGAACGTCTGGAACGCGGGCCATTTGCCGTGAGCATAAATCCATTGTGCAAGCCATGACTTGCGGAAAACTCGCGGAGGCGGCGGCGGGTCTTGGACTGCGAGGTACTGCAGCACGTTGCGCCCCTCGACCTCGTGCCATTGCCCGGCCTCCCAATGATAGCCGTAAGGCGGCGGCTCCTTCGGCGGCTCGTCCACGTTCGGAAGATAGTCATGCTGCCTATAGTCGGCGGGCGACGGCGCAACAATGTAGGTGTCGCCGTCATGGAAGGTGTCTGGCGCGTACTCCATCGCGCCCTCATTTATTCTGCCCCATTCGCGATTCATTGAGCCACCTCCATCTTTACCGATTTAACCCAAAACGTGTTAGCCGCAACTTCCGTGACGGAATATAGCCAAGTCTCCCCGCTTGCGGGGGAATGCGTGAACCCGTCCCCGTACACCGTCGCGCCCGTCGGCGGCGTGAAGGTAATATTGCCCGTGTTGCCCGTGGTGTTCGTGACGAGGACGAGGAAGTCTCTAGCGGCTAGAAGCATGACGCCGCCCTCTTGCGGAACGTCCGGAAACGTCAGTACGATGTCGGCCACATTGTCGGCTAGCGCAATGACACGATTGCAGGCACGGTCGGCCAGTTGCCCCGAAACAATCCGCGCCGCGTCTATCGCATAATGGACGGCGGCGGCGGGAGCGGCCCCAACGTCCGAGGCCGTAAGGACTACCGCGCCCGTCTGGCCGTTGACGCTCTGCACGGGTACGGTCGGTATCGTCGGCTTGTCCGTGAGGTCATTGTATGAGCCTGTGCTTGCTACTGGAGCGAGCCCCGCCAAGGCCTCGTTTGCCTGTTGAGCGTGACTCTCCGCGATGTCAGCCGTCGTCTTCGCCTCGTCCGCCTTGTCAGACACCGCGCCGAGCGCGGCCTGCGTCGCGTAGGTCGCCGCCGCCTCGGTCTTGGTGAGGTAGTTGTCGGGGTTGACCGTGCAGACGAGTTTCCCGTCCACAATCGCAAGCCCCGCCCCGACTTGAGAGGCGCGGAGGTAGAAATCAATATCAAGGTCGATTAACTCATCGGGCATGGGCGCGGAAACAACAGGAATCCACCCCGCGCCAGCTACGCCGTTTGCGTCATTGACCAACGCCCAAACCGCGACCATGCGCCCGGCGGGAGTATGCGCGAACAACGCCGCGACCTGTTCCGTTGCCAGTTGCAGAAAGCCCGTGCCGCCGCTCCCCTGCCCCGACGGCGTGAACGCCTTGCAAGCCGCGACAACTGTTTGGTCGGGCGCGACGAGATACAGCGCGGTCGGCGTTGCGCCGCCGATTGTGACCTCTGCCGTCTCGCCCGCGACGAGCCGCCCCTCGACCGTCAAGGCGCGCGTCTCCGTGATTGTGATACTGATTGATGTTGCCATTTCCAAGCCTCCTAACTGCTAGGCGGTGTAGTTGTCCATTTTCCTTGCCCTATGCCCCAGGCGGGTGTCGACGAAGTGCATATCGGTTGATAACGCGCGTCCAGTGCGTCAACGAGGTCGGCGACGGTTTGACCGCTACCGCCAAAGGCGTTGATTAACTCCTCGAGGAAGTCGACCAATGCGCCCTGTATGGTTTGCTGGATCACCTGTGATACATAGCTGTTAATTGCCTGTTTCAGAGTCGCGCCCGCTATGTAGTTGACTTCATACGGCGCGTTTGGATAGTCCCCGCTTCGCTCTTCGCGGATTACAAAATCGACGACATCCCAATCATTAGAGGTATGCGCCCCGACTTGCACCGCATGGAGGCAAAGCGCGTCATTGTATGCGTCGCGGTCGATTGACAAATCGTCGCCGTAGTCATCGGCGACCACGATTTCGCCGTGGTAGTACTGCTCCGCGACTGCGGTATCGTCTCCGACAAATCCGCCAATCATTAGCGCAAGCAAATAGCGGTCACGCGCGTCCGTGCCTTGCATGGGGTCAGTATCTGAAAGCCCCCAAAGATAGCCCGTTGTTGTGTGGTCCCAACGCGCCCAAACCCATACGGGACCAGTGCCTGACGGAAGTTGCCGCCACCCGTCTTGGTCGGGCGTCGGTGTCGCCGAAGAGTCGCGGACGGCCTCGCTTCCCATGCCGCGAACATAGACGAGGTTCTCGCCGTTTTGCGGGACATACACGCACGGATAGCCGCCACGAATTGCAAGGTCGAACGGAAGCGGCGCGGCCTCCGTGCCTCCACCTAAGTCAACCACGCCGACGTCAAATTGTATCAGGCGCGGCGGCGGTCCGTCGTCATCCAAGTAAGCAATGGCGCGATATTCCTCGCCCTCAGTTAGGTCTACCGCGCTTGTCTGCCACGATAGAAACCAAGAGCCGTTCCCGTCGCTCTGGACACACAACCACGGCGCGCCTTGCGAAAATGCCGGGGCCTCGTACCATTTCAATCCCGTTGCCTCATCCGTGCCGTCCTCCGACGGGGCCGCGAGTTCCCCGCCGTTGACAATCGCAAGCCCGCCATAAACGCGCACCTTCCACTCGACCGCCGACGTGCTAATCGGCTCAGGATATGCGCGCACTTGCCACGGGGCCGCACGTTGCGCGAATCCGCGAGGCTCGACCGAAATGGTCTTACCGCCTACGCCGTCCGCAATGGTCACGCCGTCACCCGCGAGAGGCCGCGTCGCGGTGGTATACGCAACCGCCGCATTAATTGCGCGGGACCTGTAGCCGCTTATCGGCGCGGGCGGTGTCGGTGTCAGTATGTCTGCCATTTTCGCGCCTCCTACTGCGGGACAGTTGGCGACCAAGTGCCGCCGGGATAAAGGGCCGCGGCCCATTTCCACGCGCCTTGATACTCATAGGTCAAATCAAGGTTTGTGTCGGTCCTAGTTACGGACACGCCAGCAAGCCGCCACTCAAACGAGGTCGGCGCAGAAGGTGTGCCATCCGCTGTCTGATAAACATATTTAGGCTCTGATATCTCGCCATGCCCCTCGACATTGGCCCATGTGTATACAGTTCCTGTCGCTATTGCGGCGGCGGCGGCGGTCTGTATCGCGGTCACGTCCGCGAGTGTTGAGTAATGCCGAGTCACGCGCCACACAAAGCCCGTTGCCTCCCACTGCGTCACGCCCGCATATTTCAGCGCGAGGTATTTTTGCGCCGCCCGCCCGCCGCCCGCGACAAATACGGCATAATCCCTGTCATCATGCGCGAATGCGTCATCAATGGCCTCAACTATCGCGGGAATGGCGGCAAATGCGGGATGAGAGGAAAGCGCGGTCGGGACCGTTATGCTTTGGAGTTGGTAGGTATCTGGCGAAACTGGTTTATTGTCATCGGGATAAGAGCCGCCGCCGCCCGCCTGCCCTATGTGCGACGAGTACTCTACGGAGATTTCACTGACGCCCGAACCGCCAGAGGATGAAATCTGAATCGAAAGCGCGTTGTCGCCGTAAAAGGTTTTGATGTTCCCATAGGCCGCGTCTACGGAGGTTTTTACGCCGCTATAGACCGCGCGCCGCTTGTATGCTTTGAGGCCACACGGCGTATCAGTTGCGCGCCGCCATCCGACAGGCATAGTCGCACCCGCCGCAAGGGTTGAATTAGGTTTTACCACGTTCGGGGTCGGGTCTGCCATTGCTATCCCTCCAGAAGCGCGTCGACGGCCTCTTTCAGTTTTGTATTGGCCTCTTCAAACTGCTTTTGTATCGCGGTCAATTTCGCGTTGCGCTCCGCATCCATTCGCGCGGCGTTCTGCGCGGTCGGGTCGCTCCCGATTAATCCGCCTATGCTGTTAAGCGAGTTAATTGCTTGCGGCGCGGAAACAGTCAGCGCGGCAATGTCCGCGTCCCGCTTCTCGACTAGCGCGCCCATCTGCGCCAACAGTTCATCATGCCGCGCGTTGCGGCGCGCCCGTGCTTCTGCGGCCTTTTGCTCTGCGGCTTCTTCGGCGGCTCTGCGCTTCTCTTCTTCCGCGTGTGCGGTGTATGGATCCCACTCGTTAACGCCCTGTTGCAAACGCGCTATGAGGTCGGCTTGCCGCGCCTCTTCTGCGGCCTTTGCGCGCGCCACCTCGTCCTCGTCGAATGCGCTGTAAAGGTTGCGCATGACGAAATTAACGTCTCTTTGCTTGCCCATCGCGGAACGGACAACGCCGCGCGCGCCCCGTGATTCATAGATGAGATTTGACGCGATATAATCAAGCACTGATTTGTCACCATTCGCGGCCCGTACCACGTCAGCGACTACGCGCTCGAAGTCTTGCCCGTTGACGGAAAGCAAATCACGCGCCATGCGCGCGTAGCCTGTTGCGTCTGCCTTGCGCCCCGCCTCTGCGTCTGCGGCCTCTTTGTCGCGCGCCTCCGCTTGCGCGGCGTATCTGCGGCCCGTTACGGCCTCGTTTGCGGCGCGCGCGGCTTTCTCTAGGTTGTCAGCGGTTGTGCCTAGCGCGTCCGCGACCTCTTGAATGCCGCCCTTTTTCTCTGCGATTTTGGCGAGGATGTCCGCAAGTTCATCGGCGGGGATTTTGGCCCGTGCCGCCGCCTCGGTAATAGCCGCGAACTCGGCAGGGGAAAAGCCGTTTTTCTGCGCCGCGTCTGACAGTTTGCGCCCCGCTTCGGCGGCGGCGGCGGCGGCTTGCTTTGCGGCCTCGCCCGTGCCGTTTATCCAGTTCTTGAGGTCCTTGTATAGGTTAATGGCCTGTTTAGCCATGCCTACGAAACCCGCGATAGAGGCAATAATGTTAATCGACTGCGTAGCGGCCTGTATCGCCTTTAGCCTCGCGGTCACGTCACGCGCGAATTTTGAAACCTCGTTTTTAGAGAGGTCCAACTCGCGTTTTAACCCGGTAGAGTCGCCCGTGAGTTTAGTCTCGATTTTCGCAGATTTAGCCATGTTTGACGGCCTCCGCTAATGCCGCGAAATGCTCATGTTCCTCGCGCGTCTCAAATTCGGCGGCGCGGTCCAGTTCCGCAGAGCAAACGGCGTGAGCGACGATTTCCGCACAACTCGCGTCCCATGCGCTATGCCGCGCCCATCTCGACGAACTCCCGAACCCATGACGCGCCCCAATAACCGCAAGCCGCCACGCCGTCCCGAACGCCAGCCGCTTCGCGTCAGTGGTCTTTTCGCCGTCGCGGACAAACCGCTCTGGAGTCCATAACTCGCGGTCGATGTAGTTGCGCACTTGCGCCCATGCCGCGCGCGCGTCTCGCGGCCTCCAGAACAGGCTCAGAAATGCGGACACCCACACGGATCCGCGTACCATGCGCCGCGCAACCCACGCGGGGCCAAACAGAATGGCGCGCTCGACTGCTAGGGTGTCCCGCGTCTCTTCGCCGCCATTAATGCACGGCGCGGAAATAGCCTCAAGCCAACCGAGGCGGCGCGGCGTCAATCGGCGGCGCGTCTCGGCTTGCAATTCGGCTATTTGAGGCCATAGGCGCATGGGCGACCTCCGTTTAGGCAGAGGTCCAGGCGTTGGCGGTGTTGGCGTATAGAGTCATTGAGATTCTGCACACCGTCGCCGTCCGCGTGATTGTGCTTTCCTCAACGATGAACTTGGTTGTGCCTAGTGTCAGCACGTCGCCCTTTTCCGGCGCGGTCTGTTCGGCAAGGAGTGCGCCCTCAGCGGTGTACCGCTTGCCGAGGTTGGAAACAACTGCGACGCAATCGTCACCGTTCTCGTCTGGAACATACTCCACATTACCGCTTGCCGCCTCGCTCTGGTTGGCGCGAATCATCACCGATATTGTATTGGAACCAAAACCCAACTCAACGGTCTTGCCCGCCGAGGTTGCGACTTGCGCTCTAGTAGCTGCCATAGTTTAAGCCTCCTGTGTTTCGTTGTAGTACCACGCGCCGAGAACAACCCGCGCGCGGAAATCTGCGACGAGGCGCGAGTTGTCCACACTCGCCGGGGCCTCGCCTTGAAAGATGATTACAGGCGCGACGCCATCCGCGACTAGCGCGGCGGTGTCTTGCATAGTGCGCCAAATCGCGGCCCGTGCGTCCGCAAAAGAGTCCGCCGCATAGTCATCAACGTCACACACAATGCGGACGCCGACACGCACCTCGCAACAAACAAACTCGCCGCCCTCGCCGTTGACAAGAGTTCCCTCGTCAGGCTCGGCGGTAATATGCACATAGGCGCCGTCTACTGGCACGGCGTCAAAGCGGAGAATTGCGGGGAAAACAGTTAATGCGGCGTCTGCGTAGACGGCATCCCGCAACCGCGCAAGCATGGTGTCAAGGCAATTTTCGAGAGTGGTCATAGGTAGATATTCCCCTCGTTTAATTTGCGTTGGATATAGGTTTCCATGTCCGCGACTTGTGCCGCTTCCGTAGCCGCTAGTGCCGACATTGCCGCCTCTTCATTCGGCGCGGGGTTGCGTACCTGTTTCGCGCTCGTCAAGTCGCTTTTGAACTGGTACACCGCGCCAGCCGTGACGGACGCCACGCGGCCCAAACCGCTAGCATTTAGCCGCGCCCAACCGCGCAAGCCCGTCTTGAGAGTCACTGCGGCCTTTGCCGCCGCCGCGCGGGATATGCCGAGAAGCAACGCCATCGGAAAACCGACGGACTTTTTGCGCGCGGTCTTTACGGTGTTGGCGTATGCCTTGAGAGTCCCCTTGCCGTGTCCAATCGGCTTGCCCTTCGCTAGCCACGAATAAAGCCGCCATTGCCGCGAGGTGAACAACTGCGTAATACGCGCGCTGGTCAGTTGCGAGGGGTGTACGCCCTTGTGGTATGCAATCGCCTTGCGCGCCCATTGAGAGAGGCCGCGCCATTGCGCCGCCTCTAGTGTTTTCCCCGCGACGCGCGCGTATCTCTCTGCCGTGAGCTCGAAGTCTGACACGTCAACCTGTGCGGATATGTCTATCATAGCCACGCCTCAAGGCTAAGAGTCAAGCACGGGTCACAAGGTGTGCCGCGTACCGCCGCGACACGATAAGCGCGGCCCGTCCCGACTTGCACACGGTCGCCTATCTGCGGCATCCATGCGCAATCATCCGCAACCACCGTGACAGTGGTAGCGGCGTCGAGAAAACGGGCCGCGCCATCGTCTGCCAATGTCTCACCGCCGCCCGCCATGTCAACGGCGGCGTTGCACGAGAACCGCCCGCGCCCCGGCCTCGAAATGGTCACGGGTTGCGGGAAGTCCTCGCACATTGCGCGCGCGTCGGCGGCTAGGCTTGCGGCGGTGAGTGGCATGGTCACACCTACGCGGTGACGAGACGGACCACGGAGTCCTGCGCCTTCTTGACGCCGAAGAGCAAGCCAAGCTCGGCGGTGATCGTGCCGCCGCCCTTGACGACTTCGGTGTACTGGAGAGAAAGGCCGGAAGCGGGTTCCGTGACAATGCGACGGTAGGCCACATCGCCGAGGCCGGAGGTGATAATCTGCTCGGGCGCGCCAGCGGCAACCGCGATAGCGGAGCGACCGATGACGGCGGCGACAAGGTTCTCGCTGTTTCCGGGGAGGTCGCTGTATTCGTAGGCGTCATAGCCGAGCATACCGCCGGGAATGCGCCCGTCGGCAATCACGTTGCGGTCATCAGCAATGGCGAGAGCGAGAACAATCTGCTGCATGACAGCCATCTTGCTAGCAATCGCGGAATTGCAGATAAACGCGCCGGGGACGTTCTTGAGTTTCGCCTTTGCGGCGGCGCGAATGTCGCCGAGGGTGTCAATATCGAAATTGGCGAGGGACTCGGTGACAACATCAGCGGAGGTGCTTCCGTAGTTGGCGGCGGTCACGAGGCCGAGAGCGGAGTCAACGCAAGACTGCGCGACGGCGACGGCGGCTTCCTTAATCTGTTCGGGCCACCAGGCGGCGAGCAGACGGGAAGAAATGACGCCCTCAACCGCGTCGAAAGCGGCGGCCTTGAACGTATCGACCTCGACTCCGACGCCAGTGACGGAGCCGCTAGCGGTGGCGAGAGTGCCGGGGGTCTTGTTGGCAACGGACACATTGCCCACGACGGGGACAATGTAGGTATTGCCCTTGATGAGTCCCTCCGGGTGGTCCAACTGCGTGGAGAACGCGCGGAAGTAAGGCAGAATCGCCTGTATTGCGCCGATGATATAATCATCAATCTGAGCCTCAGAGAGGCCGGTGTAGGTAGTTGCCATTGTTTGTCATCCTTTCTTTTGGTTGACGGTTAAGGCTTGTTCCGCACGGCTAGCGGAGGCCGAGTTCTGCGCGGTGAGCGGCCCGAAATGCCGCCTTTTCGCGCGGGGTTTTAAGTTTCGCGTACTCCGCATTTGCGGCGGCGCGCGAAAGGGTCGGGGCCGCGTCCGCGCCAGCGGGAACCGTGGTAGTCTTGGCGGCGGCGGCGGCGAAAGCGGGGTCGGAAAGCGCGGCTTTCATGCGGGCGTTTTCCTCTTCGATAGCGGAGAAACGCGCCTCAAGAGCGGCGAGGCGGTCGGCAAATGCGGCGGCTTGTTTCTCGTCACCACATTCGGCCTCTTCCTCTTCGTCTTTCTTTTCCTCTTCGGGCGTCTCTTCGACGGGCGCGGGTTCCTCGGCGGGGGTTTCGGGCGGCGTCTCTTCGACGGGCGCGGCCTCATCCTCTGCGGCGGGTGTTTCTTCAACGGGCGCGGCCTCTTCGGGCTTGTCCTCGTCCTCTGCGGCTTGCGCCGCGAGTATCTTCTGAATGCGCTGTGACATGGTTAGTCTCCTACTTGAGCCGCCATAGTTAAGGCGAGAGAAACAGCGGCCTCCATGTCTCCCACGCCGTCTGCCATATTTGCGTCAACGGCTAAACCGCCGACAAGGCAACGCCCGTCCAGTATGTCCGCGCTAGGCTCATCACCCGCGCGGCCCTTCATCACTGCGGCCTTGAACAGTTCCGCGACGTAATCGACTTGCCCCTGCAAGGTTGCGCGTTGCTCATCGGTTAGGGCCGTGCCGGGATAGCCGACGCCCTTGTTTGCGCCGCTCGAAAGCATTTCGACCTTTAGGCCCTTCGCGTCATACGCGCGGGACTCGTCGAGAAGCGCGCAATAAACGCCCACGCTCCCTATGTCAGCGGTCGGCCCGACGATTAAGGCGTCGGCTTGCGAGGCTATCCAATAGGCCGCGCTTGCGCACTGGTCTGCGGCGTAAGCAATGCAAGGCTTTTCAACGCGCGCAACCGCTTCGGCGCATTCCGCGACACCCGCGACCGCGCCGCCGGGGCTATCGACGTCGAGAACAATGGCGCGCGCGGCTAGGTCGGCGTCGGCGGCTATCACTGCGGCGCGAACGCGGTCAACGTCGCAACCGCCGCAAGCCATAGCAAGCCCCGACAAGTGCCGTCCGCAAATACCATGCAGAGGAACAACGGCGACGCCATCGGGCCGCAAATCGTACAGGCGCGGAACCTCTACCAGTTCATCGCCCTCGTCCTCGTCTCGGTCGGCCTTGAGTCCTGCAAGCCGCCCCTCAATCGCGGCGGCGAGTTGGGAATCAATCGCGGCAAATGCGCGCGGCTCTATCGCAACGGGCCGCGCCCTCAGTTCACGCGCCAATCTCCAAAGCGGGGGCATTGTCATTGCGCGGCCTCCGTTTCTGTTGGCGGCGTCTCGACGGGTGTGGCGGGGGTCGGCGTCTGTCCGGGAATCTGGATATCAGAGAGCGAACCCGCCGCGAGTCCGTACTCTTCTTCAATGTCCGCCGCCATGCGCATTTCGGCGGCGCGTTGTCTAAAGGTTTCCTCAAGGTCAAGGCCGCGCTCTGCGGCGGCGGCGGTAAGTGTGCCGACGCCCATGCGAATCTCCTGCATTTCGGCCTGGATAGCCGATTGCGGGTCTAGCCACATTACGGCGGGGCGTTGCCACTGCCAGCGGTCCCATTCAGAGCGGCCCCGCGAATCTACAGGCGCGGGCGGCAACTCCTTGCGCCGTATTGCCTCGGCAACGCGCCACGCCATCACGGGCCGTATTAGCGCATCCTCAATCCAGTCTTGCCACGCCGCTACGGTCACATGGACCTGCTCAAGCGCGGCCTTTGAACTTGCAAAAGTGCCGCCGCCGAAGTACTGCAAGAGAAACTCATACGGCAACCGCACCGCCATCCCGATAAGGCGCAAATTCAACTCGACAAAAGGCGAATACTCGCCGCCGGGTTGATTGTTTTGGAAAGGTTGCAGTTGTTGCCCTTCCTCAAGTTCGTAAATCATCCCGTCGCGGAAACTTGAGAGCGGGTGTGCGCTGTCGCTCTTGGTAGTGTTGCGGCCCTTGAGTCTGCCGCCGCCAGTCAAGCACCATGCGGCAAGCGCGCCCATCTTGTACTTCTTCAAATTCGCGGCGTTGATTTCGCCGAGGTCTTGCATAGCGTTTGCGACGGTCGCCAATTGAGGCCAGCCGCGCACTTGGTCAGGACGCCAACGCCACGCAATATGGAAAGCGGACGGGACCCAACGCGCGGGGCTTGTGTCAGTTACTTCGCCCGTGCGGGGGTCGCGGTCGGCTATGCGCCACGCGGTCACGCGCCCCGCCGCGTCTAGTCTATAAGCCTGGTTACTCCCTGCTTCGGGCCGCACCCGTTGAGACTCGACAAGAGTCAATTTTCCGTCGGGTTGCGGAATGCAAAACAGTTCGCCGTCAAACAGGCGCGCGCGCACTGCGTGACGCACGACCTCCGCGAAGTTGCACCGCCCGGAAGTCTCGCAATTCCCCGCCCATGCGCGGAACCATGCCTCGGCGTCTGCATTCCATTTGCGGTCACTTGTCCGCGCCTGTAGCATGAGCCGTGAGCCGACTACGTTGTCAGCCAGTCCCTCGGCAACGCCCGCCGCAACTGGATTGTTGCGCCGCAAATCGTGACAGCGGTTTACTACCTCGTCGCGGTCGCTCTGCGGTAAGAGTTTGTCCTCGTCCGCATTGATATCGCGGCCCATTAGGCGCAACGAGGCGCGCGCGGTTGACTCAAGGGCGGCGTCGAGTATGGACCTCCAGAGGCTCATGGGATAAACGCCCTCCTTAAATCTGCGACAAGTGCGCCGCCTCCGCGCCGCAACATGGCTAGAATCTCGTCGGCTAGGCTTTCGACCTCGTGTTTCACCGAGGCCATAGCCGCGCGGGTGACAGTGCGCCCCGCTATCGAGTAACTAGTGACGTCAGCGGAAGATGCCAAAGCGGCGCAAGCCGTGCGGAGGTTGTACCAGTCATCAATCAGCGCAAGACACTCAAGGCGCGCGAAGTCATCATCAATCTGACTCGCGGCCTCTCGCCAAAGGTCGGCTAGTTGCTTTATTGCGCTTGTCTGGTCTGCCATTGCGGTAAACAATCTAAACCGCAATGCGTTTTAATCCAATTCCTGTACTTTTTATATTTTGGCCTTTTGCGCGTTTCGCCCTTTATCCATGCGGCTAAACCGCGCATTTTGTGGCGCGTTTTATTCGTTTAAAAATCGTCAGTTTTGAGGCTCGGCGGATTCTGCGGCCTTTTCCTCATCCTCTACCGCCTCTATTTTCGCGGCCTCTGTCGGGCGAATGCCGCCATACCACGCCGCAAGGATACTCAATTTCTCCGCGTCCGTGTAATGCTCTGGAAGTTTGCGCGGGTTTATCCATACGCCGTTGCTTCGATACATTGCGCTCATCTGTGAAGCATAGTCAGGGTCAGAACCGAGGCCGCGCGGAATCTCCCAAAGCGGCGCGCCCTCTGCGGCGGTCACTCGCGCGTGAAGCATATCGAGAAGCGCGTTAGAGTTGGCGACAAGAACGGACACCGTTCGCCCATAGCCGCCGCGCCTCCCCTCGTCAATGTTGCGCGTCTGTTGCTCAAAGACGGCGGGAATGCGGAACCCCGCGACGCCAATTGTCGGCCAAATGCCGGGATATCTAAGCGCGGCCTCATAAACCTCGTCGCTCCTATACCGCGCGTCCACACAACAAGCCTCTGCGTGATACTGTGATAGAATCCCGTCCAATTCCGCGAACGTCCGCAACGTGCCGCGCCACACCAACGCGCTTGCGCAGTCCTCACGCCTGTATTGCCTCAAGACACAAACGAGGTAATCTTGTTGCACGTCGACGCCGCCGTAAACTACAACCTCGTCAGATTCAGGCCACCGCCGCGCTCCCTCGTCATAGTCCCCTTCCCTCGCGCGTAGTTGCTCATTGGTCACGCGGGCGTCAACGGGGATATACGGCTCGGCAAGGTCGCTATTCACGAAATCTTGAAGAGCGACGGGGTCGGCCTTGATACGCACGAACTTAACCGCCAAATCTGCGGGAGTCACCCACATTGCGAGAAGGGACGGCAAATGAAACGATACCACACCCGCCTCGGCCTCGCCGTCCGCGCGGTGTGACTTCCACCGCCCCGCTCGAACCGCCGCGCGCCGTTCGTGTTCGCTCCACGCCTCGCCGCATTCTGGGCAATGAACCGCCGCGAGGTCGGGCCGTCCTTCGGGCCATTTGACATTTTGCCAACGGAGCCGCGAGAATGCGCCGCACTTCGGACACGGCACTTCATACTCGCGCATATCCCCGCGTTGAAAATGGCGGTGAATCAACCCCGTCGGGGTTGTCGGCGTCGAAATCATCACCGCTTGCCGATTCCAATAGGTTTTCTGCCTCTGCATGGCAAGTGAGACGATATCAGCCTCACCCCTCAACGCCTCCGGCGGGTATTTGTCAACCTCGTCAAGTAGCACATACCGAATCGGCCTTGATGAGACTTGTGCAGGCGAATTGCCGCCCGTGAGGTGTACGGTCGCGCCGTTTATACGATACTGCAAAAGTTGCCAGTTGGCGCGGCGGTCGCTAGGTATCAGCGGCGCAAGTGCGGGCGAATCCTCAAAAAGCGGTTGAATGCGCGTCGCGGAATTAGACCGCGCCAAATCCTCAGAGGGATAGACAACCAGGGCGGGCGCGGGGTCAGCCGCGACGGCGTGAGCCAACCACGCATAACCAAGGGTAGTCTTGCCCGTCTGCGCCCCGGCCTCGACTACCACAAGCCGAGTTGTCGGCTCGTCTAGCGCGTCCATGATTCCGCGCAAATACGGCGAATTGTCCAACCTAAACGGGCCGGGGAATGCGGTCGGTTGCCGCGTCCCCATGACAAGACACCGCTCGGCCCATTGCGCCAGAGTCTCACGCGGAGGCGGCGCGCAAAAAGTCAAAGCATGGTATTTCGCGGAATCACTCATCTTGCGCCTTTAGTCCCGGTTCAGCCATTTCGGTCACTGATGGTATCAGTTCGGGCGGCAAGCCGCAAGCGACGAGGTAAAACGCCGACGCCTCAAGCCGAGCCTTGTACCACGCATCATCATGCGGCCCCGCCGCGATAGCGGCCCATGCGCGGGTTAAATCGTCTAGCAAGTCCCGCGCCGCGTCCCCTGCCCTGCTTTCGCTCCGATACCACCAGAGGCGCGCACCCGCGCACAAATACCCGTCTCGCGCCAAATCGCGGCCCATCCCTGCGCGGCCTTGAAGTGCAACGCGCAACGCGACGCCCATGCGGATGATGATTTCGTCTACCGAGGCGCGCGCTATCAGCGACAACGCCCGACGCCAACAACGCGCGCCCCGCCGCGAATAGAGCCAACGCGCTCGAACAGCCGCGCGGTCTAGGCTACTGTGTCGCTTCCGTCCCATTGCCGCCCTCCATATCAAGGCTTGAGAGACTAGCCAAAGCCTCCAACGTGCGCCGCACGTCTGCCTCTAGCGCGGCGGCTACGGCGGGTATGCCACCCGACGCGGCGGCGTCCGCTAGGGTCGGCGCGATCCGCGCGGGCATTGCCATTAGCGCGGCCCGTATGCGCGCCCCGTCCTCGCGGCAATTCGCCTCGACTTCCGCGCGCGGGATTAACTCGCCCCTTGCGCGGTCATAGTCCATGCGCATTTTCATGGCCTTGATTATTTCCTGTTGCCGCCGCGCTTCAGCTATATCAAGTCCAGGCTTTTGACTTGAAACCACACTTGAAACTCTAAGCCGCTTGCGCGAGTTGCGCCAGTTCTCCGCGACGATACGCGAAATTTTGCCGCCGACAAACCCCGGCGCGCCCGCGCGTGAAAACATATCATGCACGGCTTGCGGAGTCACGCCCCAAACCGCCGCCAGTTCGGATTTGGTTAGCATTTCCGCGCTAGATTGTTCGCCGTCATCCATCAATAAAGTTTTCAAGTTTCAATTTGGCCCGCGCACTCTCCTTTATTGCGCCCACGGAACCTGCTTTTGACCGGGGGTCGGTAGTACCTTGCCCCCCCCTCCCCCTTCTCAGTTTTGAGAAAAGAGGTAGTTACATATTACCACACGCGCGCGAGGTTGCGCAATACCGTTGAAATCGCGTAGAATCGCGCCAGAACGCGCCGCGCGTCCGCGAGGGTACGGAAACACCTCTGCGAGGCGAAACGCGCGCCACTGGCCTCTACGGGCCATTTGCGGGGCCTTTAGGCGTTTTGAGTTGCTCGCGGAGCCAATAACGCGCCCATAGCATGACATGATGAACCGCCTCGGCGCGTCCGTCCGCAAAGATGAACGGGATGCCGTACCGCGCTTCAAAGGCCGCGACGCTTGCGCGGATTGAACGGGGCCGCGCGAGAGAAAACTGGAAGTCCTGACACAATAGCGCGGAATACGGGGCCTCGACGAGGACGCGCTTGAACTGGAACGCCGCGAGGCGTTGCAGTTCCCTCTCAAACCGCGCGCGCCCGTGCGTGAGGCTACCGACGAGGTCTTGCAGTGACTTGCGCTCAATGGCGAAAGCGGACTCGTAGCCCAAAATGGAATAGTCGGCGGTCTTGAGAGTGCCGCGAACATACCAATGGCGGGGTATCGGGAGGGGGGCTTGCTCCCGCGTGTCGATGACGATTTTGAAGGCTGGAAACTGCTTCATGGAAACATTAATTTACTAAAATTCAGTAACGAGTAAAAAAAGGGGTGATTTTGGCCGCATTCTGGCCCGCGGCATTGCGTTACGGAAATTATTTTCCCCCCTTTAGGGGGGAATAATTTTAGTATCGCAATGATGCGGTTTTTAGTATCGCAATAATCGGGGGTATGGTTTTTCGATTGCGATACTAAAACTAAAATTGATTTCCGCGCGGTCGAAAAACGGCGCGAAAAACGGGCGCGCGCGGTCATGGCTCGTCGGCCTCCCCTACCCCGCCGCGCATGAGTTTTGCCTTGTACTTCTCCGCACCCGTCGGCGTGGTCACGAAAGTGCGCCCGCCCTGCCGAGGCGAGACGCGCACCAACTCCCCGCCCCTGTTCATCAGTTCATCTTGCAAGACTAGGTCACCGTCTCTCAGCATGGCGTTGAGTGCGTCGTTCTTCTCGGCTTGCATCCCGACCTTGACGGCGGCTAGAACCTCGCGGCGCGTGAGCATGGCGTCTCCCGCGTGGTAGATCGCCCCGGCTATGTCAATGCGGAGTTGCGCGGCCCGTTCCTCTGCGCTTTGCGCTTGCGCGGGCCTCCCGACCTTGCCGCCGCCAGTCCCCTGCCCCGCTCCGTGCCGCGAGGCCATTTCCGCGAGGCGTTTGCGCGAGGCCGCGCTTTCGACTATGGGCGCGATTGTCGGGTCGGGGACAAACACGCCGCCGTCAAAACGGGCCGTAACCTCGTCAATCGGCGGGTGTCTCAAGACGGTATCGAAAACGCGCAACTCTTTCGCGTCCGCGTGGCAGAGAATGCCGAGAAGGGCCTCGGGATAACGGACGAGGATTGAAGAGCCTGAAACCATGTCGCGCAAATTGCGGTCGCCGTTAAAGCCTTTTGGCGCATGATAAACCATTATCAGAGTAATGCCGCTCTTCTGTATCTCTTTCATTTCGTCGATTGCCGCGATAACTGATTCCTGGTCTATTTCATCGCCCTTAAAGATTTGATAAAAGGGGTCAATCATTAGCACCTCCGCGCCGACCGCTAGCGCGTCCGCTCTAAGTGCGGACCATGTTATATCTTCGTTTTTGAGGTTCTCGACAAACAAATTCATTGCGAGGATTTCGCGCGGGATGTTGAACGCCTCAACCATTGCGCGTGTGCGCCGCTTGTACTGGCGCGCGGAAATCTCAAGGTTTGCCATAAGGACGCGGCGCGGCCTCGGCACTGCGTGAGCCAGGAAGGGAACGCCCGCCGCTATGCAGATAGCGAGTTGCAAGGCAAGGAACGATTTACCCGCTTTCGCGCTTCCGACAATGGCGACATTCTCCCCCGCCTCAAACAATCCGTCCACAATGTAATCGTCGGCCTCGTCGGGCGTGTCCAACCAGTCCGCAACATTCTGCGCGCGTCCGCGCTCGACCGCTTGCGCGAACTCTAGCGCGTCGCTCATGTCATGCGCGCTCATGTCACCGCCTCCCCGCTCAAGGCCGCGAGGCCGTCAGAAAACGCCAACGCCGCGCAAATCGGCACTTGCCCGTTGCCGATTGCCATGATACGGCGCGCGCGGTTATCCCTGCAGCCTGTCACGCGAGGCACATACGCGGCGTCCGTCTCCGCGAGTGTCGCGGGGTCTGCATCGATAGCATAGGCGCGCGGCGCGTTGCATTTGAGGTCAGTCCAACCGACTAGCCACCCCATGAGCCATTCGACCCAATCGGGGTTTAGTTGCGCGTATCGCGGCATATTGCCTTTGCATCCGCTACCGCCATCACCTCTGCACGTTGGCGTGTCGTACAATGCTACCATGTCATTCAAGTTGGCATCCCCTCGCCCATGCGTAGCCCCGTTAGTGGCGCGGAAGTCCCGACTCGCCGGCGTAGGCCATTGCACCATTGCGGCTAGGCACTTGCTTCCTTGCGAATCGCCTTGCAGTCTGTAGTGCAAATCACCAGTCGCGCATGGTGTCGGCCAGTTTGCGCGGCCTGTCTCCATAGCAACGATTTCGGCGGGTGAAAGCACTCCGTGCCTAAATCGATCTGACCTCACGGCATTGGATTTCGTCGGCGTCCCGTATTTCACGCCCCCCCCCTCTTCTCGCGGTAATCCATATCCTTTCCCGTTTGTGCATTGCGCCACATTCGGAAGCTCCCAACACCTCCCACCAAGCATCATACCCCATCGAGGCCAAGTCCCCAAGTACTCGTTGAATCCCTCGCCCAACAAGCAGTGGGGAATTTTCCACGAACGCCCAACGGGGTCGAATCTCGCAAAGCACTCGCGCGAACTCACGCCAGAGGCCGCTACACGCACCTTCAATGCCCTCGCCTCTGCCAGCCGCCGAAATGTCTTGACAGGGAAACCCCCCGGCAATAACGAGGTCGTCGGCGTGTCCTCGCAACCAGTCGAAAGCCTCGCGGCATTCGGGATTGTCGGCTCTGAATGTCTGAACGTCATCCCAAATGCCGATGTCGGGGAACCGCAACTCAAGCACTCGGCGCGGGAATTCCTCAATTTCGACGGCGGCAACGGGCGTGATGCCGTGGAATCTGTCGGCAAGCATACCGCCTCCCGCCCCTGCGAAGAGGTGAAGAGAATATTTCGGCGTGTCCACATTATGCGCCCTCCATAGCCAAAGCGCGGCGCGTGTAGTCGAACCTGTCGCCGCAAATGCGCGCCAACCACGCGCCGACGTTGCGCGAGGCATAAGCCCTGTACTTGCGCCGCAAGGCGGCTAGCATGGGCCGCGCCGCGCTCCATGCCGCTTCTGCGCGCCCGTCCGTGTCCGTTGCGGGATAGGGCCGCGCCGCGAGGATTGCCGCGCGCTCGACCGCCTCCAAGTCCGCGAGGACGCGCAAGCGCAACCCGTGCAGACCGCGCACGTCCATTAGCACGGCCCAAATGTCGGCCTCAGTGCCGTGCTTGCCGAGGGTGCATACAAGTGTACGCATGGCCTCGGCGTCCATCTCCGCGCGCGTCGCCAACTCGATAGCCATGTCGAACGCCGCCTCGTCTGGAATCTCGCGCCCGACCTCTACAGGCGGCGAAACTGGCGCGGGCCTCGGCGGTAGCCGTAGCGGCGGCTTGGCATGGAGAAAGAACCGCTCCCAATCATGCGCGCTCATTGCTTGCCATCCTTACCGATTGCGGCCCTAATCATGCGCACGAAAACGTAGAACGCCACGCCGCACAGAGTGAAAGGCCATACCGCCGACATTAGCAAGCCAATAACGCCAATGCCAATCGAGAATCTTTGCACCTCTTCCGTCTCATCGTTGCGCGTGTAAAATGCCAAAACTATCGCACTAACCACAAAGCCCGTGATAAGGTAAAATAACACAACTCGCGGTGTACTAGCCTCTACTGCCATAGCCACGCCCCCTTGATGAGTTTTGCAATGTAAAGCAACAGCGCGATAATAATGAGCGTATCGCAACCGCAACCGATTGAATATTCATCATTGTTCATTGCCTGCCGCCTTTCGTCTCCCTTGCGTGTAGCAGAATGTCGAGAATCTTAGTCACGCACTCGCGCGCCGTCTCCCGCGTCTCCGCAGGGAGGTCGGGGCAGTTTGCTATGCGGATCAATGTGTCGATTGTCTCCCATGTGGTCATGCTTTCGCGCCTCCCTGCCGCTCCTGTTCTTTGCGCGCCGCCGCCTCTTCCTCGGCTATGCGCTTCGTGACGTGTTCGGAAATCATAGCGCACATCTCTTCTGCCGATTGCGCGCACCACGGCGAAATAAGCCACACATGGATAATGCGCAACGCAACGAGCAGACTTTCGCGCCGCGCGTCCAGGCGTTTGACAAATGCTTGCTCCGTGCGGGTCATTGCTCATCCTCCAAAGCCTCTCGCGCCTCGCGGACGATACAAGGGTCGTCCATCAACGCCGGCTCGTGATAGTGGCTATCCAATTCGTCGCACAGCCGCCGCACGATGTCGCGGAGGCGGGCGCGCTCGCAGTTGCGGCACTTCTCCGCACGGACTTCTTCGGCGTGTGCAAGTGCCTCGTCGATTGCCTCCGTGCGCTCGGCGCGAACGAGCCGCTGCACTGCCGCCTTGATGCGGTCGGCCCATGAATTAAACTGGAACGACATGTCACGCCAAAGCAAGCCCGTAGCCATTACCTTCGCCGCCTCGTCGCTTCGTATCTCGTCGAGGATGTCGTCTAGTGTCTCGTTATTACTCATTGTTTCCTCCTGTTTTCGCGGCCTTTCTAGCCGCGTAGTTGGCGCGTTGTCGCGCGTTGATTTCGTCCTTGTGCGCCTCCGTGAACGCGCGCCGACTCTCGACGATCCGCGCCGCCGCGCACTCTGCGCAATACTTGTGCGCCGTGTCGATTTCCTTGCCGCACCTCAAGCAGTTGCGCGAGGTTGGGCGGGGCCTGTGCTTTCGCTCTCTCGCGGCCTCGTACTGCTTTCGGCGCGTCTCCGCGTCATGCCGCGCGCGACAATCGGAGCAATACCGCGCTAGGCGCGAGCCGATGAAATGCGCACCGCAGTCGCGGCAAATGCGCTCGACCTGTTTCTCGCCGTCGTCAAGTGCGTACAGGTCAACGGGCGGCGGCGTTTTCGGTTTCGCGGCGCAAGCCTCGCAGAGTCCGCGCGTGAGAGCCGAGGCCGGGAACGGGCGGCGGCAAATCTCGCAATACTCTATCTCGACATATGCCATAACGCCCCCCCTATAAACGCCACGGAAGTCAATATTGCTATCAGCAAAACAAAGGGCCAAAGCACCGCGAGGATATCGCGCAAATCAATCAAGCCGCGCCGCCATGCGGGTTCCGGCTTAATCTGCGACTCATCATCCTCGCGCGTCAGCCTCGCGTCGTACTCGTTGGCTAGCGCGACAATCAGCAAGGCATTTTCTAGGCGGTTGCACGTTGCCACGAGTTCACCGTCCGAAGTCTCGATTAAATACTTATCGACGTACTTGCGAGCGTGCCACGGCAAGACAGAGAAGCGGAGCTGTTTACTGCTCATCTTGCACCACCCTCCTTGCCCTCAAGCGCGTCTATAGCCTCGCGGAGAAGGTCAGCGGCGCGGACGTGGTAACTCTGCCGGCGGTCTGCGCGGTCGATATGCACCTCGTTGCAGTGTCCAAGCCGAATGTACTCGGCAAGCCGCCGCACAAGGTCACGCAGTTTCGCCGCCTCAAGGCTAGCCTCTTTAATGCCGTTGACGGCCTCGACGATAAGCCGCCGCGTTGCCATGCTCGCTGGATTCAGCGCGGAGACTACACACGCGCCGTCCGCGTCCCAGATTGCTTGCCCCTCAAGCCGCCACGGGCGCGGCGCGGGTATGTCCAGTTGTTGGCCTGTTGCCATGTTGTTAACTCCTTGTTAATCGTCATCGCGGTTGAACTTGCCGAAGAACGGGGCGGGGCGCGTGTTGTGCCAGTCATCTATCGGCGTTGTCGGCGGCAACTTGTATTTAGTGCCTTTGGAGTCTTTCAACGCCGCGAAATGCGCGCGCTTCTTGTCCTCTGGAAGTTCCGCAATGCGCTTGAGTTCCGCTTCAAACTCATCATCCGCGTCCATTGCGTCGAAAATGCTTCCCGATTCTTTAGCCTTGCGGCTCATGGTTATTGTCTCCTGTGTTGGTTGTTGGTTGCGCGCCGCCGCCGCTTGCGCGGTTCAGCCTACCGCGACCCCGCCACGATTAACCAATGGGGCCGGGCCTCCCCGCGCCCGTCACTCGACGGCTCGCGGCTAGCGGCGCAAATCGGTTAGAAGGGCATTTCCGCACCGAGGTCTGCGTCTGCGTCAGCCTCGTCGGCCTCCGCCTCCGCGCCTATGCGCTCAATGCTCTTAGCCTTTAGCGAGGTGTAAACGCGCCCGTTGTACTCGCGTTGCGATATCCAAAAGCGCACCGCCACCTCGTCACCCGCCGCGAAATCGTCAAGCCCTTCGGGAAGTGTCTCGCCGAAAAACTCGAACGTGGTAGTATACTTGCCGCGCTTGATATCCAGCGTCCGCTTTTGGTATTTGCCGCGCTCTTCGACGGGGCTAATGTTCTGGAACGTGCCGCGCATAATCAGCGCGTATGCGTCCGTAATGTCTAGCGCGTCAGTTGTCGCGCCGTTGCTCTGATTGTTGCTCATGGTTCTTGCTCCTTCCTGGCTCTACATGAT